>Ga0126342_10011618_pt1 | contig 15720 bp, 10 predicted proteins | sample Cyp1metagenome_FD_92528 | JGI IMG/M metagenome (GOLD analysis project Ga0126342, IMG submission 92528) | Coral microbial communities from Lord Howe Island, Old Settlement Bay, Australia - Cyphastrea 1 metagenome | ecosystem: Host-associated > Invertebrates > Cnidaria > Coral ...
CCCACCCCACCCCACCCCACCCCACACCCCACCCCCGTGGTCCAACTAGTGTATGATCAACGGATCGGATATTTACCACATTTACTATAGTTGGTGCTTCTTAGATCTTCTTGTGATGCCTCCTTAGCACTGGGTTGGTTTAAGGGGAAAATGGGAACATTTCCGGGACACCCTGTTGCCATGAATTAATTTAAACACTAGGCAATTGCCTGTAAACTCATCCTTTCATCCCACTGTTAGACATGAAACACCTTCGATTTTGCGTTACCACTATCAATGGATTGATGCTGCCAGGACAATTTGCAAGAAACCCGTGGCCATAAATTCAAGGGGGGTTCAACCGTTTCTTTCCATGTTTCGATTGCTTCAAATGGTTTAGTTTCACCCAACTATAGTACCTACAAATGGAATTATCATTAAAAAAACAATATTGATCCATAATTCGTCATATATATATATAAATGTCTATCGATCTTTATCATGATATCTGGAATATATTATTATGATATCTTAATATCTAAGATTAAGATTCCAGATACATATAGTGAATATATTATTACTTTTTTATACTTATGGAATGTCAAATCTCTCCAGGTCCTGGCTCCCCGGAGGAAGGCATCGGCCAGCCATTTCGCATACCAATGCTCGTCCTCCTCGCCGTACCTCACGGGTTGCACGCCTTAAAAAGGAAGGGGGAAAGGGGACTCCATGATTCAAAAACCATGGGGAGATATTTTTTTTTGGCAGATGGACTAAGTTTAATGTTGAAAGATGTTGAAACCTCAAATAAACGAGGATTTCAACTGATGTTTACAGACATGTTTAATGTTTTTGCTTAGGCTTAGTCTGGAAGAATGAAGCGAAAAGAACACCGTTTTCATAAATACGGATAAAGCATAACGAGCAAATAGGGAATGTTTCTTGTACCACAGGTTGGCATGTGAGAGGGTTGAACTTGGCAAATATTGAGGTCCTTTGGTACGCATGACATGGTAGCATATTCCTAACCTTAGATACCCAAACAATCAGATCAGTGTCTAGTCTCTTTGGTGGGACGAATGACATATTCGATTTACCCGATGATGTCCTTCCATACAAAGGTTGCTCCCAACACCATGGATATAAGGGGGCGGACATTGGCAAGCCAAAGAGGTATGTAAATCACTAAATGTTCCACTCGCGGCTATCATTTATCTTCAGTTGGAGCAATCCTGAGACCTGCTATACCACTATAAAATACTATAAATCAATATGAATCAATATACCAATATATACCATAGCTATTTCTTTCGATTGTACCATGTTGTACCTGCCTCTGGATATATACTGAGTTGGTGACCAAATGCACAGATCTAATGAATCTCCTGCGCATCCGTCTGACGCCACAGCGCCACAGCGCGGCGCCTCTCACGCATCCTTCGTCGAAAGAAGGATTCGTAGATCCTAACGAGTCAAACGAGTCACTGAAGAATCTGGCTTTGATGGTTTTGATGGGCTTGGATAAGTTTTTTTTTAGACATAAAAGGACTACCCCTACCAAACAACTTGACATGCAAAGAAGTGGAAACCAAAGTGAGATTTTGTCAAGGGCTTGCAAACACATGGAAAATAAGGCTAAATTTAATATCCCATTGACATTTCCCATTTGTACCAGATTACAGTACTATCCCATTTATCAGATTAAGATGGCCAGCCAAAAAAAAAAATTAGATTGCCCAGTCATGGTGGATTTACCATTGGGAAAATAAACCACCACCTTCAGCAAACCCAAGTTTTTACCTATCGTTAATTTGGTTATACATGTCCCATTATATCCCAATAATATGATAGATGTTAATAGCAATGGTTATTATGTAAATTTATAGTTATATAATTCCTAATTCAATGGTTTACTATTTTCTCATTGGGAAAATATTTTTCACCCTTCAGCAAAGCCAGGTTGTTGCTTCGTCATTTTTCGTTTGCCAAGTGGATCCTCAAACCGTTCCCAGCCCTAAAACTCCGAGAAGCACTTGCATCATACCTGAAGGGCTGGGTGGCTGAAAATGGAGGATGGATATGGATGGATCCCCGATTCACGGCAATCTACCCTCTGGTAAACGTTTACATAACTATGGAAAGATCCACCATTTTTCATGGAACAAATCACTATAAATGGTGATTTTCCATAGTTATGTTAAATTACGAGTACCAGAGGGTAAATATTTCAAATTGGGAAAATGTTAAGAACCCAATGGGAGTTTGAGGTATAACCCATTTTCAGACAAAGCCAAGCAATCTACATATCCATCAAACCCATATCCAAACCCAACTTATGGTACTAGGTTCAGCAAATAATAGCCCGTTCCTGGATGAGCGAGTTTGATGAATATTGCATTTCTAGAATTGCTTTAGAGGAACAAATAAACCAGACCCCCCTAAAAAAATTCTTGGAAAATGTGATGGTTTCCTGCAAATTTTATAGCTTCTAACAAACTCCATTGCCAACCTGTTCAATTCATATATAAAACCAATCCCAGCCATACAGCGGCGCCGTGGGTCGCTCCACCATGTTCACCAGAGCTTCACGTCTGTTGCTGAGCTAAAGGCCAGTCACCTGCCGTCATAACTTAAAGGTTCAGTGACTGCTGCTTGCGCTTGGGTCACAACCTCTTTGATTCCTGCATGCCATTTCATGCCATTTCTATCCATTTCTTCTCAGCGGCAGCAACAGCCTTGTGGTGCTGTTCGCTGAGGAACCAATCTCGCTCATACTGAGGAAAAATGCTGATGCTATCTTGCACCGATGTCCACCAATACCGGCCGCTCGGCCAAACGAACTTGTAGATCTGCGGCTGATCAAAGGCGTCCTGCTTCAGAACAGCCCGCAGTGTCTTGGCCAAGATTTCTTCTGCGCTGCCCAGTTGAATGACGCCTAATCTTGAGGCACCTAACCATGCACCACTTCATACAATTTCACATTAAAATGATTAAGGTATGATTCCAATAAGCATGAATAGACAAGCATCGTGAATTATGCATAAGCATGATTGACACGCAAAAACGACCCATGAACGAGACACGCGAAAAAGAAGATTCGCCAGAATCTCCCGGTCCACCGGTTCGCAAAAACGCCCCCAAAAACAAACGGCTGTTAGTAAACATCATATTCCACAAGCCCAGTCCGGTCCTGTAGGTCCCATCAAACAGTGAATACCTTTCGGTAATCCAACGTGGATAACGTGGCAATAAAAAATAAGACTGTTCACCAGAAAACATCGTCAAAGAAGGTTGAATTTGTGTGTGTGTGTGTTTGATTGGTTCAGCTCGTGTCTGCTTGGTTTTGAGTCTGGTAACCAATGATTTCTCTGCAAAAACATCATCAAAAATGGAATCTTCTTGGGTTAACTACTGATCGGAATCTGTGAACTCCGCTGAACTCCGTTTACCTCGCTAAATCTGCTAAGCCTACCCTTTTGAGACATGAACAATACCCCTATCTATCATGGTTGGTAAGCAAGTATGCAGTGACAATCACAATCCTCAATCCATCCATACTTATGGGGATTTCTTGCAATACTCAAGGATTTAGGGGATTCTGTTTCAACATGATTTAACTAAAGTCATGCTGTGGGTGGTCAAAAATTGAGATACTGCTAAACTGGATAAATATGAACAGAATTTGCGGGAAGCACAATAAGACTAGTGCAACATTGGATACCTGGATTCCAATGGCCAGGTCAACGCATAGTGCGAAAAAATGGTTGGTCATCCCCATGATGGGAATCCATCCTGTCGCCACATAACTCTCATTTGAAAAAATGGATTGATAGTAGGCATACCATCTAGAACATATAAAGTATGATGTGTATATATATATATATACATCTATATATATATATACCATCTGGCTATCTAACAGTTTGCCATGGAAAGATCCACCCATCGTTAAGAACTGTAAACCATCTATAAATCGATTAGCCATCGATATTTACCATGGCTATGTAACAGTCATAACCAGAGGGTATCTGTATCCAGATCTGTATCTAGATGTGTATCTAGATGGTGTGTATATAAAAATATATAAAGTATGATGTGTATATACGTATATATATATATCTATCTGTATCCAGATCTGTATCTATATCTGACCTATTAGGATTTTTTTCCCCATGGCCCCATGGCGCTCCGCTCCAACTCGACCATCCGATTGCCCAGGTGCTGGTCTCCAACCACGTCACCCTATGCCAGGGACCTCGATGACCATGATATAACCAAAGATATTCATACTAGTAGCTATTCTATGATACTATATGATATTATATGATATTATATGATATTATGTGGTACTATATGATATCATATGATATTATGATATATTGTTCATATATTGACATATTATATATATATGTTTCATCATGATATTCATCAATAAACCACAATTCATCATGTTTACAATCATTGACCAATCGAATTCACTGACCTTTCCCGAGTTTCTATTTGTCAACAAAAACCTCCAAGCAGTGGAATCTGGGCTTTGCTGAAGCAAATGATCAAGTTATGCTTGTTGATCTCAGGAAGGATGGACCTTTCAAACACATTTTCCATCAGCCATCAACCAGTGATGACTTTTTATTTTTCTTGATAGTTGATTCCAATGGAATGTGCTGGGACCACCCCAGCAGCCATCATTTCTCAATGAGAGATCCATTACTTTTGGGTGTTTAACACACCAACACACCCATTTGGTATCATTTCATGCTAAGCTTGCCCCCATTTTGCTGGCTACCCTCTGGTATTTCAACACTTTGCAAAGTCGAACATCACCATTTTTAGTTCGGTACATCATCGAACAAGTTTCCTTGGCCATGACTTCCAGTTCGCTAGCTGCTAGTCATTGAGGGTATATCCATAGATTTAGTTGGTGATAAAACAAACAAAAAATGCAATTTTTGATGGTGAACTCCCGTTGCATCCTGATGATATTTCATGATCAACATATTCAACATATGCTTAAATCTGGTTCATCTCAGCTGATGATATGTGACATTTTTACATGCAATCCCACTAAACAATCATTGAAATCACATCAGCTATTCAAGAAATCATCATGAAATCCCATTCGACTCCATCCCAGTATACTGGTTAGTACATATTCCTATCATGGGTTAGTTCAGCTTTCCCCCCAAAAAAACCAGTTAGATTGATAACTCCCAAGAAACCATTCTGGATAATTGAACATACCCTCTGGTAATTTGTAACATAGCTATTGAACATGGCCCATTTATAGTGGATTTTCCCATTAAACATGGTGATTTTCCACAGTTTTTTGTATGTTTACCAGAGGGTATCCAGACTAATCCATGATCATGATTGTTGGTGATATATGGGGATGGGAACATCAAAATAGCTGGGATTTATGGATGTTCAATGATGTTCATCCCCTAAAAATGCTATTTATAGGTATTGAATGGTATTGATCTATGGCCATATACCATCATATCTCCATCATATCTGCATTTATGGTTGGTTCTACGATAGTTATTCCACCAACGTTGACCCCGTATATTCTTTGATCATGGCTTAGTTCATTTTCACCAAAGCAAGTGGGTCAAATATCGTTGATAACATAATAAATAATGGTACTTGCCAATAAACGGTTAATATGAATGTTCATAAATAACATCATGTTTATCCCATGTTACCCCGATAAATTGGTTATATGATATTTATTTCGGATCTTATAGGGCGAAATGGAGTTAATACCAACAACATTATACATCCATCACCAACAATTATGATGTTATCATATAAATATCATATAAATACCAATCCATATGCTGTTGTTTATAGGGTTATATGATCAATGGGAATTTCAGGATCCTAAAATGGAGGTACTGTACCATATAAGGCCATATTTTCTGGGGATATTCCCTTACATAGGCCTGAAAAATAGGCCTTATATATGGTAGGCACCTCCAATCTAGGTTCCTGAAATGGCCATTGATATGATAATAGCTCCCAATAAATATCATATAAATATCATATAACTATCATGTGAAACTATCATATAAATATCATATAAATATCATATAAATATCATGTGAAAATATCAACCCATATGCTGTTGTTTATTGGCTTATATGATATCATAGTTAACGATAACATGTTCATCCAACAGCCAGCCATAAAAACGGTCGCCGTTTCCAAGGCACCGGTGGCTTCCACAAAGAGTCGCTCCTGGCCTGTCTTCACGTCCACGCCTATGAAGGCCTGGGATATCTGGGATTTTGGAAAACGTCAAGGCCACTGATGGATTAATATAATCATATGGGATATAATCATTATGGGATAATCATATGGATATAATCATTAATTGATTAATATACCCTCTGATAAGCTAACATAACTATGGAAAATCACCATTTTCAATGGGTAAATCCACTATAAATGACCATTAATATCATTAATTGATTAATATAATCCATGGGATTAATAGAAAATTAATTGATTATGAAAAAACGATTGTTAATTTTCATCATTTTTTCAGCGATTGATGGATGAAAACATATGCTGAAAAGATGATGAAAAAAACCATCCCAGATCTGACAAATGATTGATATGAGTTATAAGATGCTTAATGGGATTATTAATACGATGATCCCAGATATTCTTATCTAATGGGATTATTATTAACATCTGGGATCTAATATCTGGGATTTTAATGGATTTAATCCATCTTGGATTTGATGATGGATCAATAATGATAATGATCTACTGGGATACGAGTTTTGGGTCTTGAGATCCAATACTCGCACAAGACCAAGGTTTAATGATCTACTGGGATTTACAATTGATTCAAGAATTTAATGTTGATGAATCAATCATGATCAATATAGGGAGTTTATACGAACATAATACGAAGCACTGGGTAGTTTAATGCCATCCAAAACATGAACATTGAAATATCAACATATGTATATATATGTATAATATAAACATGTATGATATAAAAATGTATGAATATGTATGTATACCATCAAATATGGGCAAAATATGAACCAAACGTCCAGTGTTCACCCTTAGGATTTCCCCACCTGCACCAAGACATCCGAAGGCTTGGTCGGCAAACGTCTTGTACCTCCGGGTAGGGATTCCTTCGGTGATTTTTTAACAATCCAATGGGCTTCCATTCAAACATCCGGTGTAATCCTATTGAAGACTTCTAGGAATATATATATATATATATATCTGGGTAAATTATAATAATTCACTAATCTGAAATAAGGCCATAAAAGGGGATGATTTCCCTTATTGACCATGATTTCCAGTGAGGTCGCAGTGAGGTCGTTATGATTTACCCATATATATATATATCGAAAATTCGTTAACCGAACAGGACATTTGCCCCACTTGTAAGCTTGATGGCTAGATATTCCGCAAAGATGGAACAAATGGGAATTGTAAACTCACCTATGGAATCGATAAATGAAAATTCACGTTTGTATATATATATATTATATATTATAACTACATTAAGTAAAAGATAACTGAAGGATTTTCAATTGTGGAGTTTGTTTGAAGCCTAGATGACTCCACCATTTGTCGATGAGGCAAAAACGACATACAGCGGAATCTGACACATGATAAACATGTCCATTTCCTGGAGGCAAATACGATCCTATTTTGATATCAATTGTCGGGTGTTGGATTATCACCAAAAAACCGGAAGGTTCTCTCACACATGTGTCACATGCGCCAAGACGTGGTGTCAGACCAAACTTTGGGTATTCAAAAGTAGCCTCAGCTAGCGACTTGACCCAAACACAAGCAGTGGAATTTGAAACCTGCCAAAGCATTGATACATAACAATTCCAATGCTGAACATGTCAGAACATCAACGAAATTCACCAAGATCTTCCCAGTTTCGGGATCATCCCAGCTCAGATGGACTCTAAATATATATATATTTAAATAGCCATTAGATCATCAATTTTTGGAGCTTCACAAGTCCATGAACTCTGGAGACTTCACAGATCGATTGGACACTGAAATCTGCCATATCTCCCATGATTTTTCTGTGACGAAACCATGAAAACCACCATTTTTCTGGAAAAAAACCGTTGAACACCTGCCATTTTTACCCACCATTTTTCAGCTGGAAAAGCGATCAAGGCTGCCAGGCCTTTGGGATCCAAGTCCAACTCTTGGACCATGCTCCTGACGTCACGGCGTAGCGTCGCATCGCAGCATCTGCAAAAACCAGGTCTTCTTTTACCAGAAAAAATGCCATGACCATTGATTAAACATTGGTAAATGCCATGATTAACCCTCAATTACCATTGATTAATCATTGATTAACCATTGATTGACCCTCAATTACCATTGATTAATCATTGATTAACCATTGATTAACCCTCAATTACCATTGATTAACCGTTGATTGACCCTCAATTACCATTAATTAACCATTGATGAACCATTGATTGACCATGGATTAACCATTGATTAACCATTGATTCACCCTCGATTAGCCCTCAATTACCATTGACTAACCATTGATTAACCCTCAATTACCATTGATTAATCATTGATTAACCATTGATTAACCCTCAATTACCATTGATTAATCATTGATTAACCATTGATTGACCCTCAACTACCATCGATTAACAGTTGATTAACCATTGATTATCATTGATTACCCATTGATTAACCATTGATTAACCCTGAATTACCATTAATGAACCATTGATTGACCCTCAATTACCATTGATTAACCATTGATTGACCATTAATTAACCATTGATTAACCATTGATTCACCCTCAATTACCATTGATTAACCCTCAATTACCATTGATTAACCATTGATTAACCCTCAATTACCATTGATTAACCATTGATTAACCCTCAATTACCATTGATTAACCATGGATTAACCCTCAATTGCCATTGATTAACCATTGATTAACCAATGATTAACCCTCAATTACCATTGATTAACCATTGATTAACCCTCAACTAACCATTGAATAACCCTCAATTACCATTGACTAACCCTAAATTACCATCGATTAACCGTTGATTAACCATTGATTACCATTGATTGACCATTGATTAACCATTGATTACCATTGATTAACCATTGGTTAACCCTCAATTACCATGGATTAGCCATTGATTAACCCTCAATTATCGTTGATTAACCATTGATTAACCCTCAATTACCATTGATTAACCCTCAATTGCCATTGATTAACCCTCAATTATCATTGATTAACCCTAAATTAACCATTGATTAAAACTCAATTACCATTGATTAACCGTTGATTAACCATTGATTACCATTGATTACCCATTGACTCACCATTGATTGACCTTCAATTGACCATTGATTATCCCTCAATTACCATTGATTAACAATTGATAGCCATTGATTAACCATTGGTTAACCATAGATTAACCATTGATTAATCACTGATTAACCATGGATTAACCTTTGATTAACCATTGATTAATCCTCAATTACCATTGATTAACCCTCAATTAACATTGATTAACCCTCAATTACCATTGATTAACCATCGATTAACCCTCAATTACGGTTGATTAACCATTGATTAACCCTCAATTACCATTGATTAACCATTGATTAACCCTCAATTACTATTGATTAAACCTCAATTAACCATTGATTAACCCTCAATTACCATTGATAAACCCTCAATTACCATTGATGAACCCTCAATTACCATTGATTAACCTTCAATTACCATTGACTAACCCTCAATTACCATTGATTAACCACTGATTAACCCTCGATTACCATTGATTAACCCTCAATTACCATTGATGAACCCTCAAATACCATTGATTAGCCATTGATTAGCCATTGATTAACCACTGATTAACCCTCAATTAGCATTGATTAACCATTGGTTAACCTTCACCCGCAGACTTAACAACATGTACGAGTCAAAACACAAAGTTGGAGTTTACCAGAGAAATATGGATAGAATCACCACAGAACATGTGGCTTCATGGAGATGCCATAGATGCTTTCGCATTTTCCCCATGTTTGAAGCTTTCCAAATCTTTCCAAACATCAAACGATTGGTTTTGGAAGTCGGTGGATTTCAATTGCTTGGTGCAGGGATCACCATCCCAAAGGTACCAACACCGTTAAATTGCCATGTTTCGCAAAGGGAAAGGGAGCCATGATGCAGGGTGCCCCACTAACCCTATATTTGTTGCTTTAGGAAGTTTATAATCCCCTGTAACTTTGGTGACATTCCCCATAAACCCTAGTTGTTGGAGTTGTGTTCACCAACTTAGCTAACTATGGATGGAAGAAATCACCCCTTATAATCCCATTCAACCAACAGTGTTTTATGGGAATCCCAATAGTCACCAATTATGACAAACATTGAGAAACCATTGGTAAACCAGTTGGCCAATTCTCAAAAATTATCTGGTTGGTAATTTCTCTGGTTGGTGGTTGACCTACCCCTCTGAAAAATGATGGAGTTAAACTCAGTTGGGATGATGATAGTCCCAATATGATGGAAACAACATGTTCCAAACCACCAATCAGTTCTATTTCTTATCCCCATCTGGGTAAATTATAATACTTCACTAACCTGAATGGTTCGGCCATAAAAGGGGATCATTTACCTCAAATAAACCATGATTTCCAGGGCTCGGGAGAACGACGTGAGGTCGTGATGAAATTTACCCAGCTCCACAAAAAATGGCCGGAAAATTCCCCAAAAATCTGATCAGTCGCCAAAAAATGGACGCCTCGGGGTATCTGCGCCACAGACTTCCCGGAAGGTCTCAGCATCCTCAAAAAGGCTGATGCACCGAAAATCGCCGATCTTCACCAGAATATGATGAATAAATGATGATTCACCCAAAAATTCTAGAAATTATGATGCACCAGAGAAAATTTGGGGGATACTGGGATAAGAATCTTTAGAGAAATCCAAATGGAGAGGATTTTACGGGAATATTCTCAAAATTTTACCACCAATGCTATTATTTTTTTTCACTTATCGGATATCTCGACACACACAAAGACAATTATTGAATTGCAGTTATATGTTATATCGTTGCTAAACAAAAACACGACACACGCGATCAATAGTGATACGTCCAAAAAGACACTGGTATCTATTGGTATCTTATTTGGGAGGATGACAAAATCAGTGAGATCATGGCCTAACAAAAGAACACAAGGATTTTGATACACAGTACATAACATGACGACATGGCCAAATAACTCAGATACCAATGCCAAAAAAAGATGTTACCTTGGCTCGGAACATCGATTGTGTGGGTGAACACAATTTACTCATTTAACAATCATGCAATTACGGAGGCTTGACCGCAAGATATCAGGAAAATGGGGTCAGGGATAATCATCACATCTTTTTGGGTGATGTGTATTAACCATATTCATTCAGCATGACAAACTGCACGGGGGATGTACTCTTCCCCTACATATGCACTAAGAGAATCAGAGACCGAACAAACACCGAACAAAACATGAACCATTTTCCCAAACTCTGAACACTGACCCCATCTGACCCCTGTATCCCCTGTCTCAATGTGACCAAATTGGTAGTTTCATGGCCAATCGATACCTGAAAGGACGGGATGCACTCTTCGTCGAGCTCCGATATGGTGCACCTTCTTGTCGTAGCGCTCTGGCCGGGTTTTCCATTTTCTTCGGCCCCCCCCACGTTTCGTGGGGCTTTGAAAGCAACTTTGAACCGGAACGTGGAGTACGAATTCCGCCGGAGTTGATCGAAATTGAGCACCAAACCTCTGTGAACTCCAATCTTCTGCGTCAAGTCAGCCCCATAAACCAGCATGTTTCAAGCCGTCTAGCTAGATCTCAATGTCAGTATGTCATGTCTGGCTGAAAAAACCAACCACAGCTGTATTGACATTTGGCTTCCATTTAATCATGAACCCCCTTTTTGTTCATCGGAAATTTTCACCATTCACCCCTTCCCCGGCCGTCCATTGGGAAACATCCCCGTGCCGTCCCCCTGGGTGGTTCCCTGGGCACCCGCACCCAGCTGAGCCCGGTGTCATCACAGGCGCGTTGGAAGAGAGGGACGTCAAAGTGACGCTGACTGAGTTCTTTCAGGCCATTCCTCGGCGTTGAGATAGATTTGGGCCCCACGTTGAGATAGATTTGGGCCCCAGGAATTTATGATGGGATTTGATGGTTTTGGTTGGTTTCCAGACCGGGAGTTTAAGCCTCAAGCTGTTTATCCAATGGATATAATGGTTTCATGGGGATATCATGAAGTTTTCTGGGGATAAAACTTGGATATAACCAATTTGATTGGGCTGGTTTGGAAAAGGATGTACCATAGATATCATCATAGATCCATAGGCGATCCGAACAATGGGAGTGTAATGCTTGCTCTTGGATGAGCCTGTCAAGGGCCACCAAAAAAGCACATAACCTTTGGATTCGCATTTTCCAACATGCGTACTGTTAGCTTTCATTCTTCTTTTAGGTTGTTGGAGATGATGTTTTTGTAATTTTTGTTTCCGGACATGTTATGCTGTGAGGGGTCAGTTTCTGTCTCTGAGCATGGTTCATAGGGTTGCCGTGTCGGCTAAACTGGTTAAGTCACACACACCTCCAACTTGTAAAATTAGACTGCGATTGAAAATAGCCCATGTTACAGAATGACCATAGTCCCACAAGAGCGCTTTACATACACAGAGAAAACAAGCCTCAATAGCGGTTGACCATGCATTCGATAGATTTGTCCTGAAACGGGTTGCCTGTTGTGAAGAACCATGATCTTTGACAAGATGCATATATATTATCTAAGTTACCCGGAAGCCTGGTGGCTGCTCACCAACACATTGTAAGCCAACAAAATTCCCAGTTCAAAAACTTAGAGTAATATCCACTTAAGTGGATAAAATATGATAAAATACCATAGAAATTCTATGGGTCCTGTTTTCCATCCACTTCCCCTGGGTCCAAAAAAGTGGTCCATCCTGGTCGTCGCGCGGAGGCCTCCATCCTGGGAGCCCACGCGTCAGCTCTTGGAACAACGCGCCCGGAGGATCTTGCCTCGGCGTTGCATCGGGTGGTGGAGATCAACTTAAATAGTGGTTAAAATCAGTGGTTAATAGTGGTAAATAGTGGTAAATAGTGGTTTTACTGTTGGTTAATAGTGGTTAAAACCACCAACAGTATATATGTTTACCCCAATTATTGGAAGATATTACCTGAATCTCCATCTTTAAATGTTGAATGGTTCATGGTGAACCATGATGCTCCCCAATTTATAGGCTGTTTCAAGGCTGTTGAAAAATACTAGCCTAAACTTTATGAATCCCATTTCTATGGATACTCTCACGCGATTCAGAGTTTGCTTGCCCCAAATCTGAATTGATGTCACTATATCGTTCAATTCATAGCTTCATCACATCACTACAGTACTATCAATCCCTATTTAGTGGTTTGAATAAATCATCCACCAGTAAATCCATGTAAATCCCATAAAACCACCATGAAATTCTCCAAGAAACAGCGCATCACCAAGCCCGGAAAAACTGCCGAGTGACTTTGCCGAGTCCAGTAGGGCGGCGTTCAACTCTTTGTCCCTGATATTGGCGCTGAAAGTGCACTGGATTCGACCTAGGCCCACAGCCATGTAGATGTTGCCGGCGCGGATTTGAATGTGAGATGCTGAATCTGTTCCCAAACATGGATGATGTAATAGTTTTTCGCATATATATATATGTATATATATATGTATATATATATATATGTATATATATGTATATATATGTATATATATATGTATATATATATATATATATATCGATATACCTTCTAGAAAATTGCGAAAACAACTCCAAGACTCAACGTGACGCCCTCAATCTGTGGCTTTTGGTTGGTTTGACTCAGAGCAGGTCATGGGTTTCCCATTTCGACTGGTTGGTGATAGCTGGTTGGTGGTGCAATAACCATCTTGAAAAATATGAATTCGTCAATGGGAAGGATGACAACCCATATATTGTGGAAAATAAAAGCCATGTTTGAAACCACCAACCAGATAGGGTCTCATAGGAAAAATAACACGCAGCACCTGCAGTACGTCATATGTTTCTGGCCCATATTAGTGAAATCACGTTGTGTTTCTGGGCCTAATGTGGGTCAAACAATCAACCATCCCCCAGTCATCACCATACATATATAGGATTTTTATAGGTGGCATGGTTACCATTCTCAGTCATGGGTGGTAAAAATGACATTGTTTTACCCACATTATTCATTAAATCTCATGGCTATACCACGGTTAGTCATTAACTATATCATATCCCATTAATATCCCATTCATATACCATTAATATTCATATATATTAACTAACATTAATATTCAGTAACCATTAAAAAACACGATCGAACTGCAGCCTTTTTCCCCAATGGCCTGTTCTCCAAAAATCCCGCCCGCAAGGCCTGTTTTCTTTTCCAATCTCCGGATCACAGGCATCATGGTCCATTTGTAGAAATCCTGGCGATGAAGGAAAATCCTGATGGATCTGATGGATCTATAGTCATTCCATAGATGACCCATCCCCAAATGGTCAAAAAGGTGAACCTTTTTAAAAACATAAACCCAAATAAATTTGCTACGAGGTTTTATTCAATTTGCTTTGCAGGTTTTACCACTTTGCTATTCCACTTTTGACCCCATGGGAAACCAGCCCACTGGGTGCCACTGCGTTGAAGGCGCTCGCAGGCAAGGTGTCGCCTGCGTACCCGGTGTAGCCATTGGCAAGGCCAGAAATGGGGAGGGAACAATGTCCCATTTTTGGGATCCCATCTGATTTTTTTGTCTGCTTAATTGTCTAGTTGTTTAGTCTGATATTGTTGGCGTTTTTTTTTCATGATTTAGATAATTGAAACCCATAAAAACCCAGTAGAATCCATCGAAAATCCATTGACACCCATAAAAACCCAGTAAAATCCATCGACCTCCCCATAAAACAGCAGTATCTTGACACCTTGACAGGGCCTGGTGGTAGTTTGCCATTGGCGCCAAAGCGCTGCCAGGCGGCTTCCACCTGGCACCATGCCATGGAACTGGGGATATTCGGAAGGTCCAAGGTTTTCTAATTGGTGGTTGAGCCACCCCCCTGAAAAATGATGGAGTTCGTCAGATTGGATCATCATCCCCAATCTGGTTGGGGAAAATAAAAGCCATGTTCCAAACCACCAACCAGTTTTTTACTATGTAAGTTATGTATAATCAAATACAAAGTAAATATAATATCATAAAATATATATAATATCTGTATATATATATTATAATTTGGGAGAATGATGTATAATCTTTATTATTATTATTCTTCACTGGGTGTATCATGAAGATATATCTGACTTCTGGATGGCCATCTGCACCTAAGAACCGTTGTCGAACGGTGAAGCAACGGGATTCAACGTCAGCTGCCTGGCTGGCTGCTATAGCTGCTATGCTTTCAGGGAACATCTGTAGGAGGGACTGGTGAATGCTGTCGATCTCCGGGACTGGTTGCGCCAGAGACGGTTGCCCAACTGGCGGAAGTTGCAGAAAGTCACCTGAGAGCCACGTCCACAAGCCACCAAATGTCTCAGTACATTGCTTTGCTGTTTGCGTGCGGTCATTGACTTGGTGCAATAGTTTCGGCGAGAGCATTCCACATTCATCGGCAG
>Ga0126342_10011619_pt1 | contig 15720 bp, 13 predicted proteins | sample Cyp1metagenome_FD_92528 | JGI IMG/M metagenome (GOLD analysis project Ga0126342, IMG submission 92528) | Coral microbial communities from Lord Howe Island, Old Settlement Bay, Australia - Cyphastrea 1 metagenome | ecosystem: Host-associated > Invertebrates > Cnidaria > Coral ...
ACAATATAATACAATATAATACAATATAATACAATATAATACAATATAATACAATATAATACAATATAATACAATATAATACAATATAATACAATATAATACAGTATAATACAGTATAATACAGTATACTACAATATAATACAATATAATACAATATAATACAATATAATACAATATACACGATTAGAATGTAGGAGTCAGGGACGATCCAGACAACATTCAGGATTACACATGGTATCTTGACGTATTTTGCCTATCTGATAGTTCAACCATTCAAAACATGTCCAAACCAGGTTAAAGCCTTACCGAGTGATCTTCCGGTCTGGATCAAAGCAGCTGGCTTTCGTGGATGTTCATCTCTGGTTCATGTGAAACATCATACCTTGAATGCTTTTGACCCGCCCCCATCTTTGTCCAAACATCATGTATCCCCAAATCCCGTGGTTTATCATCATTTTCCCGGTTGGCAATTTTGCAGTATGCCGTATGCTCCATTTCTGGACAAACCCATGTCATTCCCATGTTTGTCTAATGGTGTCATACAATGATCAGCTTAATCCCAATGCATTTTAACCCTATCTTGTTCCCAGTTTCATCCCATTTTGTCTAATGTGGTAGGCCCAATCCCATAAAGCTATATACATCTATATACCATCTGGGGATGGTTGGATCCAACCCATTTATGGTAGAGTTGGGGATGGTTTATGGCATTGGCTTTACCACATTAATTTGTAGAAAAACCTCTGGATAGTTCGATGGTTTTGCCGTAAACCTCCATCGATAGAGGATGTTCCAGCCAGGTTCGATTGCCCAAGGCTACAATTCCAATTCATCATCATTCTTCACAATTCTCAGCCACTGAGCAATCTATGAACCAATCTATTTCACATTAAAAAACCCTCTGGTAATTTAACATAGCTATGGAAAATCACCATTTTTCAGTTTGTCAAATCAACAAACTACATGGCCATGCCAGCCGTGTTCAATAACTGTTAGTCACCAGAGGGTAACCACTATTCTTCACCAACTCACCCCAGGCCCCAACGTCTCAACATGTCTCAACCGCCTGCTCCGCAGAGAACTCCACCTTTCGCAGCTCCCGTAGCGCCGCCCGGAGGAAATCCTCCACCGCCGGGTGTTCGCTGCCTGGGAGTCATCGACACAACGATGTGGGGATTTTTGAACTGATGTTTTTTTCCTATCAATATATATATATATATGGGAATATGGTGTATATGTGTATATGTTCAAATTGAAGTAACATATACACCATATACGTAGTTATGTCCTATCAATTTCTTATCAAGATCTAATAATCAAACCATTTTCAAGCACTAATTCTATTTCACTTCAATCCAATTTTGGGGGTACTCATTGAGACATAGGATAGGTCATACTTCCGATTTCCCATACGGCCCATGACCAGGCGCCGGATGGTCATCATTTTAACAATCAGAAACGTCCTTAAAACCTCGAAGAGAACTGGAGTAGCTAGATGTTTGTTCTTTCCCTAGAAGTGATTGAAGGATATTGAAGGATATTGAAGGCAAATTGTTCAGAAATCCCCCATATTGGAGTGGTGAAGTATGATAAACCTGTGGCTTGTCTGTCGATTATCCTCTTCAGTGTTCTGTGGCCGTGGCCAAGTTCCAAAGCAAACCAGCGCGCAGCACGGATGAGCCTCAAGATACCGCTAATTCCACTGGTTCATCATCATTTGCTCCATGAAAATATTGGGGGGAGTAACTTTATTTTGAGACACATTCATATGAAAGCTAAACTACAAATCGATGGTTGTGTCATGTTATGTCCACAAATGTTCGACGTCCCTGTCATTCAGAATCACTCAATTCGTTGCTAGCTATCCATGGTCTGTCACATCTGAAAAGGCTAGTCACACTAGAATCAAACCTAGAAGCTCAAGACCCAAGTCTGGTGCGCTAAGTCTCTAGCAAGGCAGGCTGCCCTTTGGGCGGCCATCCATAGTTCGATTGCACCTATGAACCAGCCAAATCTTCGAAATGGTGCCTGATTTGGCGATTCAAACCAATGCTTATTCATCTACCATGCCAACAGTTGGAACCCTGGTAAAAGGCCTACATTGCCAGAATTATTGAGGCAATGCACCCACTTTAATCTTGTTTCTTGGTACCGGATTGTTGATCCAAAAACACTCAGGGGAAACCAAGAGCTGCAGGAGTATTTCAGACCCCTGCAGCCCCGAGGATTGCAGATCTTGGGAGTTTTGTCCATTGATCATTGTCATCCAAATTCGGGAAGTTTGGGGTATCCAACTTCGGCGTGTACGGCGTGTACCGTCCGATGAACATTCAGATTCATGACTTCATGACACATGAAACATATCAATATCCCTCCAAACTACCGCAGGCTGCGCAGGCTTGCACCTCGAGCTCAACTCGTGCCTGTGCAATAGCTGGCTGTCCAAGTGACGACATGGGCTGTCATGACTTTAGTTCCTATCCAAAAAGTATGGTGAATATAGCCAAACGTACCCAAACCCGATGGTGTTCCCCTATAATCTAGCAATGGAGATGGTGGATTTTGAGGTGTCCAGCATGAAAACCTAGGGGGGAAACGATTGGGAGAACTATAAGACTATAGTATATAATAGTATATACATATATATTACATGAACCATTATGGAGAATGGTTTCCTATGGTTTCTAGATTCTCAGCTTAGAATCACGCTGGGCGCCAAGGCGGGCCTTGTGGGACTGCTTGGCTTTCAACACTCGTGCACGCAACGGCGTGTGACCTCGAAAGATCGATGGGTGGCTGATACCAGCCATAAAAATGCTTCAATGGCTTGGTTTTCTTGGGAAAATCTTAACCGGAAACCATCGATTTTCCCACTTTTGTATGGGGTTTTCCTGTAAAATTTCCCAAGAAAACCAATCCATTGAATGGTGTGGCACTGGGGATGGTGCATCCTATTGCCGGACTAACATGAATTGTTTGGTGGATTTAGCCATGGCTTCCGCACAACTGTGAAACTCCAGCTCCACTTCCTCAAAATTCACCAAGATGCCAGAAATGGATGATTTCCGATGGGATTTCCCGCAAGATTTTCAGACACCCTGGCAGCTCCTGAGATAAACTTTCAATGGATCTCCTGGTAGTGGTGAATTCTAGACCTCAGTTGAGGACTGGCTGTTGACTTCTTTTGGGATGTGGGCATTTGAACACATCGTGATGGTCAGGCACGCACAAAGGATGTTCAAACTTGTTTGCAAGTTTGCAACATCTGTGAATGTTTCAAACACTGAGGTCCCGTCGGGCTGTCAGGTCGCCTGGTTGAAGTGCCACAGTTGAAGTGCCACACTTGGTATCTTCACTTCCGGAGTACGCACTGATTTGGAGAAAAAAACACTGTCAACCAATACGTTCAGTCAAAATCTATGGCAAATCCATGAGATAAGTGAAAGAATCCCAAGACTCCCTAGTTCTGGGCCAAGACTCCCAAGACCTCACCCAGGCTTCTTCCCAGGTTTCCCAGGCTTCCCAGGCTCCCAGCACCCACCACTGCACCTTCTATGACCTTTTTAAGTTGCTCCACTCTGTCCTTGGGCCAAAGGGGGACACCAGTGATGCAACGGATGACGTCTGTTGCCCCGGACCTCGCACGAGGAGAAGAGCGTGTGGTTCGGGATCAGCGACTTTTCCTCAGTGATTCGCTGATCAAATCCCACAAGATTCAACCACCCCACCCAGAAACCATGGTTTAGCAGGGGATTTTCAATGATTTTCACATATATTAGGGACAATTTAGGGGAAAATTATGGAAAACAGTTTACAGTATGGGGATTGGATCAAGGATAACTTGCAGCGGCCGAATGTCTCAGTTGCGCACTGGAGCGCCCCAAGCAGCGCGGCCCTTCTCAATGATGGAACGGGCCTCCCGCAGCAAATGTTCATCATCCATCGTGATATATGAAACAGTCACACCATTCCCAATATCACAAGAAATGGGTATGAATAGTATGAAGCCTGAGTTTATTAATGGATTTACCATATTAATTATCCAGCTCTCCCCCAAACCACCCTGAGCCTCCGATGGTCGCTGTGCATCTTGAAGCTGCGCGAGAACCGCTTCATCCATGTCTTCCGCCACCTTCCACTAAACACGGCTGTAAAGCTTCCAGCGTCCACTCGAGTCTGTTCAGATACTGCTACGGATCCAAACCAAACATTATCCTGCAGTTCACATGAACAAAGCAAACCGATGGTTGACGTGAACGTAAATAGATGTTCATCCCCCCATTCATGCTGTATTGTAGATAGGGACACATTAAAATCATTAAAATGTCTCGACACGTTGGTGAACCTGAGCTCAGTTGGTTACCAAGTCAGACTTACACAGTTCAACCACTCAGCCATTGCATCTTGGCATATCTTGGCTCAGTCCACACAGGCTCCCTCTCCTTCAGGACATGTGAGCTGTGCCTCCTGAAAACGCTCCCTCAACAGGGCGACGATGGCATCATCTGCAGGGAGTTTGTCAATGTACCTGGAGAACACCAACCGACCTGCACCGCTCCAGTAGACAGGATGTAGACTTTCACACCACTTAATTTCCTCTGCAGCTACCAGTAGCATCAGAAATACCAGAAGAACTCAGCGCAGAAACCACATGAAATCACGATCTGAGGGCATGGCTCATTGTAGCAGGCAACTATCGGACCCAACCTGCCAGTTGCGTGCAACATGGCATACAATCAGAACCAATCCGAACCAATTGCATGGCCATGACCGGTTCCCAACCCCTTGGGCCCCTGCGTGAGACCATTGTTGCGGCCGCAAATCACTGCAACTGCTGCCATGGCCTCTCCGGCTAGTTTTCGTCTGTAAGAAAAAGTATGAGTTTTGAATATTGGTAAAAAAAATCGGGCCAGAACATGTTCGAAGAATCAAGGACTTTTCGAAGCAAATCAAAAATCAAGGGGGGGTCTATGATTGGACAAAGATTCTAAATCAGCCAAATCCATCCAAATCCCAACTCTTGATGGTTTAGATCCCGTTAGATCCCCAACTCCTCCGCCGTGACGTCCACCGTCTCGGGGCGACAGAGCCGTTGCTTCCAGGTCAAGGCCACGCGCAGCGCGGGGGAGGGCACCGTCGACTCGATGCCCAGCAGCCTAGATGGAGCAATGGATCGGATGGATCTGAACCAAGATTTGGAAATGAAGAGTTACAGTACCTATTTTTGGAGAATTGGAGATGGAAATGTCTGGGAAACTGGGAACCTGGTATCTTTTTACATCTTTTTACTGTCTTTTTTGGGAAAAAAACGGAAAAGTGTTATAAGTACTTCAATATTACAAGTGGGTTGAAGCTAATCAGCATTGGATTGAAGTAAATTCCCTGTAAGCATCCCCAAGGAGAATGGCTCAAGAATATCAACCTGTTTGCTGGTTCACATCCCCTTGTTGATCGTTCCAATGTTCATCCCCGTTTGTAACCAATAAATTTCGGCAACATTACTTCTCAATACTTATCATTTATAATTATAAACTATATTTCTCAATATAAATTGGAGATATCAAACAATCTCCTTGCCAGCATGGGTAAATCCAGTATCCCGAAGAAGCGGGGACCAATGCCCCCAACCACAAGGCCCCCTTGAAACTGCCTGGCTGGGGTGGCAAGCTGCCATCGCCGGAAAGCGGTCTGAAAATTCACGCTTGGATGCAGCAAATGACCAAAATCTGTGGCCCAGCTGGTCTAGAATTGTGACTGCTCTTCTCTTCTTGCGTGCCATAGGTATGGTTTGTGAAAAACGGATGTGAAACTAACTTAGAAAGGCAGGTGCCATACCCGTAGGCTCCCCGCAGCATCGGACTGCAACGCACCAAAAAAAGATCAAAAAAGATTGGTCGTGGCACTACAACTTTGTGATCACCTTGGCGATGACTCAGTTTCCAAACGGCCGAATCCCGCTGCCCATGAGGCCTGTATAAACAGCGCTGCTCGAAAGACCGCCTGCGGATCCAATTGTTTCGGAGCCGCCTGGCTTCAAACGCCAGCCACAACGAAAAGGCCAAGACCCAAACCTCCAGCCACGCCTCCAAGATACTTCTGGATCCATCAGCCATCAGCGGCACAGGGATGTGGATATCTTCCTCTTCCAACAATGTTGACATGCAAATTTGCTGTCGTGTGGTGGTGGCTTCTGCTGGATTTCTTTGCTGTCCAAACTTTTCGCCCCTTTTGTGGTCCAGTGTGTGGCCGACATTGATCTATGAAGAATGCCAAGAAAACAAAACAATTCTGCTACTAGAATACCGGTTGTGCTGCGTGTAAAGTTCTGCAAAAACTATTTCTCAATCGAGCAAGATCGACAGCTTGCTTGCAGAACCCGAAGCATCTCAAATTTCTGGTCAACTTGAAGCTGATTGAGTTTGGCCTCTGGCTGGGGCCAAACACAAAGGACACGGGCAAACAAAGCCAAGTGTTTCAATTTAGCTGGTGTGGGTTTGCAATGCACAAGAACTTGGTGTTGTGTCAACAACAACACTGAAAACTTGTAGCAAGAAGCTGAAATGCCAATGCCGTGCTCCTATTTCCAGAGCTGCAAATGAATCGAAACCTTTCTAACTAAGTATACTATAGTATACTCCCTTCCCTCCATGAACACGGATTAAACTTATTAAACTTCAACAAACAGCCCCTGAACCCGGCTGCGAGGTGCAATTGGCACCTCCCGAAGCGGCTTTGGCCTGGCCTCGGCAGAACTCACATGGAAGGAACCAAGAAGAAATGCTGTGGAAAAATCATCTTCCAGACATGACTTGTAGCGTTCCTTTCAGCAGAGACTGGAGGGCTCATGATATTCTGGTGGACATTCTGAAGATTGGTTGCCCCAAGGATTTCCTTGGGTTGATTTGAGGTCAGCACCTTCTCACACTGCGTGAGCAGAAGCAATCCCAAGGGACCTGTGTAAATGTCCTGTCAAAGGGTGAAGCCAGGTCCAGAAACATTGCACAAGACCCTCATGCACATGCAAAACCAGAGAGTCAGCCCAAGCTTCCGGGGAAGAAAGAGTCATGGGCATTTCCCAGTTTGAAGGGTTTGAAGACCACGTTTTGGTGGTTAAAAGGTGGTTGACCCTCCCAAACATAGGTGAATATAAGAACCCTTCAAACAGAACTAGATCGATCTCCAAGATCCTGCAGCTCGCTCTCCAAGATGCTACGGGAGGCCAAGACCTGAATCAACGAACAAAAATTAGTGCCCAAAACTTAGGACCCCCTCAGCCCCTCGGACCCACAAAGATTGACCATCCACTGACTTAAAAGTCTAAATTGTTTGCCAAGGTAAACTCGATTGACATCCATTTATTGACCGGGCCATCAATTGAAACCCACCACCGAGAACAGCACGGCCAACAACAATTCATCTGATGCGTCCAAGGGTTTCACCAGGCCGGACACCTGCGCTGGGGGACCATCAGTATCGGACTAGAAAGCAAAAAAACGACAGTAATTTGGGAGGCTCTTTTTATGGTTGGAAAATCAAAAAAGCCTGGCTCAGCGGCTTCGGAATCGAGGACCCTTCATCTGGTGGGCCACTCCAAGCCTCTGGGCCCGTACCAGGTGTCTGCATGGTGCGCAAGGTCAAATGTCGAACCTCGATGGGGAAAAGTCAGGGCCCCATCCCGCATGGAAATAGCAATGACAGCCATGAGACGTTGCAAGCTGAAGGGGCACGAGCTGAAAAGTTGGAAGTCTAATTTTGATTTATGCTATCAGGGGATCTAGACCAATTTCAAACAGGATCATGACTCATGACTCCAATTCAAATCAAGTAATGTTCAAACGGGTAACCCTAATGAGGGAGAAAAAAATATAATATTATATAGTATGGTGCTGCCACCCAACGGATTAAGTGAATGGGGATGTTACTCAGTTCGCGACAGATGTCATCATGTTCTGAGATGGTGCTGGATAAATGCCTCACTGGTGAGAGGATCACGAACGTGCGGACATAGAAAGTAACCTTGCCTCTAGGTGTCGTGAGCTCTAATCCAATTTGTCAGTTCGTGTGAGTGTGTGGGTGAGCTTTGGATCTCAACGTTGGGGCAGTGTGCCACAACCCCAGAGCGACGCCGCTCTGAGTGTGTGAACCTTTTCCTCCGGCCTACCCATTTGAAAACATCTAGGCGTCAATTCATTTACGTTTGTTCCAAAATTTTGACCTTTGAAATCCATTGAAATCCCCAATTGAGTTTGACTGAGTAGTCTTGTAGTATATTGTACTTCAGAAAGCACCTTGAGTCCGGAGTATCCGTATCCCCTATTGACTCAGAAGCACCACGTTCACAAGGATGGGCGCCCCAGGCTAGTTGGCTCCACTCGATGACCCTCGCCATTGAAAGTAATGCCTGCCAGGTGAAATGGATCGAAGGTGTCGGGTGCCGCGTCAAAATCTCGTCCCACTCGCTGCCTTCAACGTCCGCCTCTGTGACTTTGACAAAGAGGTGGTTGAGGTATTTGTAGATCACCTCACAACATCACCGAACCCATCTTCCTAGACTTGTCCGTTAGGGTAGTCCCCATCAAACCAATAGCATACCCACCTGTCAACCATCAACTAATAGAGGTTTTGGATGGTTTTGGTCATTGAGGATGGCATCTTTGTTGGCTCAGCCGCATCCGACCCTTGGTTCCCGAATCTTTTGCTGCTGCTGCGTAAATGGGTTCCTTCTGACTTCTGACCTCCATAAAGATCACCTGTTTGCAGCTTCATTATTTAACCCCAACACTAGAAAACACATTCAGGCTACGTTACACAATATGTTCACCATCTTTGCCACATAGTTGAGTTTGATCCCAATCGTTGATTTGAGTGTGTCTGAGTTTAGCGGGTAACTCCAATTTATTTCTTATTAGGAAACGTGATGTTCCAAAGGCTTTTCCCATGGTTGTCCCCTATACTTTCAGGTACCAATACGACCCCCATTTCTCTGTACCAAAAGCCCAGTGACCTCCATGTGCGACTTTGGAATCTTTACCTCATAGGTGGCTCCCCAGCCACTGGGAGCTGCCTCAGTCACACAAAAACTATGGCTTGCAGAGGGTGGCTGTAGCATTCCACAGAAGCTTTCAGGGATGTTGAGCCATGCGCTGGACGCCCTTTCTCATCAACTTCCAAACCTTAGAAGCGCAGCCAAAAAAAAGAAAGCCTGGTTTCAAGGTTTCAGGCGAGATTGACAACTGGAAGCATGCCCACGTATTTCCAGTTTCAATGCCAGCAACTTCTGATTTCCAGTTTCCCCAGGATCTTGGTAGCAGGCTCAAAGTCTCACTCACGCCCACACACAGCTGCACCAGAGTCCTGCCACGCCGTGGAAAACACGGTGTATTGAAGAAACTCGGCCGTGACCAACGCCACCAATCATGCCAGCAGGACATGTAGGCCGAGTAAGCATGGAACCTGAATGGGAACTCAGACAAATTGAGACCATGGCCCTCGGGTGTGCATGGTGTGATGAGCTGAGGCCCATGCTGCACATAAGGACTCATGTCACTGTCCACCAACCTTGGCATGCAAGACTTAATGAAAGGCCACTGCAAGTGTGCTCGAACGTTTTGACAATGCACCAGCCAAAGTGGCTTTAAAACATCTATATATCGCAAATCCATGCAAATCCAATTCTCAGACGTCCCTCTCTGAGAATTTTCTTATGATCATCATCCAATATGTGGATAGAAAAAAAAAACATCAACATGATGAATTTCCAACAGGTTGCTGCAACAAAAGTTCAAGATGGTCCCCGTGGGTTCCGGGCTCACAGCAGCAGCTGCGGACCTCTGACATCATACGCGGAAGCTCCGCACGCAAGGCATCCCTTGGAGAGACCAAGGACACCAAGTGGATGGATGTCTGAGAAAATGGGTCTTGCTGATTTTTCTTGGTGTAACCTATACAGTATACAATACAAAGCCATGTCAGGCTGTCAACTGTCTGTCGCTGTCTTCTATCAAAATCTTCACTTCACGAGGAGTAGAGGCGTATCGCGGAAAATCCCCAGTGGATATGGCCGGCCAGACGCCACCATCCTTGAGAATCCCACAGTTCACTGAAGCCCTGTAGCAACTCTGAGACCTGCATTGGTGCAAGAATTCCCAAGGAACTGCTGGTGTGAAATGTGGCTCAATACGTGGGACTGTCGATTTGGATTGGCATTTTTCACCACACACATTGGTGTTTTACATAGGCCAACGAGGGATGTCTTTTTGGGCGTGAAAACGATAGTGCTAGGGTTCTGACTCACCAGCTTTTGAATCTCACTTGGTTGCAGCTCAAGTGCTATTTATCATCAAACCTCATTTCAAAGTCTCATTTCGTCTCATTCCAATGTACAACCTCCCAAACATCTCATTTCGGTTCACGTATATGTCTCTGAAACTGGTGTGCACCCCCCAGCCATGGCAATTTTACTAGGTACCATCCCCACCTGGCTCTCAGCAGCTCGCAGGCCCTCTTCGGAGGTGCTCTGAGATTGCACCCAATAGCTGGTGCGGACCTGACTTCCAGCTCTGGCCATTGGAAGGTTTATGTCCTCTGAAAAGTGGCTATATACCCCATTTTTTATGGCATTCGAAGAATGTTAAAAAGGGAAAATGATTGTATATACAAAGTATATATGTATACAATATTTATAAATAATAGAGAGATACCATCAAATGCTAGTTTGGTTTCCCATTGTTTCCCCCGAAAAAATACAGGTACCAAAGCCATTTTAGGACAAGGCCTGCAGGTCGCCCAGCCCGAGCATCCCTGCATGCCACATCACCGAAAGTACCACCGCCTCTAACAGCTGCAGAGTCAGCCCTCGGCACGTCTTCAAGGCTTGGGGATGAAAATTCTGGTGGATTTCTTCAGAAAACATATGGAAATCTGATGACAATATTGATATCTAAGTGAAAAAAACGGGAAAATATGATGGATATCTGATATCTTAGATATCTTAGATAGCAATGATTGATATCTTAGATATCTAGTATCAAACTGAACAATAACATTGATTTTCGTCAAGAGTATAAGAAAGTGAAACGTTCTAGACACTGAGCTCTCCAGCTGACATCGGGTGCTTGTGGAGTCTCCTGCAAAACACGCAGCTGACGGATGGCACCAGTCGGTCAAAACGGTAGCACGTCCCCTGCCTGACGTCGTCGTTTTCGAGGCTGGCCATCTTCATCTGAGCCGATGTGTGATGTTATTCGCCCTAAACCTTTTTATGTCAATATATCATATATCCATTCCCTCCCTTGGTGCAAGATATGTATATGACTATGTATGTATGTATGTATGTACGTACGTACGTACGTACGTATGTATGTATGTATGTATGTATGTGTATATATATATTACTATATAATTATATATTATGCATATATGTATGACATACATATACATATAGCATTGACAACATATATATCTTATGGTCCCTCCACATGTGGCTCTTCAATCCAAGAGAAGGATTTCCACCGTCATTCAGCACTTTGGGACTCCAGAACTTGAAGCCTCTACGAGGCGTCGCCGGCGTGCGCGGTGTTGCGGGCGTGCGCGGCGTCGCGGAGGCTGGGGTGGTTTGCTCGTCCTTCACCTCCTGTGGCAACGGCCGGGCTGGGAAATCCCCATTCCATGGGAAGGTGTGGGTCAAGAGATGGATATCCATGAGCCCACCAATGGTCAGTTGTTAGTTTGTTTAACCATCCATTTCTGAGGGTAATGTTGGGCCATTCCTACGTTGGAAAATCAACAGGAACATGGTGATTATTTGGATGGAAAAAAAATGTTTGGAGGTAGGTCAGCCACGTAACCATCAATACCAGTTCCTTAGTGTTCCTTAGAGTCCTGAGTCAGAGAGATTATGTTGGAGATTAGAGACTGTAATTTTGAGATTTTCGTACTTTTCTCAAAGCCTAGGTCCTAGGCGTCTTTGGGGTCACACAGTGGTGCTGTCGTTTTCTGCTGAAAACCGGAAACCCCAAGTGATCTCAATCCCTCAACTAAGTTGCCTTTGGAACTCAGCCATCAGCTGCCCATCATTGTCTTTTCAGCTGGCTATTCTTGGGATCTCCAACTTGCCTCAAGATCACACTCCCCAGAAGCCTCCGCAGATGCACGCTTCCTCTTCTCCTGAAAGTGTCCAGTTCACTATCATCCCATGTAGTTTGGACTCGTCAACCCCCTAATCCCCAAATATGGGGATGGCAAATTTGATCATTAGATCAAATCATCCAATATGAATCTTCCATCTACCCCCAAATCTCCGAAATCTGTGATTTTCCCTGAAACAAGCAAAGGGGGTCGCCCAAGACCAAGCCTTCAAGACAACGTGCCCCACCGGAAAAAAAAAATATCCCGGCAAGAGGCCCCGAACAGTGCGGGGGAGTGGGTAGATAATGTATGATAATGTGGATGATAATGATGATGATGATGATGATGATGATGACGATGATGATGATGATGACGATGCTGATGATGATGATGATGATGATGATGATGGTCATGATGATCATGATGATCATGATGATCATGATGATCATGATGACTGTGATGCTGATGATGATGATGATGACGAAGATGATGGTGAGGATGATGATGATGATGATGGTGATGATGAAGATCATGGTGATGATGATGATGATGATGGTGATGACGATGATGAGGATGGTAATGGGGTAGATGAAGTGGAGGATGAACGGTGGAGGAGGATAATGTAGAGAAGGAGGAAGATAATGATGTTGAGAAGGAGGAAGATAATGATGTTGAGAAGGGGAAATGATGATGATGATGATGGTGATGATGATGGTGATGATGATGAAGATGATGGTGAGGATGATGACGATGATGATGATGATGGTAACGCTAATGGTGATGATGATGATTATTATTATGATGATGATGATGATGACGAATATGATGGTGGGGATGATGTTGATGATGGTGATGATGATGATGATGATGATGATGCTGCTGATGGTGATGATGATGATGATGGTGATGATGATGATGATGAAGATGATGGCGATGAAGAAGATGATGGTGCAGATGATGATGATGATGATGAGGAGGAGGAGGAGGATAATGCGGAAGATGAAGTGGAGGATGAAAAGGTGGATGATGATGATGATGATGACGATGATGATGATGATGTAGGCAAGGAGGAAGATGATGATGTTGAGGAGGACCATGTTGAGGAGGATGATGACAAGGATGAGAATGTTGCGGAAGGTGAGGTGGATGATCTTGATGTTGCGGAAGATGAGTTGGAGGATGATATGAGCATGATGATGTCAAGGGAGAGGAAGATGATGATGTTGATGTTGAGGAGGAGGAAGATGATGTTGAGGAGGATGATGTTGAGGAGGAAGACCGATCCCAAGACCGGGAAGCACACTTTGTGCGAGCCTGCGCAGTCGAAACGCACATCAACATGTCACAAGCACCGCTTTATACGGGATTTACAGGAAAAATGCCGTTCCCCAGAACCGCGACCCACACTTTGTGCGAGCCTGCGCAGCCGAAACGCATGTCAAGATTTCACAAGAGCCTTTTTATATGGAAATTTTCCGGTAAAATGCGGCAGACCAAAACCGCGCCGCAGACTTTGTGCGGGCCTGCGCAGTCGAAACGCATGTCAAGATTTTACAAGAGCCACTTTATACGGAAATTTACAAGTAAAATGCCGCCGACCAAAATCAGCCCAGAACGCGGACGAAGACTTTGTGCCAGCCTGCGCGGTCGAAACGCATGTCAAGATTTCACAAGAGCCACTTCATACGGAAATTTACGGGGAAAATGCCGCAGGCCAGAGTGAGCACCCCGATCAAGCACCGACCTTTACTCCTACCGTAAGAACCCCTCAGTGTGGACACTGTTTGGGGAAAAAACATATTGTGCTGGGATGGCCATCTCTCCATCGCTGAAGTTCCTTGTTTTGCACAAAAAGGAAGCTGTATCTGGGACTGGGGTACCCCATGAATATGGATTTGGATGAGGACATGATTCTAGCTTTGATCATAGGACCTTCTATGTGGCTGTGTCAAAACGCTTGGCTCCAAAACTGGATGATATTGAAAGATCAGAACGGGTTCATACCAGTCATATTACATAGATTTAGAATACCAGTAGTACCGCGCAAGGCGGTGGCGGAAGTTTCAAAGATAGGAGACCTATAGGAAAGGCTGGTTGTTATGAATCACGGATGGCAGGGCAAATCCACAGATGGACCAAAAGGTGGTTGGAGTTATGGTTTTTGGAGTGGTTGCAATGGATGCAGTGGTCACCTCACCACAACTGCTGGATGTAGCGTGGTGTAGTGCAGTTGTAGTTGTAGTGTAGCGGACTTGTATTTGTAATGTAGTGTAATTAGTGTAATTGCAGTTGCAGTTGCAGTTGTGGTAGTAGTGGCAGTGGCAGTGGTAGTGGTAGTGGTAGTGGTAGAGGTGGAGGTGGAGGTGGTGGTGGTGGTGGTGGTGGTTCTTGTTGTTGTTGTTGTTGTCGTCGTCGTTGTCGTTGTCGTCGTTGTCGTCGGTGTAGTGTAGTTAGTGTAATTAGTGTAATTAGTGTAATTAGTTTAATTCGTGTAATTAGTGCAATTAGTGCAATTAGTGCAATTAGTGCAATTAGTATAATTAGTGTAGTGTACTAGTGTAATTAGTGTAATTAGTGTAATTAGTGTAATTAGTGTAATTAGTGTAATTAGTGTAATTAGTGCAGTGTATTCTTGTAATTAGATGTAATTAGCGCAGTGTAGTGTAATTAGTGTAGTGTAATGTAGCGTGGTATATTTGTATTTGTAGTTGTAGTAGTAGTAGTAGTAGTAGCAGCAGTAGTAGTAGTAGTGTGGTGTAGTGTATAGTGGCAGTGGTAGTCGTAGTTGTACTCGTAGTTGTCTATCTATCTATCTATCTATCCATCCATCCATCCATCCATCCATCCATCCATCCATCCATCCATCCATCCATCCATCTGCAAGCTTGAAAACGAAGCTATTCTGCGAGACTTCCTCAGTTTTTGAACTTGACAACATCAAAAACGCAGCAATTCTGCGAGACTTCCTCAACTTTTGAACTTGACAACGCCAAAAACGAAACAATTCCGCGAGACTTCCTCATGTGTCTATTGTACTGTGCCTGCCACACGAAATGTATCTTTCCAGATCCTCTTCAAATGTCTCACACCTGCCATCGTTTTTGAAACTGATACAAAACCCTCACGTTTTGTTCATTTTGAACACGGTGCACAATCCTCTGCGCCTGCCACACAAACTAACATCTGAACGTCCAAAAGTGCTCCGTGCCCCTCAAATTTTCTCGCACTTTTGACTTCGAAATGTGCTTCGCGCCACAACGGCGTGCACTTTTTCGACATGTCAACTTCCAAAAGTGGTCCGAGCATGGTGTGCTTTGTGCATTTTGACTTCGAAATGTGCTTCGCGACATCTGGTCCGAGCATGGTGTGCTTTGTGCATTTTGACTTTGAAATGTGCTTCGCGCCACAACCGCGTGCACTTTTTCGACATCTCAACTTCCAAAAGTGCTCCGAATGCGACGTGCTTTTAACTTTTCACTTGCAAATGTGCTTCGCGCCACAACGGCGTGCAACTTTTCATCTCTCATCTGGCCAGATGGCTCCGCACCCGCCGCTTTAGCGAGCCTACTTTTCGACCCTCCGGAGCCACAAATC
>Ga0126342_10011620_pt1 | contig 15720 bp, 12 predicted proteins | sample Cyp1metagenome_FD_92528 | JGI IMG/M metagenome (GOLD analysis project Ga0126342, IMG submission 92528) | Coral microbial communities from Lord Howe Island, Old Settlement Bay, Australia - Cyphastrea 1 metagenome | ecosystem: Host-associated > Invertebrates > Cnidaria > Coral ...
CACCACCTCCCACCCACCCCCACCACATCCACAGGGGTGGAGGGATACATAGACATATGCATATACACATACATATACATACTGTATACATTTGCACATACACATACTACATACGTATACACACACACATGTGTATATCATATATATAGGGGTTGCGTCAAAATTCGGGTATGGATCGGCCCGCGGTGATCCAGACGTATGGATCGGCCTGTGGGTTCAGGGTATGGATCGGGGCTTTACATTTTGACTCGTAACCATATATACATATATATGTATATATATATATATATATACACGACTATATAACTTACATATCCATATAGGGACCATCACCATCTCGGGGGGGAGGGGGGGGACCACCAGACGCTGGGCCATGTCAAAACCCTTCGCGCTGATGTGCTGATGAAAAAAACTCCCTGCAGCTCCAAGCACAACTGGGGAAAAGTTGCGGTTCGAGTTTCAAGGGTAAACATCTTCGAAATGAGCGTATTTCGGAGCACTACGGACTATAATCAATATATATATATATATACATACATAAAATATTATAATATAGATATATATTTTTTTTTTTTATGTACCCGACATGTCATTCCACTTTTTGCTGGTTAAGAACGGGAGTACCAGATTATTGTCATAGGTGATGATAGTCCCCAACTAATGTTGATAAGTACATTACCCAAATTACTCATCAACCAGGGATTTTAGTTCTGCCACTGCTCACCTGTCCGAAAAAAGGCGGCTGCTCCCTGGCCACCCACCCGAGGTAAGGTGGTTTTTTTTTGGGACCCAGCTATCAGTGGCTATCATGTACCTATCGGACCTATCGGTTAGGGGAGCAGTCATAGATGGTTCATAACCCATAGGATCCATGTATGGTATATATGCTAACATTGGAGGTATATTGATGGTAAATGTTACCATATATAGCAGCACCATGGATCCTATGGGTAAGAACTCATTGGTGCTTGTTGGACTTTCAGATTCGCCCCGTGTAAAGTTTACTCACCTCGCAACGGCACAAAAAAACCATGGTCAACTTATGCCGCATTGTTCAACTCGGGCATCTCCGTGAGTAGCTGGCTAATAACCATAGTATACCTCAGTTATATAATGTTATATATGGGTTCCGGTTTTATATGGCTTATGTCATAGGGATTCATAGCATTTATAAGCCACTTCTTAACCGGGCACATCCAAGGTCAACAGCTGCTGAAACCAAAAACCAGCACCTGGTACTGCTCCTCATCGCCTCGCTTATGATGCATCGGCACCTCAACAAACATTTGGGGTTCAAGAAGGGGCGCCCAGGTCCGATAGGTTCATCCACCAAACATGCAATAATCATGATAGACCTAGATATATCTACAGTTGGATTATCCAAAAGTAATTATAGATGATCCCAATTTGTGGTTATCAGCTTGTTAAGCCATATAATTACTCTTGGATTTAATGTCTATAGTTTGGTGTGGGTTCTAGGCCAACTTAGAATTAAGGCAGGGGTGCAAATTTGTATCAGTACTAGAAGAAAAGATAATGACTTAATGTATATGAGCTGTCCAGCATACGGCACAGGGTATCATGCCAATGCCTGTTGATGATTTACATATGTATATGTACAATTGTATACGCAACAAAAAATGGGAAACAAAGAAGAAAATTTGGTGACGTCATCAACATAGAACAGGGGTATTTTTTGCTGTGCAAAAACCGATGTTGTGTTTTTCTTGGTACATTTCAGAAACACGGACCCAGGAAAACCCCCAACAACTAGCTGAATCTTCTGGTGGCTTTGTCAACCCCAAGGCCCCTAACTTGGGGCCCCTTGGGGCCCCAAGGCCCAGCATTCTGGGCGAGCTTCAAGGAGTCAGGAGAACATTCCCATACATATACAGTGTATATATATATGCAAAGAGGTATATCATTCCAGTCGATATCAATAGTTTCATGTTACTTGTGTATACCCAAATACATAAATAATATATATATATATAATGATAATAATAATACACCTTACATCGGTATCTGAAAATTGGTTATACCACCCAAGATGCATAGTGTTATACATATACAGTATATGTAATAAATGCATGGGGTGCCACTGGGGGATCCGCACATAGTTCGGCGAGGAAAGGTGCCGGTTGTAGCGACGCACGTCCTGGTGATGTGGGGCGAGGCCCCAGTTCAGACATGGCAACTGAACCAGTCCAGAATGCAGTTTTACCAGCAAAAAATGATGGTTTCAACATGTTTCAACATGTTTGAACCATGAGAAATTGGGATTTAACTGATTTAACCAACAAACACTGGAATTCAGCAATCAAACATTGGGATTTAACCATCCGAAATGATGGTTTTGAGCATATATAAAACGGAAATTAATTCAGAAACATATTGGACAGCATCGCTTAGGGGACTACTTGTCCATCGGGAAGCAAACCAGTCACGAAGTGGGACGATCTTGTCAGTGTTGGTGGTTCAAACATGTTGGGAAATTTGTTCAGTCAAACTTACAAAACACCTAACTCAAACGAGCGGTAAAGTGGTTTATAAACGTTTGTAACTATATGGTTGATTCATCTACAGCTGAATTGGTTCATAAACCAATTTACCACTGGGTCCCCCAACTCGCGAAAGAAACCACTCTTGGAAAAATTCCCACACTACATCGCCCATCATTTATAGTGAGGTTGTGACTGAGGTCTGTATGGTTTGCCCAGAACATTGGAAACACAATTTCGTGTGGGTTCATTACATGTACGTGTGTAACCCATATGCTGCATGGTCTTTGTATACTTATCTACCTGTGCGAACGAGTGCTTTTGGGGAATTGATGCACAGCAGGTACAATACACCACACATAGGTCATCTGTGCTAGGAACGGGCAGATTGAAATTTGATGAAATGTGTACTCCTTCTAAAATTAGAAACTTTGATATAGTCGAATTACTTCACTCTGCACCCCAGCTGGCACATGGTTTACAATCCATTGTATACATAATATATACACGTGATATACTAATAATGTTGGATGCTGATTAGTGTGGTGGTACACTATTGTGTCCCCAGACTCAAAAATAATTGTAAATCTGTGGAAATGTTTGGGTGGTACACTATTGTGTCCCCAGGATTTTGGGGTAAGTTTTTCAGTTTTTTTTTCATGTTTAAATTGTTTTAAATTATTTGTTTGTTTAATTTGTTTCAATTTTTGAAAGTTTCAATTTTATTTTTATTTTCTATTTCATTGTTTTTTATATTATTTTTTAAAAAATTATTCGTTTATTGAAAAAACACATTTTTTCATGAGCAATAACGATTCCAAACCAGCATAAGTTTTCGACAATGTTAGATGCCAAACAAAAAAATGCAAAATGTTCTCCCATGATGGCCAAGATCTAAGGATGACATTTACAGTATGTAACCCTTGAACTCACCCGGCGAAGTTTTGACCCACACATCAGCATCAATGACATCAATATGTGGTGAATCCTAATCTTTCATAGTCAAAATCCGTTGATGTCATTTAAATTTCATATCCCTTATCTCAGTGTTTTTCTTGCTGACATACCAGTTTTCATTGGTGTTACACTTCATTTTTCTTCGTAAAATCTCCATCTATACGGCCAAAAACCCGACCGCGGCCTGTGGGGGGCCACAGCCGCGCAGGTCAAATTTTCGGTGGCCGCTGCTCCGCAAGAAGCCTCGGATGCAAAGAGAAAGCTGGGGATAGTTTTATGGGAAAATCATAGGAAAACCATAGGAAAATGGTGGTTTTACCCTCTGGTAAACGTTAACAAAAAAACTGGAAAGATCCAGCATTTTATAGCTGGGAAAACTCACGAACTTTCTATGGGCATGTTCAATAGCTTTTTGTATGTTTACCAGAGGGTAATGGATCTACCAGAAATCTATATAATTCTATATCTATATTTACATTGCTGAACCATTCTCACCTGGGCTAGCCGGCTAGCCTTCAGTAAACACACAAGAATTTCCAATACAACTGTACGGCTTAGAAGATGATCGACATTTCTGGTGGATTATCCATAACTATGTTACCCTCTGGTAAACTAACATAACTATGGAAAGATCCACCATTTTTCATGGGAAAATCCACTATAAATGGCCATTTTCAATAGCTATGTTAAATTACCAGAGGGTATGTAGATTGATGGAGAATAACCAGTTTTGTGAAGGTTTAAATCGGTTTTGGGGAGATTATTTATTCTCGGACTATAATGGAAATCTATGTGGAGAATATGACCTATGTATTGCAGATTCCAAAAAAATGGGGGACAGTAAGTTGTCATCCAGTTTTTTGGTCATTTAGTAGGGAAACCAATAGTGAAATGGGGTACCCGGGTTCAATCAACACCCATCTGTCGATTGTTTTTTGTTTTGTTGTTCCATTCCTGACGTGCTTGCTCAACAGCCATGTTTGCCGCTAAGTTTCTGGAGTTTGTTGAACAACCCCTCAATGCTGCCTTCTTGAACCCAACCTTTCTCGCTTAAAATATTGGTATGGGATGGTATGGGAAAATTCACCCTGTACACCTTCTGTTCACACTCCAATAGCAATAGCTGGTAAATGGATGTTCATTCCCCAAGAACCTGGCATAATAGACGTTGATCTATCACCATATGTTTATAACATTGCTGGCTTGATCTGTGTTTCTGTTGTTGGTAAAATCCTTGACTTACTGGCTGAACCCCGAAATTTTCTTTATTGGATCACTTGCTATTGCCAGTGCTTCAACTTCAATCTTGACTGTTGCAGTTCCATTCTTGGCTGATAAGAAATGGTTGATTGACATATCCACCCAAACCTGGGTAAATCATGTTTTTGATTGGTAAAAAGGCGCTGCATCAATGGTGTGTTTTAATCTCAATCTTTGTCAGTGAGATTTCAATATGGTGAAATATCCCAGCTAACTAAACCCATCAGTTCCATCGGTTGGCCTGTTTTAAGCCAACTAAGCTAAGTATGGGGCTTGAAGTATTCCAAAACACCCTAGATGATTACTGATTATATATAGATATATATATATATATTATATATATTATATATATTATATATTATATATTATATATAGATATATTATATATATGGTCATATTCCCCATCCTTGATTATAGGTGATAAATCCCCCAATTTAATCCAAATTTACAGAGGTTATGACCCACTGCCTAGGATCACTAGGATGCATCACCAAGATCCACCAAGGCGTCCCATGGCTTCCATGGCTTCCCAACGGTCACGGTTCCAGAGGTCCCGCAGCTGTGCGCCACGCGTGACCTGTGCAAGACCCCCAAAATATGAGAATTTGAATTTTATAGAATATCATGGTATATAATGATATATATATATATATGTATGTATGTATGTATATATATATATATGTATATAATTTATATATACAGTACATATCATATGTACGTCTGTCTGTATGCATGCATACATGCACGCATGGATGAATGAATGGATGGACGGATGGATGTTTGTGTGTATATATTATATATTTTAAAATTATGTTGAAGTATCTAGGTGTTGGTTTGTAAAACCCCATCAAGTATAGATAAGTGCATCCGCCATAAATCCTGCTTCACAGAGCTATGAAGCAACTTAGCCAGCGAACTGGGGTATGACCTTGCAACATCCCATTACCCTCCGCAGTAAACATTGCAATGGAAGTGCCCCAATATCTGACCATATTTGGATCATCGAAAACTGTGTTTTATTCCGATTTAAGAGATTTCCAACGAAATATGTGCTATGACTGAATCATGCTATATTCCAATTAAACGGATTCAAAAGGAGATATGTCAGATTATATGAGATGATACTTCAGTTGCTTTAAATTCACTTGAGCAGCCCAACAGGATCGCTCTTCCTGCGCCCTCGCCGACTGGGCCTTGGATGGAGTTGCAAAAAATATTGAAGATATCATTGGATTGGATATGGTTGGATATGAATTGGTTTTTCAATTGGATATAAGTGGAAAAAAGGAATATACCACTTGAATATATATGTATAATGTATATATTATAATAATAATAGTAATAATAATAGTAATAATATATATATATATATATGTATATTATGTATATATATATATTATATTATGTATATATATATATATATTATGTCTATAATTATATATATATATATTATGTATATGCATATATATGGAAATCATTGCAAATCCATTGTCGCAAATCCTTCGGAAAGGATCTACAATTGGTGGATTTCCATAAAACCTGGAAGTCGCTGTCAATGTACTGGAAGTTACGCATATAATTTCTATGTGTTCAAAATTAGCATGATAATAGAACTTATGGAAATTATGTAAGTGATTTGTAAATAAATTGGAAATATGTTACTAAAATTAACATACAAATTGGAAATCACTTACACCCCATTAAAATTAGCATGACACCTGAACAAATGGTCCCGAAAATGATTGAAAACTACTGGCTGTGGCCATTGTTGCGTTCCATGTGAAAATTCCACGATCTACTCAAAATTAGTAAGGTTAACATAGGTCATAGGTAAACTAGTAAGTAGAAACATGATCAGCCCATTAATGACGCACACACCATTTTGGCAATGTATAGCAGCCGGGCTTCAAACCCAACCCCAATACGCTGGTGAATCTCTTCATTTTTGTCAAAAATCGGTGAATCCCAATGTTTTTTTAGCAGAAAACATGTTGTGTCATATGGGTTTGTCTGAAAATAGGGTATATTCCCAATTATAGCCATTTAATAGGGATAATGATCAGCAAAACCATTGGGTTTAGGGGTACACTATTTTCAGACACACCCATATGTTTTCATGGACACATGCCGATTTCTGCTTGACAACTTGACAACTATCCCTATGTTGGGATCGCCATGCCATCATGGCGTCGGAACCCAGTGAGCCACCGCACGTCATCCAGGAGTTGCCCTGCGAAGGAAGAGAGGCGCGTTGCATGTATACATACATATGTACATATATATATATATATACATACATACATATATATATATACATATGGATGTACATTCAAATGTACATCCAAAAATGCATATGCGCAAGTACGTACCGCACGTACCTACCTGCTTCCGTACGTAAATGTATGTACAGTATATATGTGTATATGCAATATACTATATATGCACATACACATAAATACACAGATATAATCATATATGTGTATGTGCATATGTAAACATGTATGTATATATGTATATTATATATATATATATATCTTATATACAATATATTGTACATGATTGTAAGCAAATAATTCCTTATACAGTATACCAACATTGAACCCAGACCAAGTTCCGATGGTAAATTTTAAAATGCCAGATTTCTGAGTCGGGCTGCCAGGGCTGGCAAAAGGCGTGTGGGTCCCACAGCAAAGGATATAACTAACACGCTTACCAGTTAGAAATGAGATGAAGTCACCCTTCAGGGTCCTTTTCGGTTCCAGGTATATGCAGTGTGTAGTCACAGAACATGACAAGTCAAACTTGGTAAACCAAATTCTGCATGCTTCATAATTCTTCATATACTGATGTTCTTCTGCCTGTTTGATTCTTGACCAACCCCATCTGAATGCATTCTCATATGCGTATGTCTATATCTACCCCATGTGTCTTGGTCAAAAATGGTGAAACGGACTTATTGAATTGGTCAAATGGTCATTTTACCATCATGACTGGGATTAGCGGTACTAATCCTTAAGCCCTGTTCATCCATGGTAGTGTCATCCCCGAACTCATTTAGCGCAAAAAGGAAGGATTGGATGTCTTTGGTTCGATGGCTCGATTGGGACATGTTTGAAAAACTTTTCGAAAATCACTGGGATGAATGCATACATGTACACTCTGGTAATTTAACATAGCTATTGAAAATGGCCATTTATAGTGGATTTTCCCATTAAAAATGGTGATGTTCAATAGTTATGTTAGTTTACCAGAGGGTATATGCAGTATATATGGCAGTGTGTCAAAACCAATAGTACCCCTGTAGTTCACATCAAAATAGCTGGGATTTATGGATGTTCATCCCCCTAAAAATGGTATTAATAGGTATTGATCCATACCCATATATAAACTAATTCTATACACTTGTGTATGTATATACTGTATATACTCAAATGTTTGTTCTGCACCTCAGAAATATCCAGCCGGTCAACGTCCGGACCGAGGCTCGTGCCCTCAGATGCTCGGAAGCAAACCTCACTCGGGCCGCTGGGCTGTGAAACATTTTTTGGGTTAACCCAAGATAGAATCGATATATCTACCAGCATATCCAACAGTTATTACAATTATAAGCTAAGTTAACTACTAGCACATACCTATTTAGGGGGTCCTTTCCGTATATGTATAACAGTATTAAACATACATACATAATCATATATCATAATATTATATCCATTATATATATGTCATCCATCAACAATGGCGCTCCATATGCACCTTTACAGAAGCTCGACCCCAGTAGCTGGGGCGCACCATGGCGCACCTAAAGCCAAGGACTTCTTTGGAAATTCCGCTCAATAATGGCTGGTGTCCTCCTGTCCATGGATGATATATTACAGTATGATCCATGATACTCACCTATATGTACAGAGTATATAGATGTATAGATGTACATAGATGTATATAGATGTATAATAGTATAACCCAACTCAACTAGAATATTCCGTACAAATCAACTATAAGTAGAAAAAAAAGCCTTACATGACTTCACCGCACAAGAAGGAAATCAAATCACCAGAACGGAAACGTTTGTAGTTGATGGAAGTCATAGGGATTGTGTCACTCATGTCACTCATCTTGGTCTTCTCATCTTGGCCTGAAAAAAATCGAAACCAATTTTGACTTGTCCCATTTGAAGTGCACAAGCAATATGGGTTTGAGTTTAGTATCCGGGTATCCCCAACTAATTTAATGGATGAAGACTACATATTATCCCCATGAAAATATGGCCGTTGAAGGGGTATAGCCAGCATTAGTTGGGTCATTCACAATCTGTGCATCCCAGATAGGATTCGTGGTTTATAACCTATATATATCTATATATAAGCCGTTATTTGTGGGGTATAATCTGGTTGCCCAAGTGTGATGCCTGCGACCCGGCATCCGCTTTTCTTGTGGTGCATGAATTCCCATGTCTGCTGTGTCCCTTGTCAGGACTCTCCCACTTACCCTCTGGTAAACTAACATAGCTATGGAAAATCACCATTTTATAGCTGGGTAAATCCACTATTTCTATGGCCATTTTCAATAGCTTTTTGTATGTTTACCAGAGGGTAACCCTTCATTGACTTCAAATCCAAGGAAACTGTGAGTTTTTTTTGCACTCCCCCAAAAAAAAATAGGGCCGTGGCTGGAGGATTACCCGATATTTCCCATATATTTCCAAAGTCATATCCCCACGATGTTTCCCATGGTATTCCATTAAACATGCCATCATATCTCCTCTGTAAATCCCATCCACCAACTATGAAACACCAGAAATCATGGTGGATGTTGTAGGGAACTTACACACACTTGGGACCTGTAAAAAAATGGCTTTTTAAGATATCCCTAATATGCTCCATGTATGGAATATGAATCCCAACATTTAGCCCAAAAATCGACCAAATGTAGGTCAATATTCCATACATGGAGCATCTGGGTATGATATACTGTAAGTTCATGTAATTTCTCTTTACAACGGGTGGGCCCCCAGTTGGACATTGCCCCAACTTCGCCGGGATTTTCACCGGGAAGGAATCGACAATCCTACCCCTCTAAGATGAAATACCTCCATATTAGGGAACCCAATTCATGAATATATATAATTATATATATATGATCATTAAATATATATATACTGACTGTATATAATTATGTATATATATATATATATGTGTCCGTTCCACCAGGGCTCCGATTGGTGATAGCTATCTAATATATCACTGGCTATACATGTAGATGTAGATATATATATATATATCACTATCACCATTTTAGGATAGTGAAGGTCAACGTGAAACCGCATTGAAGCGACAGGTTTGATGGTTAAACCAGCATGTTTGATGGTATTTGATGATCCCATTATATGATCCCATCATTCTGTATACATACCCTCTGGGAATTTAACATAGCTAGATGTTGCTATAGAAACCGTAGCCCATTTAGCTCGATGATTTCCGTACAAAGAATGGTGAATTTCCATCGCTGTGTAAACATACCAAAGGGTATATTTACTATATCTCCATCAAATCCAATCTATGTCCCAATTATATACGCATCATACTTCCTTGAAAAATCCCTACGTGTGATATTTTTGTTGGTCATTATGCAGTTATACAATGGTATACCAAATATTTCCATATTAAATACCATCTGCTTCTTTAACATAGCTATGGACAATGGCTCATTTATAGATGATGACTTTGTATAGCTACGTTGAAAACCAGGCAGTATATTATATATATATATAAAGTCAGTGTATATATATATACTGCCTGGTATATAAAGTCAGTACAAATCATATATATATACTGTAGCCATCATTTACTGCCTGGTTTTACGTAGAAATATGATGGCTATGTTTCCCTAGATTTGTTGGATCCATCCAGCATCCACTTCGCCGAAGCGACGCAAAGTCTTGCCCAAAGTCTTCCCTTCCGTATCCAAGCTGCCGCATCCTGCGCAGTTCCGGGTTACCCGGTGGATCGCCACAAATCCAAGAACCACGGCTACCACGGCTATGGCTGCATCAACAAAAACCAACAAAACTGAGGAGATCATGTTGTTTTAGTAACCCTCTGAACCATCTGAACCAATAACCCAATAACCTTTCTTTTTTAAGGGAATGTATATGGAATATGTGAAGCAATAACCATTTGAGTTTGTCTGAAAATGGGGATTAATATGGATTAACCCCATCAAATAGCTATTTTGATGAGACATACAAAGATTTATGAGATTAACATGTGTTAAATTTGGGGGTACCCCGGGTAACCTATTTGCAAACAAACCTTCGTACTAGTACCCAGGATTTCATATCAAAACTAGCTGGGACTTATAGATGCTCATGGCCCCTGAATGGTCCCATAGATTGCATGACCCATCCAACGGGAGAAGATCAGCACAAAAAAACTCAGACATTCGCCAAGAAATATCGGCGTCCAGCAGCAACCACCATTATCTCTTCTTCTAGCCCTACCCGGTGCAGAATTTGGAGACCAATTCGCCTTGATCTACAGTGGAGGTAACACACCATCATGGACCATTTAAGCTCTTTTCTATGGGGAAATCATGTTCCGTAAACATGTCATACCATATTATCCATATTCATATCAACACATGCCAGTTTCTCCTTTTCAATTTTTGCACGTAGATACATCCACCATCATCCACCCCAAATCCAACACTTCTTGTAGGTTGAAACCAACTTTTCTATCCTTGGCGAACCCGTTTTTTTATCGGGAAGGAAATTGGTTTGCCCCTTACCCATCGGTCACGAAAAAACGATTTGCGACATGGAAAATCACCGTGTTTTTGATGGTCACTGGGTTCCCCCCTTTTGCACCGCCTGGGCGATAAGTCGCTCGACAACCTTGGTGACACGTTTTCTTGGGAAAAAAATCATACTTGGATTTAATGGGAGACATTGATATGATAAAAAGTCAACTTCAGATCGTTTGAACATCTCACTTCGAATCTGGGAGTTATAACCTATGAGGTGAAACACTAAGTAGGTCCCTATACCTGGAAAACCCTTGAGGTTGATGCGTAAATTATCCTGGATTTCTTGTTATTTCAGGCATTAAAGTCAGAGATTTAAGGCATTTAAGGTAGTCTACATAAGATGCTCCCTGAAACAGATCATTGTAACAAGCATGGGTACATTCAGCAAACATGGTGATTCCAGCAACAGGATAGTGGTATTACCGACACAAATCATGAGTTGCATGGATGTGATAGAACATTGTGGATTTCAAATGATTTCAACTACAGAATGGTGATTGAAGCAACCAAAAGAGTGATCAGCGGAAATTGAGATTCAAGCAACAACCAAAATTTAGCGATATCATCAACACAAATTGGTCTAGTTTATGATACAATATCATACTATACTGAGGAAAAAATGTAGATTATAAAAATTGATTATATCATAGTATATCATATAATACCCTATCATAATTATATCATAATCATGGTTTAGAATTATATACTATACTGAGGATTTCAACACATGAACGAAATCTTTTACCAACACACAGTGTGTGCCTCTTTCACACGGGGCCCCATGATCCCATCGGCAATTCGCCATGGATTTTTCCTGTGGCAACGCCACCAGGATTGCTCCAATCATGTGGTTTTTTTAACAATGTCATTGGCACCACCCATGACTGGGAATGGTTTAGAATGTTTATATCACCTATAAAAATGGTGATGACTGGAGGATGGTAAACATGACATTGTTAAAAAACATTAAAAACCACAAATACCAGTGAATAATCTTCACAGATAAATGTTGCAAAATCACTTCCACATCCCACCTCTCGACAATCATGAACCTATTCGAAGGTTGGAACACCCCTGCAAAATTTCCCCATATGTACCTATAAACATCAGATCATCATATCTTATAAGTTCTATACTAAAAATCAAAGATTTCCCCACTTTGGTTTGTCTGAAACTTTTAAATCAACCCCTTAATCCCATCAAATCCCATCAATTGTATATTACTTCCAAATTTATTGGATCATCATTTTCCCCACCAAAATAGCCATGAGAGGGGTATCCAGACCCATACAATTAGATCCCCATGATCTTCGACTCTTCGACCTTCCACGCGAACCCCCCTGAGTGCCCGGGCTCGGGCTCCCGCTCGCCCAACTCGCCGGTGTCTCCAGCTTCGCGACGTGTGTCGAACCAGGCGTTGTGACGACGCCTGGGCCGGGATCATCAAGTGACGACGCTGATTCTGTCAATCCAAATGGATGAGGTTTCAGGGTATCCATTGGGTATCCCATATTCAATGGATTTCAATGGCTTGGTCTTGGTGAAGAAACGTGGGGGTTCGGATAAAATCTGTGAATTTGGTTGAACTTGGTAACAATACCAGCATCATGTGACTGGGAAACTCTGAGAAGCTCCTTGGCCCGTCATGTCGCAATATGGCATAGTAGATCTCTGTCAAGGTTGGCTGCAGACCCATTTTCCCTTTGCAACTGTTGTAACATCCGAGAAGCAAAGCAGAAGACCTTCCATCGCCTGAGCTTCGTCAGGCTTGAAAAAACGGTCAACGGCCATCTTCATTGGGGCGAATCCAATCATAGAGTACCTATGGGCACCCAATATTGGTGAACATTGCTGTAGTTTATTTCGAAATGCCCCTTGTTCTATGTCCATGTTAATGGGAACACAATTAATGATAAACTGATAAACCATAGGATGCGTTATGTATATACATATGAACCGCAGAAAAAAAAAAGTACGAGTACATCACGTAATCGACAGGGTGTTCCTACTACGTTTTCCATTCCCGGACCTCGATTTGCCTACCTCATTCTCGGGATGTTCCTACCTTGTTTTGCAACCAAAACTACCAAAATATTGTATGTTCGGCAACCGGGGTACACCCCAAGACTACTCTTCACCAAATAAGAACCGTCACTGCCGTCACTCATATATGTATATGTACTGTATGTATATATATATAATTGGCCAAAAAAACATACAAACATGTGCATCTGCTATTTGCCACATGATAGCAACATACGCAAAGTGCCAAAGGTGTAAAGTAAGAAAAATGTCAAAGGTCTAAAGTAAGAAAATTGACCTCTTTAGACCCCGTGACGGGAACCCATAAGGTCTGGTTACTATAGACCCTTAGTAGTTGAGGGTATTATATATTTATGTAATTACGTGTTGTTTAAACAAACTCATCTATATTGGTTCATATATATATATATATATATATTATATGTATATATGTATGTTGTTCAATGAGGGTGACTCCTTTTTCAAGCAACCAACCCATGGGAAAAGAACATCCTATGCGACAAGGACCTGTCGTTAGGCCTAGGCATTCCCAGAAATTGGATGATCCTAAAAACCCTACTGGCCATAGTAACTATGGCTTGTATAATCCTCATGAAAATTGGATACTATATGGGGATGGGTCAAAACCCTGGTACCTAGTGAACCCCAAAATAGCTGGTAAATGGATGTTCATCCCACTAAAAATGTATCTATAGGTATTGACCCATACCCATATCATATCATGTTGTATGTCATGTAGTAACAAATTTGAATGATCCCCAAAAAATCCATGAAAAATCCATGAAGCCCTCTGGTTATGACATGCACAGTTTGCCATGGAAAGATCCACCATGCTATTAAGTTCGGTAAACCATCTATTTCGATTGGGGCCATGGCTCAACCATGGCGAACTGTTAGTCATAACCAGATGATAAATCCATGATGGGATGAGATAATCAACCCAAAAAAAAATGGATTGTCCTTTTTGACGCCAGAACTAATCATCAACCAGCCATCATTCATATCAAAAGCAATATACCATAACTGGTTGGTGGTTGACCTATCCCTCTGACAAATATGAGTTCGTCAGTTGGGATGAAGATTCCCAATATATGGAAAAATTAAAAAATCATGTTCCAAACCACCAATCAGATAATATACCCTAATATTGTGTTTGATACTTAAAACCTCTATAGAGTGACAACAAAATCCCAATGATTTTTTAAGCTCTCAGACCGAACTCCGGAACGTATATATTAGCGCCTGCATTGGGCACTGGCTCAGGCAATTGGGCCTGGCTAGAAAGTGCCAGCAGAAATCTTGTGGATCTATGTGGATCTAAGATATCTGGGTTCTGGTGATTTTCGCAATCGGATTGAAATCATGTTCTTCAGGGTTTCCCCTTTCGAAGAACTGTTTAATAAAGATGGATCCAGTATGATCCAGTAATATGGGGACCTATGTTTTTCCGATTCCAATGGGATCTAAAACAACCACATTTTCCAGGGGGGGAACATGGGGAATCCAACGAATCCAACCAAAGACTTGAAATGGTGTTTTTGTCAAATGATGGGATCTGTATGGGATCATATGGGATCTATGAAATATATGGGGATTGCAGCCGCAGGAATTGAGATTGTAATTTTAGGCAGCGACATTTTCAGATTCTCATAGATTCTCAACTCGGTAGAATCCCACAGATTAATTTGGGGATTTCACCCACAATGTGGGGATTTTTCACGCGTAAATATGATCATTCAACTATTTAACTCCAATATACTCCAATATCATAATATATAATACAGTAAGATTCCAGGTTTTCTCAAAAATAGATTCAAGATGATTCAAGCCATGACAGTCGTTGCATCGAATGCAACATACGCAAAATCCGGAGTCGACCCCGGGGATTTGGCCAAACGGTTGCTTCCAAACACGTGGGCCCTGGTGGATGCTACCATTGAGAGTTTCCAGTCTAGTAAGGTTCTATAAATCAAGGTTTTGATTTTTTTCTGAAAATTTTCTGAAAAATTTCTGAATCAAATTTCTGAAAAATTTATGAATCCAGAGATTTTCTGCTGCCAACCATTCAAAAATGAAGGAAACTAGCTGTTTTGCTGCTATTTTCAAATTTTTTACGTTGCTTTTCTCGAATTTTGACGAATTTCAGAAATTTTTCAGA
>Ga0126342_10011621_pt1 | contig 15719 bp, 11 predicted proteins | sample Cyp1metagenome_FD_92528 | JGI IMG/M metagenome (GOLD analysis project Ga0126342, IMG submission 92528) | Coral microbial communities from Lord Howe Island, Old Settlement Bay, Australia - Cyphastrea 1 metagenome | ecosystem: Host-associated > Invertebrates > Cnidaria > Coral ...
TATCTATCTATCTATCTATCTATCTATCTATCTATCTATCTATCTATCTATCTAATCTATCTAATCTATCTAATCTATCTAATCTATCTATCTATCTATCTATCTATCTATCTATCTATCTATATCTACACACATTGACATGTACATGTCAAAAACGTTTATAGAGGCTTAGTATATTTAAATACCTTGCCTCACCTCCCCAATCGCCCCAGGAAAGGGACGCTGTGTGGGGTCCCAGTCGGGCGATGCAAACTGGGAATTTGTATCAACCTGTGACGTAGAAGGGGATAACATCGGATTTTAGGCACTTTTTGTTTAAACGAAGGTACTGAAGCCACTTGAAGAGTTGACCCTGCTAGAGTACAGCTGGGTGTTCATCCAGCTCTCCGGAAGAAAAGAGTAAACCCATAAAAGATGGTGCCCAGTTAAGTTTAGATTCTACAGATATTTTTCCCCACAAAGCCATCCGTCCGCCTCGTTGGAAGCCCATTTAAAAGTATCTGATGTCATGTCTGTCATAGTCAAAACATGGATGATTTCCCGCAAAACGGGATAGAGATCAATCCAATAGTAGGGGTTGATGCGTTATATACCAATTTTACGGAATCCATATTATGAGGCTTCACATCTGCGCTGGGCCGCTTGTGAAAATCCCATGTTTCATCTTTGCGGCTTTTGGATGCTTTTGGTCCTCCACTTTATTTAGCCCAGTCATTCAAGTGTCAAGTTCGTAGTTGTGTGGATCTCAGATAATCTTAGACCAATGAAGCCTTCAATTCTCGAATAGTTCTGCCTTAAAGCCACAATTGATGAGCAGTTTTATACACTTTTCATAGAGCAGCCCGAAAAAAAAACGAATTTGGTCACATCCAATCCTAAAATCCTAATAAACAAGTATAATTACAGTACAATCCAACCCAAGAATCCGAATAAACAAGTACAATCCAATTCCAATCTAGAAATCCTAAAGGATCCATTTCTAATTCCATTTCCATTTACAATCCATTTCCATTTCCAATCCGTTAATTTCACCTTTCTCTTTTTTGGGATTTCTACACATATCTTCAGGATGAGGCGGCGCCGGGGCCTGGGAAGTCTCCTTGGAAGCAGACATTTTGGAGCTGGATGTTGGGGTGTCTGGTGCTCGAAACATATATATATATATATACATATAATTATATAATATGACATATATATATAATGACATATGTATATTGTATAATATGTACATATATGTACATATATGTACCATATATATATATATGATCTAATTCTATATACGATGTATAATAACATTCAACCGACGGTTTTCAAAGTTTTGTTACCCTCCCGCTATCAAACGTGGCAACGGACATTTCCCCATTCATCGATGATTTTCCCATGAATACCTCCATTTATATCATTTATGCTGTAAGGGATTTTCCATTGCCACGTTTGATTACCGGAGAGTATTTTCAATATATGCCAGGGTCGAAACATAGGTTGTTTTCCTATGTTGAAGGATGGTCATCAATCCATTAATAGGGATTTATATAACCATCACAAGTATTCCCATTATGGGATGGATGACCATAAACCTTATACCGTGTTTTGACCCTGGCACATATGAGGATCCCACTTGAAGGATATTGATGGCTTGAAACCAGCAACCAGTGAAACATGGCATGGGAATCTGTATGATTCAGCACATCATTGAAGACTGGAGCGGAATTCATTATTGTGGAATTGAGGATTTTCCGTGGGCATAATCCATGATATGATATATATATATGGCATAATTATATGATGTTCTTGATGCATTGCTGTATATATATATCATATTACATCATTTTATATCATATCTGGTATTCGTATCTATATATGTTTTCAGGCAGAAATTTTGGCCTTGGGTCAAAATCTCAAAAGGATCGTATCATCCTTCGTGACCAAAAAACATCACTTGATGTTTTGATTGCCAGATGCTTCTTGGTATGTATATATATAATATATGGGTAAAGTATAACGACCTCACTACGACCGAGCCCTGGAATCATGGTTAGGATTCGGGGAATCATCCCCAAATAGCCGCAAGTTTCAGGTTAGTGACATATTATAATTTACTCAGATATATGTTGGCAACCCCCAAGAAGATAGAACAGCAATTCATCAGTAGAAAAAATGGGATTTCACTTTTTCTATCTTTTCTTTTTCGGGGAAGGGGGTTGTATTATAACACTATATTCACATATATATATATATATCATTTTTGAATAAGCTAGATATGATATACATCTTAAAGATATGGTGTTATATAGAATACCAGACATTGAACATATGGGACTATGGTTTTTGATACCTTTATTCTGCGCACATACAGAGGTAAAGACACGCATATGGGTGGGACTTAAAACTGGGGCACGATTCTTTTTTACCAATTACGCGGATGTACATCTTAGTTGGTAATTCTCATTTGCACAGTCAAACTAAGTACGAGACATAAACCCATTGGACAAAGCCATGACTCCATAATGTTAACCTGAATAGAACTGCCTCAAACTCTCGCTGTAATAGGTTGTGTTGCTGCATCTGTGGTGATGCTGTTTAGTGGCCCATTAAAGACGATTTCGTAAGTCAACCTGCGCATACCCGTGCAGAATACCATTGAACTGTTTCCCAGTTGAAACTGATTGAAACACCTGTGCATCTGAATTTTCATCTTCATCTCCAACATTCCATGGCCGGTCAAAACCTATCGGGATGAACCCAAAGTGCGAATCATTTTAGGCTGGGTGAAACTATGATGAAGTTCCCCAGATGTATCATACCACCATTATTGGGCCCTTTTTTATATCTATATTTCATGGTACCCACATTTTTCATAAGTCCTTCATTATACTCCCATTGTCATTATCATTACTGTATACCCTGTGGTAAACTAACATAACAATGGAAAATCACCATTTTCAATGGGAACATCCACTATAAATGGTCATTTTCAATAGCTATGTTAGTTTACCAGAGGGTATATGTTAGTGAATTATGATAAAATGCAGCCAGACCCTTTCCGACCGAGGTATGGTGTTCCCAGTTGTGAAGTCAAGTACCGAAGGCACGGCACTGTGACAGTGGTTTTAGGGCGCTGAGATGAGACGTATGTTACGAAGATGTAGAAATTGCAGCCCAAATATCCCAAAATACTCTAGCTCAAAATCGATGTCCAGAAAATTTTGGTATTTCTGAATATCCCAAAGTTTGAACAGATTCGAACTGGATTTCCAGAATACTTCTTTTTTTGTCCAAATTTCAACTTGTTTGGGCGGCACCAGACCCTAATTCTGGTCGGTGATTACAAATATTGGCCCGCGACCCCAGCGTGAGATGCTAATTCCTATTTACCCTGATATCACAATCAACAGATCTTTGTCGGTCAATACCCCATATATGTTTGCTGCTTACACATATAATGCCCCATGTATATCAACGTTGGATGTTGGTCAATCTCCCCTTTTTTTTGTTGACTTTTGCCTGAACTTAAATCAATCCCCCCTCCAAAATCCTCCAAATACATACCGCTGCAGAACCTATATTTAGCACGGGATTTGTTTATATGCTGTACTGGTGGGTTATCCCCCAAAATGGGTGGGTTAATCATTTCTCGTTATGATCAGAAAGAAGGTCTTATTTCTGGCACTCCCTTTGCGATTGGTGGCTCAAGCCCTAATCGATCTTCGTTGATCATCATAGGTTTGCACAAAATGGGGCCCCAAGAATCTCAAAGATCTCAATGGTTTATAACATGCTTCTCGCCTCAGTATTTTCCCACAACACATCATCTCCGTTTTTTGGTTTATTCACCCTGGTTTATTATTTTTCAATGATGTCATTGGCGATTACATTAACCCTCAAACAGATCTCAAAAAGATATAAAAGTGATTTATCACTCGCGATTCGGGGGGGTTTTACTTCTCTATCTTTTTGGGACCCTTTTTCATGGTACCCAATTCAGCGACCAAAATCGCTTTCCAGGACACTGGATGTGTCGTTTGGAGCCTCATCCAGGCTGATGAACAAGAAGTGGAGTGGTGTCTTTGGCGGAAACCGGCCGATTTTCCCAATCCGATGGAATCCGTGTGGATTTTTGAAGCAGAACTGGGTGAAGATATGGTCATAGTCATAGTAATTCTGCAGCTTTCACGGCTTTTCTGGCTATATATAATGTGTATATATATATATCTATATATACACATGTACATTTGTGAAATGCCTTAAGCCAACTTCTAAGGATTCAAAAAACAATAACAAAAAGCGAAAACTAATGCGAAAAAAAAACACTGTCTGAAGAAAAGGAAAAACAAAAGCAAAAACAAACCAAACAACTATTTTGAAAAAGCAAAAAAAACAAAACCAACAGCAAAAAAAAGCAACCTGGATATACATTTATATGCGGTTGTTTTTTTCTTCTGTTTGTTTCGCTTTTTTTTCCGTTTCTTTTTCCGTTTTTTTCTTTCGCAGGTGACCTGATGACGCGGACCTTCGAAAATGTAAAACACTCGAGGAAAAAAACAAACAAAAAAAAGCGAAAAAAACAGCCGCATATAAATGTATTTTGGGTTTGCTTTTTTTTGCTTTTGGTTTTGCGTTTTTTTGCTTTTTGTTTCGCTTTTGAGCTGTTCTGATTGTTTTTTTGTTTTGCCTTAAAAAATTGGTTTGTATTACGTTGTGTTTTTTGTTAATATATAGTTCATTTTATGTTTTCATCATTTTATAGAAGTTGCCTGTAAGCCGCATCACAAATGTACATATAGATATACAATCATATACATACATGTTGTGGGGATATTCATATACTAACCAGCATGTGTTTGGGTTTGTCGCCAGCCATGGTGGATTTACACCCATAGGTGTGGTAGCAGCTAGCCAAAAACAGCGAGTTTTTTTTTCCGCAAAACTGGGGCGGATGGCAACTGACAAGCGGGGAACTTTTAGCAGTGAAACAAGAGGGAGTTGGGCAACAGGACAGGCGCATGTTCCGCAACAAACATGTGGATTTTGGCCAGCAGAAAAGGGGGGAGAACCAATACATTTACTGTAAGCCAGCAATACCACCAAACAGAGACAATCGAACAGATCTTTCCCAGAATGGGAATGGTGGCTGTCTTTGGCACCAACAGAAAAACGCTTTCCAAAATCAGTGACAGAAATCATTCATCAGTTCAGGTTTGTCCTGCCAAGGACCCAAGGATCCACTGATCCAGCATCCAGAATTGTAATGACCTGACCACGATGTCACTGGAAGGATGGTTTGTAGTCGTAGGCATCGTCCCCAAATAGCCAGACATTTCTGGTTGGTGGATTTTGATGTCACAAAATTCAGCCAGACCGGCCAGATATTCAAGACAAACATCCCTAGTTGAACAAGGTGGGACCCCAAACGATAGCCAAGTTGGTGAGGATAACTCCAATGTGGTAGACCCAATAATAGATTAGTAGAGTCAATAGAGGTTTATTGCTGGGAATACCTTTATAATGGCCTCCAAATGGTTGATGAATGGGTTGGTTAATAACATGGGCTTTACCACATTAACCCAGCTTTGCAACCCAACAGCAGTGACGGTTTCAAATGCAAAGCTTAACATGGAAAACACACATCAGAGAATAGATAGAACTATATTCAGTTGACATGAATTCAAATCAAATCAACTGTCCAACAACTCGAAGTTGAAATCCGAGTGAATTTCTCTTTCTCTAACCTCATTAGCTGTTTGGGTATTTTTTTTTGGTTGATGGTTTAACCACATTTAACCACTGTAACCCCCACGAGGTGGTGCACCTGGGCCTGGGGCCTATACCCCCTTCATGCCCAACCAGTCGGGTCGCACGTGCGGGGCCCTTTGTTGGAGTCCCGGGAGGGGACCCAAAAGGGGGACCGTTGGGGGCCCATTAGGGGCCGAAAGGACCTGGGGGATGGAGAAAATCATGGGAAAACTGGGAAAAAACGATGGAAAAAAAACATGGAAAACGGATGAAACAGCGATGGTTTGGGAAAAAAGAAACATGATGAAATTGGAGGATTGTAGGTTCATCAGAGCCCCAATCTTGTAGGATGAAGAAACTGGGAATGACACATGAGCACGGCTGGGTCCAACAGGGTCAGACCAATGATACCCCCATTTGAGGGATGAACAGTGAACGTCCATCTTCATGTTCTACCCTGGAATCCGTATTTTTTCTTTAAATGAAATACCAGCATGTGGCTTTGTCTGAAACAGAAGTAGCCCAAAAAAATCCAGGCTCATCATCACATTTTCCAGATTAACTGTCAATTTGATGAGGCCCACCCCCCCAGTTTTGGGCACACACCCCGAAAACACTTTGGAGACTGGCAACTCCCCAGTTGCCCCGCTTCATACTTGGAGTATCTCAGTCAGTGTTCAAGAAGCTCTTCATATAACTTACACACACAGCAATAATATTAATATTAATAATAATAATGATGATAATGATAATAAAAATACATGTGTAATCATATGGGATCATATGTATAGTGACGATATTCCATACACGTGGGGAACGTACTCAGTTTACCATCCCAGGTGTAGCTTTGGCACTGGGCCACGCTTACCCAAGGCGAAGGCGGAAGTTTGCTGGGTCAACCCTTGGATGGGGAGTTTAGTAACTTCATATGGGGTTTCCATAAATGGGGTATCCAAAATGGGTGGTTGGTTTCATGGAAAAAATATGAGAAAATCCCATCTACAAATGGATGATTTGGGGGTACCCCTATTTCAGGACACCAGCATATGTGGGGACATAGATTCGCAAGGGGGAAGTTCATCCATCTTGACATCCATTGATCGGACTGGTGATGCATGTTGACCTGCGCTAGGAGTGTTGGCATGTGCAAAAGATTGGACACTCACCAGCTGTCACAAGCCCTGCATGGTTTTTTCCAAGTCTGCGACGTAGCTCAGGAATCAGACGTGTCTGCTCCCAATATCGGTCTCGAATCTCATACTATGCATCAAAGAAGCTGCTAGAAATGGAATGGCTGAACGCTTGGAAGATGATGCCCTATGGAGATTTCTAGATATTCACCTGCAAACAGAGGGTAGGGTCCCAAGTTTGGGGTTTCACCGTCGGGTTGATGACATCCCGATGTTGGTCGACGTCAGGAAACCGATGGGCCTCCGCCCGGGGCCCGTCCTCTGGAGATGTTGGTCATTTATCGGTATAACCATGATGATAACCTCCATAAGTTGGGATATATCCATATATATATATATCCATATATATATATGGTGTGTGTATGTATATATCCCGTATCACATCCTGCAACTATGTGGTTCCATACTATTCTAGATGTACTTTTCACTGGAACCAATTGGTTTGGGGTACCCAGAACCCATAGCCTCACGACAATTTGTTCAAGGCCTGGGAACTACCCCTTGCGGAGCAGCCTGAACACAAAGGCAGGACTGTGGGGTTGGACTTGTCTTGGAAAGAACCAGGTTATAAACACATATACCCCATGTTGAGGACGTCAATGTATGAATACCTCTATACATATATATATATATATATATGCATATGTATGTATGTATACACGTATAAAGGAATAAGAAATACCTCCCCCCAGAAAAATCGTGCCGGGCATTCACAATCATTTCAACCCAGTTCCTTACTGTAGCAATGGGATTTCTCGACGAGGCAGTTTACTTCGCAGGGAAACCAGAAGGCTGGGAGAGAGGGGAGGTGCTGAGTATGTCAAAGGTGCAAAGAACTCCTTTCTTTGACATACTCTTCACATGGAGTTTGGCTAGAACACATACAAAGGCATACAAAGGGCACATCTACGGGGTACCAATGGACCCTCAGAATTGCTCATTTTTAGCACCTATTTGACCTATACAAAAACCGAAGTGCAAACCTGACGCAGATGGACGACACCATGGTGCTACTTGGGGATCAACATGGCAGTGTGTCAAAACCAATAGTACCCCTGTAGTTCACATCATAATAGCTGGGATTTATGGATGTTCATCCCACTAAAAATGGTATTTTTATAGGTATTGATCCATACCCACATCCAGCCATTTCGAGAGGCTACCCTCCGACAAATCTTCCCAGGAAAGGAGGGCACTGGCAAGAGTCCCGACCCGGGCGCCTACAAGCTGAACATGACCCAGGCCCCGGGTTTCGTAATTAGTGAAGGTTGGTCCCAAAAATGGGGAAAACGCCGGGAAAATCAAGGATTTTATGGGATGTTTCTCGAATTCCTCATTCCACGAGTTTTCAATCATACCCATGGCATATCTTTGATGATTATTTGTTTGACACACTTGTTGATGGTTGAATCCCCACTCACTTATTGCTGAACTCCAGGTCTACAAGACCCAGCCTGTGCCGTTCTTTGGTTCAGAATCCAGGTGCCGCGGTGCAACGACTGTTGTGAGTTCAAACTCCATGGATCTTGTTATGGAGAAAATTGAAATGGGATATATTGACCATTTCCCATGTCACCTATGTTTCAGATTCAAGAGGAACATATAGGAGTTGAATGGATTTGATGTGGTCGCATATGGTTGAGCCAGAGAACATGGGTCTTGATAAACCTAATAAGAAATGGGGAGGCTTGAGCCAACTTGAACATACAGGAAGAAGGGTTGAACCAGCACAAAAGGGGTGACACCGACCAACAAACCTAAATTTGAACCAGCAAAAGAGTCTTCAAAGTTGGGTTTCAAGGGGCAAATAGAGGAGAATTGAAGCATGAAGCTGGGCAATGTGTGAGTTGTTTGAGGATTGATATTCTCATTCTGGTAGACGAGACCTACCCAGCTAGCCAGATTAGATTCCCAGAGAGTATCTATGATTGGCGATGTTTTTTCTGAACAAACCAGAAAATAGAATTCCACATGGCCAGCTTGCATTCACGGAGGATAGTGTCTTCATCTTCTATGTAATATGTTAATATGTTTTGGTCTTGTATGAAATAGAGTGCCTCCAAGTAAAATGATATATCTTAATTATCACGATTCGACATATCCAAATATGCTTTTTGGTAAATCCAGCATTTTTGGACAAACCCAATATACATTTTTTGTTGGTGACAAATACCAGGAGTTTGAAACACGGTTGGTATCCCGATACCCTCCGGTAATTTAACATAGCTATTGAAAATGGCCAGTTATAGTGGATTTTCCCATTAAACATGGTGATTTTCCATGGCTATGTTAGTTTACCAGAGGGTATATCATGGTTTGTCTAACAAACCCCAAGCAGCGCAGTTTGTACAGCGCGCGAAGGGATACGACTCGAAATCTGGGCGCCCAGGGAAAAGGCGCTAATGAAGCCATCCAATGGTGCGCCAGGGTTGGGTCCCCAGGAGGCTGCCAGGAGGGCTGATCATTTTGAGCCCAACATATTACTGGTGCGTTTTACGTAGGGAATGGATGGGAATGGATGGGACTAGGGGTTGCTGGGATGATTATTGATTATTGTGGATCATTCCTGAAAATTCCCTGCGTTTAGCACCAGTAAGCTATTCTTTCACGGTCTCCAAGGATAGTCGGACATGTGCCCTGAGTGGCAATCGATTTTTCAAAGGATGGAGTATCTCACAGATCATACCAATAATTTTTCCGAAACTGGGGAGGGGTGCACATTGCCCCCCACAACTCCGAGAATTGGGTTTCAAGGAAGATTTCAGGTTTTTTCCTCGACATTTTGGGGTCGAAAATCCCATGGGTTTGGTGCAGATTTGCTCAAAAAAACACCATCAAAACCAAGGCCAGGGCACTACCCGCTGATGAAGGAACTTGGTGGCAATGTCACCACCCGAATCAGTGCGGGGACCCGACTGCTGGCAGTTTGCGGATTCTCAATGTTGATATTGGCAGAAAAATGCTAGAGTTAGCGTTCAGATTCGGATCCCATGCCCAGGGTCGGTATACTTTTTGAAGCGTCACTTTGATTTTGCTTGAAACCAACTACTTTTTTTCAAGTTCGCCTGTTGGCTTCAGCCTTGGAAATGATCTGCCTTGATAGGATCTGATAGGTATGGCAGTTATCTTGTGGCTTGTGCAGATTTTATCACTATAACTACGACGATCGATCTATAATACAGAACTACGTCCCGAACTGTGACTGAACAAGCTGACTGACTGATTGACCAATCCCATTAGCAGGTTAACAAACTAACTACTGGTTGGTGGTTTGGAACATTTTTTATTTTCCCCAATAGTTGGGATGATGATCCAATCTGACGAACTCATATTTTTCAGGGGGGTTGAAACCATCCATTAGAGGGAATAACCATCCATTAACCATCCAATATTAGAGGGAATAATCATCCATTAGAGGGATATTTGGGGATATGGGGGTTGAAACCACCAACTAGCTAGGTATCTAATTCACAGTTTTCACTGGTGATTTCTCGCACGGATCATTGAAGCCTCCAAGCTTTTAACTGAGGTCCCTCATTCTCCTTTCAGGGTCGGCGGAAGCCGCCGAGGTCGTTGGCCTAAGTTGTGACACATATTCCACAGGAAGATTATGATTTGAAACGACATTTTCCATACATTTTCTCCATGTTCCCCCAAATGCATCTGGGAAGAAAAACACGTTTTTGGACAAACCAACCCCAAGGTTTCTGTGATTTTCCGCCCTAGGATGATCAGAATTGCATTAAACAAAAACACAAAATCGGGTGGCGTAATCTGAGAGTTCGACCAGTGCAGCCAAGGGGGCCAAGCCCCAGGTTATATGTATAAATGACTTTAGACATAACCCGGGCTCTCTAACAAAGCTAGATATTGTTAGTACTGTCTTGCTGAGCAATAGGGCGCTAACCCCCATTGAACAACGAACAAGACCAAGAGGTATATATAAATGATAGTAGATAGATGTAGATAGAATGCCAAACAGGCCCCTCAATTTTCCCAAAAGAACATGATTGCTAGGTATGGGCTAGACGTGGGTATTCCGAACAAGAAGAATGCATGGAAGAAAAAATAAACATTGGATGGGGATTCAACTATATACTGTAATTGGGAATGGGACCAAAAGAATGCCAAATTTACATGATGCAAACTTGATGTGTATGCAATCAACATATCTAAAGTATTCTGAAATTGGATGGTGAGAATGGTGAGGCAAAGGTTCAGAGAATTTCGGAAGATCTGTTTGTCGGGTTGCGAACTTTAAACGAAAAGCCTGTCAATCATCTCAGAGTCACTTAAAAAAGCAGAAGCGAGATGTACCCCCAAATCATCCAAGTCATTAAACCACTTTAATATTGAAACCTAGGGTTTTGGCGATCCATTTTAAGAAACACTTGTTGCGTGGTCCAACCATCCGAGGTCGGACAAGGATACGGCTCCTGGGTTTGGGCCTTGGATGCCTTGGATGCCTTGGACGAGGGGCGGATGGGAGCTCGTTCACAAAAAACTTGTGTCGTGCCAAGCAGAAATCCATGGGGGGATTTCATGTCATTTACCATGTCCTGGTTTGATGTATCATGTATCTTCCTTCGCTTGGTGCAATTGGTGCAATGACATCTTCAACGAATTGCCCAAGTACCATGAAGTACCATGACTGGTTGGTGGTTTGGAACCATGGAATTTTATGACTTTCCATATCTTGGGAATGTCATCATCCCAACTGATTTTCATATTTTTCAGAGGGGTAGGTCAACCACCAACCAGATATGTTCCCACTCGGACATCACCTGGTGAATCTTCGGGAGTCATCCCAAAATGGGGTGACTTGACAGGTGACCCATTGCTGAGGCCTTCATTTACGGTGGTCACCTGCTTCTGAGACGGAGGTCGATCAGGTCGATCTTTTTTTTTGGGGGCAAACCTTGGAGATTTCCGCTCGAAAGATGTCAATGTCAAGTATACAGATAGACTCGGATAGACCGTCACAAGAGATCACAGCAAGATGTTACAAGATGTTACAAAATCCACATGAACTTTTGAAGTTCTAAGATAGATAGTCGGCAAATGTCGGCAATATCAAGCACCAAGATCGAAGCTTAAATATTCCATTTGGAACACATATAGAGATCGGGTCGGGGTCCAAGGTTTCTTCTGATGCGTCGACAGAGTCGAGGTGTCCTCGTTTCGCCAATGGGGTTCCGTTGCCTTCCGGTTCCAGCGATCCTGGAGAGAAACGGCGGAGTCAACCATGGAGACGGGCAAGGTTTCTGGGAAAATTTTCGATAATGTTTGGTTTGGCGAATAACATGATTAGTAGCTTGATTTGTTGATTTTTGGCTGATTCTCAACAGAATAACATTCACAACAATTGCTGGGTGTTTGAGATTCGTCATTTTCGGAGCTGCGTCGCTGGTTTGGTGCTTTTCATGGGCAAATTCACCCCATCGGATGGTTCAGTCCTCAAGATGTTTGCTGGATCCGTGGGAACATGCTGCAGACACTTCTTAAAGAAGCGTCTGCAAGTTTCGGAGCGTTTCACCGCATCGGTTTTTGTACGATGCGGAAAACTCCCGGATCTGACAGATCCAGGAGGTCTATGCAAAATTGCCAGCTTGCTGTGAAGTGGTTTGCTGTGATAGCTCACCTATAAAGACTCTATGGTGGTGGTGTATTTTTTCCAGACTTTTTGGGGATGGTGAACTCGGGGACGGAATGGGAGATGGGTGATTTTCCCATGGTGAATGGTCATATCAATATCTGCAACAATAGGGCTTTTATACTAACTATACCTATATCTCAAATCCTGGAAACAGTTGATGCTCAGAAATACTCTCAGCGGAGCCAAAGCCGTTGGATTTCAACTTATCATTTTGTGTCCGTGTCTTGTTCAGCTGACTTGCGTCCAGAAGCTTCCAACTTCAAGAAACCAGACAGAAGCCATATTCCAGCTTTTGTCAATCCCTTCAAAAAGGAAAGGGAGCACAATGATCTGGACATCTTTATTGCAAGCATGATTGATGCTTCGGTACTATGAATTGAGGTTTAGGCATTTCAGAAGATATATATATATATGTATATATATAATTATATGACATTTGATGATTCGTATCTGAACTTGGGTACCCCCAAGTCCCATGGTTCATCACCTTTTTCCCCCATTAATATTGCCACAATTTGGTTGTAAAACCACAATCTTCAGAGAAACCCAATTCATATACTGTTGATGATAGATTTCTGTTACATCCCTATATCGATATCATGAAACTCTCACTTCCATATGAATTATATGGCATCTCATGATCCATAGGATACAGTATCCCTCAACGTTCCTATATCATGGTTTGTTCGATACCACAATCAACTGCAACAAACACATCCCAAAAAATATTGGTCCACACTTCCCCAATTGTGAATTTTCCGCCAAAAAATCACCTCTCCAGTGGATCCAGCCATGGCAAGACTCAGCGAGGAACAGTATCGATCGTTGCCAGATTTTTACCTTCCAATGTTGGAAGGGTGTGGAATGCGTGACTGGTATAGCCGGGCCCGAGTTTCGGCCTTTCGGGCTTAGTAAACTAACATAACTATGGAAAATCACCATTTTTAATGGGAAAATCCACTACAAATGATCATTTTCAATAGCTATGTTAAATTACCAGAGGGTACATGGTGATGTCACCATGTTAATCTAGGATGAATGAAACGACCCCTTGAGGTCCAAGGGGTCGTTTCATGGGGTACAAAAGTGCTGATTTGTGGAGAGTGCCAGACCTCCAGCAAAGCTTGAAGGGGTTAGAACCCGTTGGGCTGACTTTGAATTATTGTAACATGTGTTTTAATACAGCGGCTCGGCATATTTCTGTCATATATTGTCATATAATTACCTATCCAAACAACATATCCAAAACAACAGCTTCCGGAAAGATGGCGTTTGACACTGGTTCCAGCCGCTGGATGGTCCCTTTTTTACAGCGTGATTTTTCATGATGGCGATGAATCGAGCTGGGACACCATGACGTCAGCCACCGTGATCCAATGACAACCGGTGAAGCGAAAAAAGTCTGAAAATCATATTCAAAAGGATATAAAATTGGTCCAATTTTCACCTATTTTTTGTAGAAAAAACACATGGTCGTCAAATTCTCAACGCAACGTGATTTACGCTCCCAGGTTTGGTACTCAGATCTTGCCTGAGCTGTTTTTGACCAGTTCCTACGAGGCACCAAAAAGCTTCCACGGATCTTATCTTCATATGGCAAGCATACGAAAAAGGAAACATCTCCAGGAAAGAAAATGTGTTTTTCTATGTTTTTCTGGCATATTTTCGAAACAAAACCAAAAAAAGACTGGGACGGGCCAGGGGCAGGGCCACAGCTTCGAAGGCCAAAGATGCCGCGTGGCTGAAGAAACACCGCATTACGCCCCTTGGCTGGGTCTAACGTGTTGACCCCCTAATGCCCAAGAATCCAACGCAATGAGATGCAGTTAGGCTGTCCATTTTTTGTTGCCGCAGAAATATTCCGAGTTTCATCTCAACCACTCACCTGGCAGAGGCACTTGGTCAGTGTGGCCGAGGAGCTTGGGAAAAAATGCAGCGGCACAGCGAGCTTTCACTTCTGAAGAGACCCCCTCAATATCCTCAACCAAACATCTTGTGAAGAAGCGTTTTCTCCAAAGAGTTTCTACTCGCTTCTTACATTTACTGCCAGTATCTATGAATGGGTCTGCTGTTTTGTATTTGAAAAGCACAAGCCGGTTCTCGGGCCACGGCCAGGAGTGTCCTCCCAGTAGTGCTCTGGCGTTGAAAAGTTTGCACATCCCGTTGAGAGATTCGCCCCGCACTGATGTCACTTGGCAAAAATGTTGTACCTTGGAGAGCAAAGCGTGGGGGCTTGGGGGTGGCTTCACTATCTTCCACGAGAAACTATTCCTACCGTTTGTCTTGATCCGAAAGGAGATTTCAGTGCTCAACATGTAGGACCCATGGACCTACCCACACGATCTGGGCCATTTTGCGAATAAGTCATCCTAGTTCAACGTGACCACGGCCATGCTTCATTTCATCAATCTGCCATTTATCCATTCGTTGAAGCAGGCTTTGCTGATTACACTTCCATACATTTTCATCCTGGTTGAGTGTAAATTTCACCAAAAAATACTGGGGAAATAAAGCGTTTGGTCATACCACGACATAGAAACGCATACCACGACAAGGGTTCAAAAACCACGACAAGATACTATGATGCATCACGAATAATATCGTATATATTAGTATATTAGTATTACATATACATCATTATACATCTGAATCTACTGCATATTCATACATACATATATTACATTACATTATCAAAGGAAGTTTAGAAGTCAAACTTCCGACAATATGGACAGATGAAAAGCAGAGCTGGGCAGAGCCAGAGAGAAGAGAAGAGTAGAAGAGAGAAGATCAGAGAAGAGAAAGAGTCAGAAGAAAGCAGATGCAGATGCGCGAAAAGGTGGGAAAGTCGCGAAACACTATGTTTTTCCATGTTTTTCCAATGATTTGAGGCTCCGGAGGGTCGAAAAGTAGGCTCGCTAAAGCGGCGGGTGCGGAGCCATCTGGCCAGACGAGAGATGAAAAAGTGCACGCCGTTGTGGCGCGAAGCACATTTCCAAGTCAAAATGTACAAAACATCTCAGCCTCGGACCACTTTTGGAAGTTGCGATGTCGAAAAAGTGCACGCCGTTGTGGCGCGAAGCACATTTCCAAGTCAAAATGTACAAAACACACCACGTTCGGACCACTTTTGGAAGTTGAGA
>Ga0126342_10011622_pt1 | contig 15718 bp, 15 predicted proteins | sample Cyp1metagenome_FD_92528 | JGI IMG/M metagenome (GOLD analysis project Ga0126342, IMG submission 92528) | Coral microbial communities from Lord Howe Island, Old Settlement Bay, Australia - Cyphastrea 1 metagenome | ecosystem: Host-associated > Invertebrates > Cnidaria > Coral ...
AAATGCATCTTTGCAGATCCTCTTCAAATGTCCCACGCCTGCCATCGTTTTTGGAAATGCTACAAAACCCTCACGTTTTGCTCACTTTTGACAAGGTCCACAATCCCTTGCGCCTGCCACGCGGAACGACATCTGAACGTCCAAAAGTGGTCCGAACCCCTAGTGTTTTTAACATTTTGACTTCGAAATGTGCTTCACACCACAACGGTGTGCACTTTTTCGACATCTCAATTTCCAAAAGTGGTCCGAACGTGAGGTGTTTTTAGCTTTTTCACTTGCAAATGTGCTTCGCGCCAGAATGGCGTGCACTTTTTCGACATCGCAACTGCCAAAAGTGGTCCGAACCTGGTGTGTTTTGTACATTTTGACTTCGAAATGTGCTTCGCGCCACAATGGCGTGCACTTTTTCGACATCTCAATTTTCAAAAGTGGCCCGAGAATGGTGTGTTTTGTACATTTTGACTTCGAAATGTGCTTCGCGCTACAACGGCGTGCAATTTTTCATCTCTCATCTGGCCAGATGGCTCCGCACCCCCCGCTTTAGCGAGCCTACTTTTCGACCCTCCGGAGCCACAAATCATTGGAAAAACACAGTGCTTCGCGACTTTCCTACCTGTTCGCGCATCTGCATCTTCTTTCCTCTGACTCTTTCTCTTCTCTGATCTTCTCTCTTCTACTCTTCTCTTCTCTCTGACTCTTCCCATCTCTGCTTTTTATCTGTCCATATTGTCGGAAGTTTGACTTCTAAGCTTCCTTCGAACATACCATCACTATCCATCAGACGCACCATGCGGTTAATTGTGCTGCGGACATTTACGATGAAATCTGGCCAGAAGTTCATAACTTGGCAGATATCAGATAGCAGTTTGGTGTCATGGTTTCATGGGCAACCTGTCATTGCTTCATGCAATCCCTCCTCAACCCACTTCAACAACTTTGCGGTTTCAAATCTTGTTCTCCATACCCAAAGTGAATAAACAATGATTAACAATGATACACCTCCCAAAAACATTGATGGTCTTCAATCCTCAAAAAATCTGTGCTGAGGACGTTGGAGCAACGCAGGGCTGCTCAGAGCTTTGAGCGCGTTTGAGCGAATGGACATTCACCGGCGATGTTTTTTTGGAGGACCCACAACGAATCACCATATGGGTTTGTCTGAACATAAAGGATACCCACAAAATCCCACAAATATATAACCATATATAACCATTTGATGTTGGGAAAATGATGATAATCCATTGGAATTGGGGTTACCCCTAGTTTCAGACAAACCCATATTCTGATTTTGTCTGATCCAATCTTGGAATCACGATACTACATGCTGGCACTTGTGTTTCTATGATGTTATTGCTATTTACTCTCTGACGGTCAAACGACAATGGACCGGGTTTTGCCTCGTTGACTTAGGTCGGATGACGAGGCTCGGCAGTCTCAGACTTGTTCTCTTCACAACTCTTCACAGAAGTTTTGCATTTTCAAAAGGCCTCAAACTATCTCAAAGTGGATGGACTTGGAATTCTGCCATATCCGTTTAACCGTTTTCTAACCGTTTTCTGGATTTCCAGATGGGCACCCGATGCATTTCTTTGCCTCAGGCGCCCTCACCATCTAAGCGCGAGACGCAGCTTTCCCCTCACATGCGCTCGGGTGAGGATGCGCGGAATGCACTTCTTCAACCGTGCAGCAGCGTGAAGAGGTCGGTGTCCCTGCCAGACAGGCAGGGAGTGAAACTGGAAAAGCTGGAAAAACATGGAAAAAACATGTGGAAAATGAAGGTTTGAACATGTTTGAAATCGCTTTATGTTGAACATCGTTGAAACGTGGCTGTCTATTGGATTTGCTTCAGATATTCACTCCACAAGCTGAAATTGGCAAAGTCGCGCATTGTCGTGCGGCTTTCAGAGGGTGTTTCTTTCTTCAGAAAAAGACGCCAGGCTTCCTAGGACCGTGCAATGGTGAAAGTCAAAAATAGAATGCAGAAGTTTGTTCCCCTTTAAAAAAATTGAAACGCTCTGATCAAAGCCTGGACATTTTATCACCTTCTGTCACTTCATTTCACAGTAACGCATACCAGCCGCATTCATTTTCCTTTCTGACACGATTTTTACCCTATATGAAGATTTTTTCACGACAGACACGTGGTTTCCTGGTGTTCTGGCCCCTTGAAGTCCAGCATTGCTGTACTGATCTTTCTGCCATTTCTACCCAGCAGCCAAACCTCCTGGGACTCGAGGTGCTTCTACGAGCCATGCAAACCCATGGTGACGCATGGAGAAATTTCAACTTTGCCCACAAATCCCGATTGGTTGAAGACTAGGCTGGCGGCTCTCCGTGAAGAGAATGAAGTTCCTGTCAAGGTGAGAATTCGCTTGGAGGCTGCGATTTGCTGAGTCGTTTTTTTTGAATTCCCATTCGAAAATCCCCGATTTGGAGAATCTACTGTACAGAGTGAAATGGGCTTCTCATTTCAAATATGTTCAACATTTCCCAACGGTCTCAGAAATCTAAGGAGAAAGTGCGAAGGGATAAGGCGGATAGGGCGATTGCAGAGATCCCTTCGGTACTGAAGGGATACGGAGAACGAATGACCTACCGATCACCTTCGCCCCGGCTCCGTGGAGAAGCTGCCATTGCCATCGGGGAAGCCTCCAAAGCTTCACATGGAGTGCCGTGGCGCAGTCTCTTGGTGGAGAAGTCGTGAAGATAACAAAATGGAGATCAACATTATTGACTTATTGATCCCCATTCCGGGATGGTCGGGTACTAAGAAAGGTTCAGAAAGACCTATTCTATCCAACTTTGTAAATTGTGTGAGTGTACCGTCACCCCATTTGCGAATATTTTTGAGCTATACCCAAATCGCTGTAGTCAAGATCATACGAGGGGTCTTCTAGGAGAGGTGTGATCCGAGCTTTCAGGAAGAGGATGAAGATGTGACCCAGGCCCTTGGCCACAATATAAGTTCCCCCTGCTAAAAAGTCATTCCCCCCAAACTGGATCCAGCCAGCCTCTCAGCATCGCTCTAGGTCTCCCAGGCTACAGCAAGGGTGCTCTTTGCCAGACGATGGTTGGCAGTGTGGCGCCCACAAAGAGAGCCCGAACTCTCGCGGAATATTCTGAAAAGCTAGGTGACAGCACCATGAAGGAGTTGCTGTATCCACAGGCGAAGCCAGTCCCAGCGAAAAAAGACCATCAATTCGAGGCCTGGTTGATGTCTGTGCAGACTTGCTTGAAATCGATCAGTTCTCCCCAAAGTCCAACTCCACAAAGTCCTCCAGCTAGTCCAGCCTCACCAAGTTCCAGAAGGGCAGGATCACCTACTCTGACCGAGAAGCAGCAGATGTGCAAGCCGCTGAAGAAGTATTTGGAAAGCGATCTTAGCACACAGGTTGGGCACACCAAACAGTTTTGAAACGGTCAAACAGATGAACTGAAAGACCGGAAAGATTGGCAAACGCAAAGTAGCCCGGTGGTTGATTCGAACACACAAATATATCTCAACACTGTAAGACTACCAAAGTATACCTATAATTACAAGTGATCCCAAGTGATCCTAAGATATCCTAAGTGTATTCAGTCCCGGTTTCATTGAAGCCACAACCTGCGAGGACGCATGCCCTTTCGCTCGGAATGATTCTGATTCCGCGGCGAGGGAGACACTAGCGCCCACGGTGAAAGTTCGAGTACGCGTGCCTCCCCCTTGCACCAAGACTGGTCCTGTGGAGGGCCATGAAGGCACACGTGGTAGAACTCTTGATTCCTCTAGAGTACATGACACCCGAATATGGTCCAAAATGTATATAGTAATCTCTGTACTACATGTAGTCATAAATGATGTAATATCTATTAGATGTTTTCTAGCCTGGGCCATCGAACATTTGTTTGGAGCCTTTTTGGTATATTTTGGTATATAATTATATAATCATGTAAATAGCTAGCAACGAGACATGTGAAGGAACCTAGTGTCCTGTCCTCATCATGGAACTGCAATGGTGCCCCCAAAAGGCAAGAGTTGATGGGTGGAGCTATGAATCGCCCCTGAATTAGACCATTAATGATCATGAATAACCCTAGACCAGTAATGATCATGAATAACCCCTTATTTAGACCATTTTATCACCATTTTTATCACCATGACTAACATAACTAACCTTTGTCTTTATTTGGGGATACCCTTGGATTGAAGTCCGTCCGCGGAACATTGATGAACGGGACCTGCAGGAGAGCACCTGAAATCGCAGCTGCGGACCTGGTACAGGAAAAGAACCGCAGGTGGCAATTTCTTCAGGACCTGGAAGCTGGGCCCGGAAGCGGCATGCGCACAGCAACCCCTAGAAACAGATGTGGATGAATATATGGATATATACAAGGCTGGGAGAATGTGTATGCAATAGTCATCAATAGTCCGGAGATTCGGAAGACTGTAGTATTGTGTATCTTTGACTGGAATCACAGACACTACATCAGAACCATAAAACAAACGGTGCAGGGGTCAACAATCAACTTGCTGAATTTTGGCGAGTGATGTAAGCTAAGCAGCGCTGTTTTGCAAGGAAGACTAATTTCCAAAATGAGTGTAGATAGGGCCAAAATCATATGCGTGCAAGTATGTGTATGTATGGTATGGACGTTTGGTATGGTATGATATGGTATGGTAGGGTATGGTATGGTAGTAATTATGTGTTGTGCTGTGCTGTATTGTGTTGTATGGCATTGCATTGCATGGCATGGCATGGTATGGGATGGTATGTATGGTATGTATGTATGCATGGTATGTAGGTGGGTATGTAGGTGGGTATGTAGGTGGGTATGTAGGTGGGTATGTAGGTGGGTATGTATGGGAACAGAATATTATGTAATGTCATGTCATGTAATGTCATGTCATGTAATGTCATGTCATGTAATGTCATGTCATGTAATGTCATGTCATGTAATGCCATGTAATGTTTTGTAATGTCATGTAATGTCATGTAATGTAGTGAACATGTTATGTTATGTCATGACATGTTATGTGATGTTATATCATAATCTATAGCATTGTATTATCTGTCATTACTCTGTATTCTATGTTGTTATGGTATGTAATATTATGTTATATTAATTATGTTATATTATGTTTGATTGTGGTACATTATGTTATATTATGGTATTTTATATTGTATGATGCTATATGATGTTATATGATGTTATATGATGTTATATGACGTTATATGATGTTATATGATGTTATATGATGTTATATGATGTTATCTGATGTTATATGATGTTATATGATGTTATATGATGTTATATGATGTTATATGATGTTATATGATGTTATATGATGTTATATGATGTTATATGATGTTAGATGATGTTATATGATGTTATACGATGTTATATGGTGCTATATGATGTTATATGATGTTATATATATATATTATTTTATGCCATGTATGTGTATCTATGTGCATGTATGTGTATATATATTTATGTACATGTGCAGCATCATAGTTATTGGTATATAATGGATGCAACAATACGCATATACGCAGTCAGTTTGGACTTGTGTTGTGCAGTGTTTTTAAATGTTAGTGTATAGATAGATCTTCATATTTGTGTATGTACAATTGCTACAGGTTCCATGTACCACTAAATAGTTAAACATGTGCTTGCAGCAATGTTCCCATTTGAATACCTTTCATGGTCGCTTAGGGTAGCTTTGATAGACTTGAACGAATTATCACATCACAACACTGTCATACTGGTTGAACTGTCAAGAACAGCAGAGGCCCTTGAGGAGCCATGGTTTGAGTCCATGTAAACAGATGTTGAGAGTTGAGTTTTTGGGACTTCATGGGCTCAAGCTGGTGCCTTACCATTTGATTTTTGAGATGTTCCAACAATGAACATGGACATTTGCAGCTCGCACACCGGCAAGTCAACTTGTGCGAGCTTTGCGCAGGATATGGCAGAGATAAAGAACGGGCTTTCCTCATGTAGCTACAGGTTTGGTGGGGAAGAGGTTGTACGCTTCGAAGAATCAACCTGGGTCTGGTAAGCACTGAAGCACATACTCTGTTGCAACAGAAGTCAGACGGGGATAGATCAAAACATCTCAAAACCATTCAAAGCCTACTATGCCAATCTATGCCATATGCATGTGTATATATATATAATTATATATATAATTATATATAATTGTATATATATATATGTATATATATAATTTTATTCTTGTATAAGCGTCACATACGATATATATAACTTGAAGTTATGCTAAAATAAACATGTTTAAAACAGGGACGTCCGAAATGATCCCCTAGCCATATATATATATATTATGTACATGAATTATTTTTGATATTTTTGATATGTATATTATATATATATATATTTGGAGGATGAACAATCCATAAACCTTCCATCAACCCAAGCCCAGAGGGCCAGGAGATTGTTCGGGCCGCCCAAACGGGCCAGGTCTCCAAGGAGATCGCTAGGGTCGCCGAGGTTAGCGCACAGAGAGGACGGGGGCTGAAACGTTGCCATATAAGATATTGTTATGCTGATATTATACGTTTGTATACATATATATATTATACCGATAGGAAGAAATAGATATATATATATATATATATTAATATGGAGATTCGAAGGTGAATATAGAATTGACATGATATATATATATATATATATGCATATATGTGATGTGATCATGCATGATAAGTGCATATATCTATATATTATGTGTGTTGCATATTACTGCGTAGTCTTGAAGAACACGGAGACTCTCTCCTCTGAGACATCGATGGAACATCTTTCCGCGAGGAGAATCCGTTGCTGAAGATCAGAGAATGCAGCAGTTGCTGGGATTGTCATGGTTTATCATGGTGTATCATCATGATAAACCATACATGGGATGCCAATTTGGAGGTTGGACCAGTTGCTGGCTTGGGATTCAAAAAATTGGCACATGCTGGTGGCACCCTCTGAGACTATTCTCATACCTGTGAAGAACTGGACCCAGTACCTCTGGGGGTGTTTCTGCATGCGGTCTTTGCATGCAATGTGCATTATGCTGTGAGCATCGGAGAAACAGCAATTGACGCAATTGTTTTGGATAAACGAAACCAATGTCACCATAAATGGGTGGTATAAACCATCCCAAAATCGTAGAGCAGCAAGCATGCCTGTCCAAACCACTTGGAAGGTTGGTGATGGCAGTCTGAGGTGCATCACAATCTACTCTAGAACCAGATCAATCTCAGTCTGTCAGGACAGTTTCCCGGGGGGTGACTTACCCATCCATGGCAGAACAAGTCCCTTCGACACAGGGAACCTCCAAACTTGCTGTTGAGTCACACTTTGACTCCAATTGCCAATTTGACATGTAAAACACCGCAACTTCAGTGCTAGACATGAGGTGCTCAAGCAATCATCAAGTACCTTAGCAGCTTCACTGTAAAGATGCCGCCCTGCACTCGGGAAAGGACTCCTCTGTCGCCCATGAGTCCTCTGGTCACCAGTACATACTACCAGGAAGCCTTGCGACCACGCTGGCGATGAGGCGGTTTGGTGCCAGGGTACCCATCTGGGCAATGTTCAAGAGCCCTGTTGGTTGATGATTATAGGAGGCTATAGATTGGCTATAGTATGTTATAGTACTCGTACCATCTCGTACCCAATATATTCATATTCTGGATTATCATATTCCGATATTCCATGGATTGGGAATCCCTATGAACTAACCATTAGAAGGGATTTTTCAATCAATTGGCACTGTTGTAATCGACACGAAGCCATCAGCAGCATTTTGAAACCTTCGTTGGCACGTCGTTGGCCCTGGATCAAGCCGCTTCCAATATTTGTGTGGATGGGTCAAAACGTGTGATTTTCCATGATTTTCTGTATGACTGGGGCGGATGAACATCGCTATATAACTACACAATATGCTAATAGATGTATACAGCAATGATCATAGTAATAATAACGGTAATGATCATAGTAAGAAAAGTAGTAATGATAGTGATAGTGACAGCAATAGGAAGAACTTATATCTAGTAACAATTTAGTAGTAACAACAACAACAACTACAACAACAACAACAACAGTAGTAGTGCAATAAGAACACCGACAACAACGTGTCGTACCAGGTACCACCTATTTGCTGGGGGTTTTCCATAGCCAGGACTCGCACCGGACCAGGTCAGGCTGACGATTCAGACCATCTGAAAGCAGGTGAGCGACAGAAAGTTTTTTTCGGGACCAGCGGGAACGGAAGCACAAATAAATGAATCTCCCAGGTTTGGTATACCTGGCCTTACTGCATAAACCGATATACATAGCATCAAGGCAAACACAATAGGAAAAAACACTATGACAATGATCATGACGATTTCATCCCAAGTGATCCAAGTGGCACCATACTCCTCAACTTTGTCCATGTCTACCGTTGGAAATAGTCTCGCTGGGCCATGAATTGGCCTTTCTGGCTGTTATCGGAGACCAGGCCCAAATGTGCCGCTTCGCTGTTACGACCATAGATATAGAATGACTAGCCGCCAGCTCACAGGCTCCTGGCTGTGCAAGGCCGAAGCGGCTCCCAACATTCTTAGGTTTTTCTGAAGTTACGGATGTCGTTCACGTGTCACGGCACTTTGCCATCGTCCACCTGCAGTCATTGGTTGGGCACTACTGGATTGATCACTCCATAGTGTTGGAATCGAATAAGATTGATTTGAACACAATGGAATCGAATTATTATGATTGATTTGAACACAATGTATATCCTGGAAGATCCTGGAAGCGCTAGGCATTGCCTCTTGCGCTATAACATTTCGCAACAATGCCTTTCGCAGCCGCAATTCCTAGCCTTGTGGGACGAATTCGCAGGGGTGGTTGGCTTTGGTCGACTGCGTCTGTAGCATAGCCAAGCGTAGCCCTCAATACTCCTGGGCGGTGATCAAACGATATCAGATCAAGCCACCTACGGGTATGCGTGGTATATTCTAGCAGGCCCACTTGAAAAGCTCCAAAGCTGGTAGAATTGGTAGATAAGTTGTACACTTTTGATCTCTTGGGTTTGGAGCCTTTGACAGTCACCCATCGCATTTTACAGGGGGCTCTTTTGCCTCTGCGGTCACAGGTTCGGGTTACGGGGTTTGGGAGCTTCAGGGCCATGGCTGTTTCTAGGACTCTAGGCGCGTCGTATTGAATAGAGAGCTTCTGCCCAAAGGGTCATGAAGTTTTACGACTGGAGCATCAAAGATGCGTGAAAAATGAATTGCCTGTTTGCTTTGCAACTTTCAGGATCCTTCAGGCAGGATTCCGAGTTTGTTATTTTTGTTCCTGCATGCTGGTAGTGACATGTAGTGACTGGATGTGCCAAACAGACAAGCAAGGTGGCTGCCCGCCTTTCATCATTCAATCCAGACTGCACAGATCCGAGCGTCGGATGCCTGGTATTTAGAGCTCCATCCTGGTTGGAGAATGGTGGAGCCTGGTGGAGAATATGAGAATAGGACCCAAGAGATTTCGAGACAGCCATGACTTACATGAGGGAGACAAGAACTTTCGAGGCATTTGGTGAGATCACCTGATCACCTTCGAGTGCAATCTCTGCGGCGCGCCCAGCTGAGGTGATTTGGTACTACTTCAGTGGGGTTCTGGTGTCAGTCAGGGGCACCCAGGATCCGGCTGGCGTAGTGCTCAAAGAAATGGGTGCCCCCCATTGAACACAGTGGCTGATTGATGGTAAATGATAGTAAATGACTTAAGATTCCCTGCTTTTGATTTTGCCCAAAGGACATGATCGCTCTCCAAACTCAATCCACTGGAATCCACTGGTTGATCTTTAAAAAATCCAGTGGAAGCTTTGGATGACTGCAGGCACCGCCAATCGTATGCCCAAAACGCGCCATCCGATCAGGTCTTGCCAGCTGTGTTCTTTTTCGTGAACCACTGTCGCGGGGGTCTCGATCCTGCATATCGGCGGCATCATAGGCGCGCGCTAGCTCTCGAGCCAGACTAATAAGGGTTGGAATGCACACATGATGAACAGACACACATATGATCCATGAATGTAATATCCCTCTGTGCGTGTTCATTGTCTTTGTAATTGTACACATAGACATATGTTTGTACATATCTCATCATATACCTATACACATAAACATACATACAATGTAATTATTTATTTGCCTTCGGCAAGCCCGCCGACCATAGAGAGGTGGCCCCAAGGGAGTTTGATGTGCATTCTAGGTGGAAGCCAGCGAGAGAGCAGAAGAGAAAAGAAGGAGAAGAAGAAGATGAATAAGAAAGGAAGACGAAGACAAAGCCGTAAAACGGAAGCGGCTTTTGTAGCAAGATTTGCTGTAACAACCTATTGACCGTATACCAAAATAGTACTGCCCCCAGCAAAGTAGCGCCAGGTACTATGTATGAGCCTCTGGCTTGACAGCAGACCGCTGCATGGAAGGAGACAGGGTGGAAACGGAGAGAGATTGCCCCAAGGGAGGTTGACGTTCACGCTAGGTGGAAGCCTGAGAGAAGAAGAGACGAAGACAGAGCTCAGAAACAGCTTGAGTAGCAAGTGCGTGCTTGAACAACCAATGGAACGCATACCCAATGAGTACTAGTCGATCAGTACCGTGCGCGTCCTGTGACGAGTACTTGTAGACGACGGTAATGCTGTAGGCAGCATCATCAGCTACCGGCACTACCAGTGTAGCACTTTGGGAAGAAGGGAAAGGAGTAGAGGAGTCGGAGTACGCGTCGGAGTAGACGTAGGAGTAGGAGTAGGAGTAGGAGTAGTAGTAGTGGTAGTAGTGGTAGTAGGGGGGGTGACCCTGATTCAGACGAAGCAAAAACGCGGAGCAAGAGAACAAAGGAACAAGCACAAGCCAAGAACAGAAACAAGAACAACACCTTCCAATCAGACACGCCGGCAGGCCGGCGGATTACACATCAACAACACACTTACAGGGAGCATGCAGACCCTTCCTGGGTTTCCGAGATATCGAATAGCGGCCCTGGCAGGTTGACCCCAAATACATCGCTTGCCAATGTCCAAGCTTTGGCAAGAGAGGATGGGATTGATGTGCAGCTACAGGTCAGCTTGGGCAGAGTTGAATGTGTTGGTGCTGAATTTTGTTGGATATTTCAAATTTTGGAATCAGTTTGGCTCAGACTAAGAACCGAAATACTGCTGGTGGAGAGTGGAGAACGGTAAGTTCGTTTCCCAAGCTCGTGGGGCCTGAGTTGCGGAAAATCATCGAAAGATACGTGCCAGGCTGAACCCCCCAGATGTCCATGTTTATCTGCTACCACAAACGAGAAGGCACCGCGCCTGATGAGTTTCTCCAAACTGGGGATACCCCCTAAAACAGCAGTTGGAATGGGGAAAATTAAGATCAACCATTTTTTGACAAAATCCAAATGTTTCACAGCTGGGCATACCTGCCACTTGCAAATGTTCCTTGAGTTGCAGCAAGAATGGGACATGATATGAAATAACATGAATATGTAGTTATACGTACATTTATATAACACACACACACACATATATATATATCATATATATATACATATTTATTTATTTATTTATTCATTTTTTTATTCCTGTATATATATGTATACAATATAAACATACATATATACACATAAAATATGTATATATAAAATATATATGTATATATAATATATCAATATAATATGTATATATAAATAATATATATACACATTCATATGTACACATATTATATGTAAATATATTTACACACACATTTCCTATACATACATACATACATGCATGCATGCATGCATGCATGCATGCAGACAGACAGACAGACATACACACACACGCACACATACATACGTACATACGTACGTACGTACACACGTACATACGTACATACGTACATACGTACATACACACATACGTACATACACACATACCTACATACACATACATACGTACGTACATACATACATACATACATCATACATACATGCATGCATGCATGCATGCATACATAAATACATAAATACATACATACATACATACATACATACATACATACATACACATATACATACATACACATATACATACACATATACATACATACATACATACATACATACATACATACATACATACATACATACATACACACATACACACACATATACATATACACATACCTATACATTTACATTTACATATACACATACATATACACATACATATACACATACATGTACATATACATATGCACATATACATATACACATTTACATATACATATACATATACATTTACACATACACATATATACATACATCACATCACACCACATCACATCGCATTACATTACAGTACATCACATTACATTACATACATATAATTACATATAATATAGCCATATTTCTAGGGGCCCCGTATCTCAACTTATGGAGGTAAGAATCCCATTGTTATAATATCTATGAATCGCCATGGTCCTGCACCCCCTGGACTTTCTGACTTGGCACAGGCGTTCATCGTTCGCTATGCCTTTCTATGTCAGGTGTGCCTGATCGGGTGACAACTCAGGTATGAAATTCGCAGATTCGCAGGGCAAATTGGCAAACGAGTTGCCTTTGGTCTTTTGCATATATATATATATATATATGATATGATATGTATTGATATGTAACATATACATGTGTAATCATGTGTGTCTCCTCTCTCGCTATCTATCTATCGATCTATCTATCTATCTATCTATCTATATATGTATATGCATATATTGGCACACACACACACACCAATACGCTGATATTCAACATTTAGTCAACTTCACAGGTGATCCCAGTGGGTCACAGCTCCCCTGTCAGGTTGAACATTTCCCTGACACCTTTGGCAAATGTCTTGGCGCACGGAAAATTTAAGCTCGGACAGGTGCAGTGTGGGGAAAGCAGAGACAGATGCTGACAATTTGTAAGCAATGGTGGTTTACCTATCAACAAATGCTGATTTCATGGGATTCCATGGGATTTCATGGATGTTGGTGGAATGTAATGAGCATTTATCCTCTGGTAATTTCACCGTTTTTCATAGGGAAATCATTCAAACGTAGATGGGCCATTCCCCACAGCTGTGCGCATTCGATGGCATCACCCCGGCAGGAAATTGTTCTATTGAAGCTGCTTGGAGACTTCGCCTGGCTGCTTAGTTTCGCAGGGTTTCTGATTGGGATTCCCATGGGATTCCCCAAAGTCACGGAGGTACCTTCGCCTCGCCCCTAATGCCGGAAGGGGATGGAAGGGGAACAATGATACACGCAGCAAGAATAGCTCTGTCAGCATTATAAGGGGTCAATAGCCTCAGCTACTTTGATGGACTTGGATCAAAAGCCCGAAACCAGCCAGTGTCGTTCACAGTGGCAAGCCGCCTACACGATGGATGTCCATCCTCAACTGGAGCTTCCATGGTGACCCTCAATGGTGATGAACAGATCACCAGTTGATACCCACGGCAAAGGTTGGCCGTGTGCTGTTTTTCTGCCTGCCCGCTCCTAGGCAAGGGTGTTTGATCGGCCGATGTCGCTTTTTCATGGTTTTTTTCCATCTCTCGAAGATGGGCAGTGTTCAGATGATGTGGGCTACATTGGACTACTACATACTACCACAGTATACTAAAGTTAAGTTCCTGATCTTGCTGGGTTTCCAGGTGGTCACCCATTGTGGAAAATGTGATTTCTCAGGCAATTGAGGCTTCACCTGTGTCTGAACTGGGCCGCCCAAGCCTCAGCTCAAACTGTGGTGCCACCATCCACCGTAGAAACACCGAAACTGTTGGTTGCTGGACATTGTTTATGACCAGCACCAGCCATTTTGCTGATTTTCACTGATTGTTTTTGCTTGCAGGTATACTATAGTATACTGAGTATGTTTTTCTTTCCATTCTGGATCATGATCCCCAGCTACATTGAGGTGGTTGCTTTGCGTTTACCTGTTTGGCTTGTGTTGGTTGGACACGCGCTCAGCAAGGACTGGTTTCAAGAGTTAAAAGCAGGGTTTAGAAGGATACCAACGTACTCAATAGACATGTATATTTGTCAATACAAACATGTAATAATATGTGTATAATCATATATATATATATACTGCCGGACAGTCACTTAGAAGATTTTAAAAAAATGGAAACCCCACACTTAGAAGCTTGAAAATAACCCCACACTTAGAACGTAACACTTAGAAACAACTTTAAAATCATCATATTTTTTGACCCCACACTTAGAAAATTATTGGGTATCTTCTAAATGATTCTGCAGCAATCTTCTAAGTGTGATGTCGTCCCAGCTAACTATATATATATTCCCACATCATACTAGTAATATTATTACAAGAATACCCAAAAATACCACAAAAGAAAAACGGCTAGCTTTTTGTCCTTGAACCATATGCCAACCGAACACTGTGTACAAACTCACATATGTTTGTGCCCTTGCAAGTGCTCACATTTAGAACCTCTTGTTTGTATACATATACTATACGCACATATCCATATTATGTCTATATATATATATAAATAGATATGTACATATTTTACATATATATATATTCTTACACATAATTACATATTTTATATTATACATACATATGTTATAATTTTGCATGATTTTGCATGTATACACATTATTAGCCACTAATATACATATGTGTACCATGTAGGTTTATACATGCAGTTTTCCAAAGAGCCGAGAATGATTCAAGACCCCAGCAAGGTGCACCTAATTTGGCCGCAAGTGCTGCAAGAGCTACAAACTCTTGCTCTTTGCCAGGAGCCATGGTTCTCAGATCCAGTGCTACTGACCATTTGGCTGCCATTTGCCAACCTGGCGTGGTTTCAACTTGCTGATTTTTGCTACGGCTGTATTGTTCTTGGTGCGTTTGGGACCCACATTTTGAGCCATGAGACTCTGTTTTTGAGAGAGAATCTAGATGAATCTGCTAGGGAGGTGAAAGCTCAACCCTGTAGAAATCAATCGAATCGACAAATCTCCATCGCGACAGGTCGTCTCAGCTGCTTTCGGTGGAAGTTGGCTTCAAGTTCTGGCCATCCAGGCAGCAGATGAGCAAGAGAAGCGTGCAATTGTGGCACCCTCAACTGGCTTTGTCTGAGACCAGGGCAACCAGGGGAACCGATTTTGTTGGATGGCTGGGATATGCTGAGATCATTTGGCCTACTGAAACTATCTCATACTGCCATTTTCACTGTATCCCCCATGTTCAAAACCATTTGGGGGTTGGTCACCGTGGCTTCCCAAGGCTGCACGGATGAACATGGCCGTTTACTACGGCTTTGTCAGCGGCGCCTCTTGACAAGAGAAGCTCTTCTCAGTCGTTCGAATTTCTCAGTGGTTCGAATTGGATAGTTTTACACGCCAAAGAATCAAGCAAGATTCGGGATGGGTTGAAAATTGTTGAAACATGTTCGCTGCAACCCTGACGTTGCTGCGCGTCTGACTTCAGGTGGCTATGAAGATAAAGTTGATGTTATTCCCCCAATCAACATATTGTTCGTAAGAGGTGGCGAATTTTGATCCCTTATGAAGATAAAGTTGATGTTTTTACCCCAATCAACATATTGCTCATAGGGGGTGGCGAATTTTGATCCCTCATGGAGATATAGTTGATGCTATTACCCCAATCAACATATTGTTCATAGGGGTGGCGAATTTTGATCCCTCAT
>Ga0126342_10011623_pt1 | contig 15718 bp, 16 predicted proteins | sample Cyp1metagenome_FD_92528 | JGI IMG/M metagenome (GOLD analysis project Ga0126342, IMG submission 92528) | Coral microbial communities from Lord Howe Island, Old Settlement Bay, Australia - Cyphastrea 1 metagenome | ecosystem: Host-associated > Invertebrates > Cnidaria > Coral ...
TCCGTCCACTCCAGGAAAGGGGCAGTTGCACAATCTGCAACCACTCATGAGCTGAAGCCGAAACTACCGAAAAAAGGGGATGATCAACCTATTCGTCTTTACTTCCGGGGTCGTTCATTCATATATAATAATCTATTGTGGTGGTGAGCCCTTACAACATGCAATTTTCATCAATTTTCTCTATGTCTTCCTACCCGAATGTGCAAATGATAGACTCTATACCCGCATCAATCCCCCAGAGGGAGCAACATTGATCAGTCTATTCTGCTAGGATGGAACAACCATTTGCATCCAAATATTGCCGATATGTTTGGTTTTTATCCCAGGTTAGGGATTCGCGAATCATTCACGAACGCATCCTTTTGGAACCATCCTCTTCCATCACAAGGATCTTTGGCAATGCAAACTCTTTCAATCATATTATATATATGTGTGTGTGATATGTGTGTGATATGTATAATATAAAGATAAAATATGTACCATATATATTATAGGTATATAGTATAGATTATACCAATACCTATGTGTGATATGTACAATAGAAAGATCAAATATGTATATATCAATCTATACCATCTCACATCGTTCCCATCGTTCCGAGGAATCCCCGTCCAGGTTTATCACATAGCCCTTCATGGAGGGATCGCCGCCTGTCAGATGGGCATTGGAAATCAGGTGATGGGTTTACACTCCGGTTGTTTAACAAAACTAATGGAAAATCAGAGGGTAAACAATGGTGATTTACCCATTAAAAATTGTGATTTTCCAAAAATAGTTGATTTACCCATTAAAAATGGAAAATTGGAAAATCACCATGCTATTAATGGGTAAATCAACTATTTCGACTGGGCCATGTTCAATAGTTTGTCTAATCTTGGATGTTTCTCATGTGGTAACGATCAATTTGGGGATGATTTAGTATCCATAACTGCGTCTTAGAGTTGCACCAGTACTACTTGTCATGGCCATGAACATGATAATCAAATGATCGCGGTATTTTTGCTTTCCTAAGTTAGATAATCAAATTGGATAATAGTTATTATACTTATATTTTTATAATTATTATAATTGTTATAATATATATCTATATATATATTGGATCCCATGTAGCAGCTATAATATATAAAAAATATTGAGCACATATAATATACATAATGTATGTGTGTATTTATATATACGTATATATGTATATATGATACAATATATGTATATATGATAATATATATATATATTAGAATATATGTATATATATATGATACAATTCATATTTTATATAACATAATATATATATATATATATTATAATTAAAATATATGTGTATATATATATAATATATATCAACTTACTAACTAAAAAATGGCCACTACATCCCCTCGCATCGCCTTCTTCCACTTGCACCGCTGGCTCCGCACTGGCTAAGAATGGTGATCTGGGCAAGGCGACTTCTGTGCTTTATTGGAAAACACTTGGGGCTTCTACACCGGCCTCTTTGTTGTGATAAAACATAGTACAAAAGACTGCTCTTTGAAGGGACTGTGTAGGTCTTAGATGCTCTAGATACAGTTGCATGTTTGACATTATGTGACACGAAATGATTGAAACGTATTGAACAATATTGAACGTGATTATATTCATTAGCAACGAGGCTAGCCCCCCTTGGCAAGCCTCATTGGACTACCCTCCAACCTTGTTGCAACGTCTTACTTCTTGCTGGTCTCCCCATTGAACACATACAGTAGTTAGATATAGTTAATGTCAACCCCGGATTTTGCCAAGCCATGGTTTATGACAATTAGGGGGTACCATGGGGTACCCTCCAAATAGTCACTTTATATGGTACATAAATGGTACCCTCCCAATTAAGCAACCGTTTGGGGTTTATTAATCCAGGGTTGACATTACCTGGGATCTCCAGAGGAAGATGACAAGTAAACATCATCCAACGATGGTATAGATGGCCCATAGAAATGGATGGTTTACCGAACTTAAAAATGGAGATTTTCCATAGCTACGTTAAATAACCACAGGGTAGATATAATCCAATGGTTAAAATAATCTCCAATAGGGTTAACATAATCCAATGGTTGATGTTCGCCTTGTTAAAAAACCTTCTTTTTGAGGGGCCCTTTGCTCATACTCCGAAGAAACATCGCGGCGACTCTGACTGAGCTGTGAGCCCGGGCCGTTGTAAGCCTCGAAGACAGTGTCATGATGAGTTTTGGGAGCCGTGGTCCCTTGATAGTGTATACAGTATACATATTATACATGTATATGTATGTATATATAGGTTTGTCTGAACAAGGGGCGATTACCCCCAAAATCCAATGGACAATAATTGCAGTTGTTCCCATTATCATTAACATTGCCATTTGGGGTGAAACCCAATTCTCAGCACACCCGATATGTAGATTTGTGTATAACCTTGTATATATATATATATATATATATATACATTATTATATAGATGGATATCCGATGCATTTCTGGCTTAAAACTGCAGATGTAAGCAAGCCAAGAAAAACGCGGTTTGCTTGGGGTGGGGCTCCAAATTCCTCCAATTGTGGCATTTTGGCACTGTTGAAAATGTCCCCTGACACATCAAGAAAGGATAAGAAAGGCTGAAGGCCTCCTTGGGGAAATTCTCCCATAGAATGGAGAACTAAGTCAGGCTTCACAAGGCTTAGTATCGACCATTGAGAACCTTCTGAACATGGTCTACTTAGTCTACTTCAAAACATTTGTGAAGAAAGGGATGCTTTAAAATTGCTAAACATCTCAAATACAGAGTCTATTTCCTTTACAAACATCAGCTTTGAGATCGGTTGATGGGTTGACACCTGTTCAACAACAAGGACCTATTGAGCAAAAACCAATTTTAAGTTTTGCTGGTCTCGCTTGTCGGAAATACGTGGTCAACAATTGCAATTGTGTTGGTCAAACATCTTGGGTAATCACAATGTTCCATGGCTTAAATCACCATGAAACCACCATTTTTATGATGGTTAACTGGTTAAATTGGTTAAATCACCATGTTCTATCTTTAAATCACCATGAAACCAGCGTTTTGATCGTTAAGTCCACCAGTTTCGAACCCACCTTTTTCCAGCATTTTGGTTCCCCGACTGTCCACGGTCCGCAGGGCATCGATGACTTTGGCGGAGGGCCAGCTCGCACATGAAGGACCTGGCACGTAGAACTGGTGTTCATCGTACGAAATAACCATGTAGAAAGGTGGGGTTCCCAAACCATGGCGAACGATTGACTTATATATGGGTGTGTCTGAAAATGTCGTGTACCTCTAAACCCAATGGTTTTGCTGATCATTATCCCTATTAAATGGCTATTTCATTGGAAATATACCCTATTTTCAGACAAACCCATATAACTTGGTGAACATCTGGGTTTGTGGGGGGTATCCATGGTTTACCCCCACTGAAAATTACGTTGCTGTGCCACAGTTGGTCTGGATTATGTTCAACCTCTTAATGGGACGTCCCATACCAAGAAATACGAAGGGCTTGAACGGCCGGCAAAGATGGGGAAACTTTGGATTGCCAAACGATTGACATTTGAGAGCTACGTCAACATATCGGCTTTCATTTCACAGCTACGTCAATGTGTCATGGAATTCAAGTTGACAGCTATGTCAACGCATCACAGGTTTTCAGTTGACAGCTACGTCAACACAACATGGGTTTTCAGTGGACAGCTACGTCAATAATTTATGGGTTTTCAGTTGACGGCTACATCAACGTTTCATGTGCTTTTAGTTGACAGCTACGGTCAACGTTCGTCAATTTTCAAATGACAGCTACGTCAATGCATCATTGCATCATGGGCTTTCAATTGACAGCTACGTCAACGTATCATGGGCTTTAAGTTGACAGCTACGTCAACACAATACTTCATGAACTTTGCATTGACGGCCACGTCAACGTTTCAGGGTGGTGAAGTTGACAACTACGTCAACGTATCACGGGCTTTAAGTTGACCGCTACGTCAACACAACACTTCATGAGCATTCAGTTGACAGCCACGTCAACGTTTCAGGGTTGTGAAGTTGACAGCTACGTCAACGTATCACAACGTTTCAGGGTGGTGAAGTTGACAACTACGTCAACGTATCACGGGCTTGAAGTTGACAGCTACGTCAACACAACACTTCATGAGCTTTCAGTTGACAGCCACGTCAACGTTTCAGGGTTGTGAAGTTGACACCTACATCAACGTATTACGGGCTTTAAGTTGACAGCTACGTCAACACAACACTTCATAAGCTTTCAGTTGACAGCCACGTCAACGTTTCAGGGTTGTGAAGTTGACAGCTACGTCAACGTATCACAACATTTCAGGGTGGTGAAGTTGACAACTACGTCAACGTATCATCGGCTTTAAGTTGACGCTACGTCAACACAACACTTCATAAGCTTTCAGTTCACAGCCACGTCAACGTTTCAGGGTGGTGAAGTTGACAGCTACGTCAACGTATCACGGGCTTTAAGTTGACAGCTACGTCAACACAACACTTCATGAGCTTTCAGTTGGCAGCCACGTCAACGTTTCAGGGTGGTGAAGTTGACAACTACGTCAACGTATCATGGGCTTTAAGTTGACAGCTACGTCAACACAACACTTCATGAGCTTTCAGTTGACAGCCACGTCAACGTTTTAGGGTTGTGAAGTTGACAACTACGTCAACGTATCACGGGCTTTAAGTTGACCGCTACGTCAACACAACATTTCATGAGCTTTCAGTTGACAGCCACGTCAACGTTTCAGGGTGGTGAAGTTGACAGCTACGCCAACCTATCATTGGCTTTCAGTTGACAGCTACGTCAACACAACACTTCATGAGCTTTCAGTTGACAGCCACGTCAACGTTTCAGGGTTGTGAAGTTGACAACTACGTCAACGTATCATTGGCTTTCAGTTGACAGCTACGTCAACACAACACTTCATGAGCTTTCAGTTGACAGCCACGTCAACGTTTCAGGGTGGTGAAGTTGACAACTGCGTCAACGTATCATTGGCTTTCAGTTGACAGCTACGTCAACACAACACTTCATGAGCTTTCAGTTGACAGCCACGTCAACGTTTCAGGGTGGTGAAGTTGACAACTACGTCAACGTATCACGGGCTTTAAGTTGACCGCTACGTCAACACAACACTTCATGAGCTTTCAGTTGGCAGCTAAGTCAGTGTATCATGCATATGTTTTTAAGTCTGCGAAAAGCAGCTACATCAACACATCATGGGCTTTCAGTTGACAGCTAGTCTACCTCAAAATCTAATGGTTTGAAAACTAAGGCTGTCTATTAGTAGGTATCCCCTAATTTCAGCCGCACCAAAGTCCCCTAAGTCCCCAGTTTGTGGGTTGTATCAGTTGTATCCCAGTTTTGAATGATTAAATCACAACGTCTGTCGGATCGATTATATAGGTCAAAGTCAAGTTCACACTTTTGTAGCTTCAATCACCACTTGTTGTGGCGAGGTCCCAAACTGTTCGGGTTTTACGGCTTTCCGCGATCACCTGCCGCAGAGGTGCTCCCTGCTGAGGTGGACAATGCACCTGAGTGTGTTTCTTGGACTTATATACAATGCGGGCCCCCCCCAGATAGCTAAGTTAGGTTTATATCTCCAATAACTATGGTTTATGATACTTATAACTTTAACTATAGTTAATGGGGTTTATAAGCCAACTTATAATAACTCGTAATTGGGGGGCCCACATGGTAAGCATTGGAGAAGGTTTCTTGCTACTGACATGCAGCCCAGGGATTATTGATGATTATTGTATATTGACTGTGCGAGGCAATCTCAACATTGGTTTGGGATAGGTAAACTACGATTTTGTTTGGTAGTTGGGGTATGCATGTGGGCACAATATGCTTTTACAGAAAAAAAACAGACCAAAACACTCAAATCTTGGCGAATATGCAACAATCAGGGGGTATACGGCCCAGAATCATATTCTGATTTCAAAGGTAACAGGGCCAAAAGAACGCTTGGAAGACATTTAGTACACCATTTTGATGCGTAGGCCATGCTTGGGTAACCCGGTCGAAATTGGGTACACCATTTTGATCTGTGGTCACCCTGGTCCCCTGAGTCTCAAAAATTGACCTATCCCCATCTGAAGTCATTCCATTCATTTGGGGCTTTCCTAACATAGAGCTACCCCATTTCATCATCATAGATTCGGATTTTCCATAAAAAAACCAAGCCTTTTGAAAAAGATCCCCCATTTATGGAAACCCCGACACGTATCTAATTGCAATGGACATAATATAAATTTTCCCTGCAACAAATCACTATATCATACAAAAAATCCCCATGATATTCTCATGATATTCCCATTTTTTCGTGGTATGACATTAGATTACCCCATTATGATACTCCATTGACAGGGGAGAAAATCTGCCGCTCAGCGACTTAGGTCGTCTCCGCAGGCTACCTGAGATCCATCAGTGGCAGCCTACTGGGGGAAATGAACGCAGCATTTTTTCATGGGAAAAGACATGTGGCACCATCAGCTATAAGTTGGTTTTAGAAATCCCACATAAGGTGATATTCCATATGTATATATATATATATATAGTATATATATATAAACCATAAAATTCATCAAGTTATGTGCGTCAACCTGTCGCGATTTCGTCAACGAAGGCCACACCGTTCAACCAGCCGGGAATCCGGTGCGTGCCTGGTAATGAAACTCCCTGAGCTGTGGCAATCGCCAAGAGATGTATTTTGGGGTCAAACATATATCTTTCATGATCTTTCTTTATTTGTCATGATCTTTCATAATCTTTCATCTGTCTAGATGTCGCAAGACGCCCGTATTTCGGAGGATTTCTGTGTTTTCATGTGTCCTCTGGTGCTTTTCCAAGGAATGTCCACACCCATGTCTGCCAGGATACAGCTTTGGCAGCCTGCGAATTGGGCCTGGGCGGCGTGGATCTCACTTTAGGATGCAAGATGATACAAGTGAAGTAATGTCCTCATACGCAATACAACCAAGCAACAAAAAAAAGCGCTGTGACCTTACTTGATATGGCCTACGTGAGGTTAGGGGTTATCAATGGTTATCAATAGTTCTGTGAAGGCAACCCTTCACGATTGTTTCAAATGGCAGGCCTTCCTGGCCATCTCTGGATGTTGGTTTATCCATGGGGCATACTGATATAATATGATATAATTTGGTACACCCAATGCCATAATACATCCCCAATATAGGTTTATTATTGGGTATACTCCTATTTGGCATGATGCAAAATGCAACCCAAATGGCTGCTTAATGCTCCAGCACTTTCATGCTAACAGGAACATCATGATGAATGATTAGTTTTTGAGGATACCCTCTGGTAAACTAACATGGCTATTGAAAATGGCCATTTATAGTGAGTTTTCCCATTAAAAATGGTGATTTTCCATTATGTTAGTTTACCAGAGGGTATCCCCGTGTTCCAGCAAAATAAAAACATGTTCTTCCCAGTTCCATAAATATTGACACCAACATAAACAGAACCAGTGGGCTTGGTCTAGCTTTGAGATCCCAGGGCACCCGGTGCAGATTGACCACGTCATCTTTTTATGTGTGTAATGTCAATGACTATATAAAATCCAACGCATATATTACATGTCTATCACTCTGTTCATTAGATACTTGTATTATACAAACAAATAAATCATACCATATTACATAGCACAATATAACACAATATAACATAATATAACACACTAATCCACATGAATCCACTATATTTCGGCCTTGGAATTTCCCGGGATCCCCTCATACTCCAACCCTTCCAAGCCCAGTTGCGGGGAAGTCGATTCAACTGGGATCTCGGTGCGAGCACCTGAGCTTCACCCAGGCCATGGCTTGGGCTGGTTTACCCTCTGGTAAACTAACATAACTATGGAAAATCACAATTTTTAATGGGAAAAACCACTATAAATAGCCATTTTCAATAGCTATGTTAAATTACCAGAGGGTACACACCGAAAATGGCTGGGATCCTTTCTGCTGTTCCAAGTCCAGTGAAAGCACTGGGTCTGAAAGGGGCATCCGCAGGTCCGCCGAACACCTTTTCAGCCGCGCTTGAACGCCAACTGCATGCCACTTTCAGGCCAATGCGTTAGAGATCTTTACAGAATCCATATTTGCCGATCACCGTTTTCGAAGGCCCGCATGAATGGTTGCCTCCCGACCCAAACAACAGCTGTAGATGCTCAACCTTTGCATTTTTTCCAACAGGGTGAAAGTGTCAACGTGACCAAAGGGTTTTCGGGCATGTTTTTGGGCTGACTTGCTCATTCCAAATGATATGACAAATCCAACCGGAAATCCCAACTTGGCCGTTTCTGCTACTACTGGTGTTTGGGTCACCAACCAACTGTACAACTCACCGAACCATGCTTCACATTGGTTGGATTCAACCAGCAAAAGGACACTGGCTGCTGCTTAGCTAAAGAATTGATATGTCGAGGAGTCCCGGATCACCAAGTACCTCGGTTCTTCGAAGCAAAGATTGGAACCAGTACTGTGAAGACCTGGAATGATGATGAATGATGCCTTGCCGGCACGCAATCCATGGTACATCGGATGCTGCATCTAAAGGATTTGTTGAGGTAAATGTGGGTGTCTAGATCCGTTTGTACCCACAAACACGTTTTTTTTCATTATACACCATCTTTGACCCATTCTTATGGATACTTGGAGGGTCTAGGTCTAGATCAACAATGGTAAACATACCTAAACATACATGGGTGTCATGGGTTCTAGTAGCGGTCTGTACACAAAATGGGCGTCCACGAGATATCTGATCTTTAGGGTTGTGGGCAGCAACCACAAAAGAAATGGAGGGAAAAGCAAGGGGTGACTCATGATTTTTGAACGTAACTCATGATATACTAACTTCAAGCATGGCCAAATGACAAACCATACATGCCCAATGGTCAAGTTGCATGGTACTTGCCATTGTTAGTGGTTTGACCATCCCCCAACATGGCTGATCCCAATCTTGACGGCATGCGGCCGGTTTCACATCATCCAGAACTGGAGCTTTCCGCAACCCAAAAAATCAGATGCCTTGGAAACTTGAAAATGATGTGGAAAACATCATCTATACAATGTATATCTATCATCCTCATGGCACACTTTTCGGCATTTTTTTGGGGGTTTAGGTAGAAATCAATCCCCATCTAGGCAGACCACGAGAAAATGGAATGCTAAGGCCCCAAAAGATGCCCTGGTTGCTGCTTTCAACCTACAAGTCTCTGAACCAAAAAACACAAATCAGGTCAATATCTTAATCATCCTACCATAGCCTTGATTTGTCTTACCCCCAAACTACCTTAGCGAAAATGGTGCCATAGAAATAGTTGATTTATTATCTGGTTATTTAACATATTAACATAGCCATGGAAAATGGCCCATGTATAGATGATCCCAGCTAGAAACCTCCATTTCTGGTTGGGATTTTCCATGGCGAACTGTTAGTCATCACCAGAGGGTACCCATTCAAAAATGGCTGGTGCCATCTTCGAAGAGCAGATCCAGCGGATTCCATGCGGATCCCAGATGCAAAGCTCCCGCAAAGGCCGCCACGCCCATGGTCGCAAAGCTGATGCCCAAGATGGCCTCAAGGCGCGCCATGGCCATGGCCAAAATTCATGGGAGAAATCATGGGACATCACCGATTTTTCGGACCAAACGAAGGTTTCTAGATGGGAGAATCAATGATAATCAATGAACGGTGGATGAATTTTCCCGCCAGGGTTGATTGTCAGAGGGTATAGTCATTGCGAAGCTGAAATAAGTCTGCGATTCTGTGAAACTTGTGAAACTATATACGATTTAACCATAGGTTTGATTCAACATGTTGATGAACTGTAAAGTGTGACAAGTACCACATTGTTACCACTCTGTTGTTCGGGTCATGTCTAATTATTCTCCGAATGTAAGAACATCTCGCACTCTAGATGCAGTCAGAAAGGTACACAAAAGCCCTTCAACTCATGTTTTTCAACAACCCGTACAGTTTACCTTCATCAAATGCCTGAAACATGTGGTAAAGCCAAGAATCACCATCCCCATTCCAGCCATTTTAGTGGTAAACCATCCCTGGCTCCAGGCCGAAGAGCATGCAGCAAATGGCGACACCAGGAGGCCCTGCGGTCGCTGGGGATAGCCCTAATCATTCATGGTCTTGGTTGAACCATCGAACATGCGCGGTTTACCCAGATGCAAAGTGAAATGGACAACATGGGGATTGAAGTCGCAGAAATGGAGGGTGAGACAACACCGGATTTTCACCATCTAAAATCAACGCGCGGCTTTGGATCAATGCTTGTTAGAGGCATTTCTAATTTGGTGGTTCCCCAAGAAATCCCCCATTATTCCCACCAAGACCCCATAGTTTGACCATAAATGAGTGAAATTTCCCAATAAATACCTGGACGATCCTTGAAAATAAGATTTCCCTATTATATAAATCTTGAGATTTCCACAGCAAGTCGCAAACTCAACAGCTGCTGGCGTTGTCAACAACACATTACCGACACACCTAAGTAGTCCTAAAGGCAACCAATCCATCAAAACTACAAAATGACAGCAAAGTCCATTTGAATAACCATCTATCAGAATGAATCAAAACATATCAAAACACTATAAAAATCACGCAAAAGCCCACAAACAACTCCTATAAACATCCTACTTTTGGGCGAACCAGGAACTAGTCCCTTAAAAACCACATGAAGCACCAACAACATCACAAAACAAACCCAGACAATTCCTGCAAAAATCCTGTAAACAATTTGTAAAAACACGTAAATGGGAAAGGCTGCCAGAGCACAAATTTACAGTGTCCATTGAACAATGGCCACATAAACAGAACTACGCCCATTTTTTCCAGCATTACTTAAAAAACAAATTGACAATCAAAAACATAAATTGCCTATTGAATCGAAGGCCACATATTCCTACACATCATCAGTACAGTGCAAACCACATCAAACCACCATTTTGTCCAAACACACCATGAGCAGCAACATTTTTTTAGTAGCTACACCCTCAAACTGATGGTTTGGATTCACAATTGGTGGTCCAGCCCCATTGGTAAGGCTATGAGCGCCTGGATTACCCAATGATTTCTGATGATTTCTCAATGTTTCCTAGAAGGCCCCTAGGAAGCATCCCCCCGAAAGCCACTGTTAGATGGGGATACAGGAAATTAACCATAATTCACCATTCATTCACCATTCATGAAAACCCAACATTCAACAAAAGAACCCTTAAAACAAAAACATTATTCACCATTTTGATTCAACATTCATCATTCAATTCACCCTAGTTAGATCATTCACCCAACAAAAACATGTTTTTTTTTTCACAACGACGCTGAATCCTTGGGCGGAGCGGAGCCACCATTGAGGCCACATGAAGTAACAAACTCATCATCAAGCAACCATCATTTGAATCAATTAAAAATCATTTCAGTGATAAGTGATATATCCCCAGAATTTTTGATGATCTATATTACTGGTTGGTGGTGCAATAACCATCTTGAAAATATGAACGTCAATGGTAAGGATGACATCCCATAAATGAAATGGAAAATAAAAAATGTTTGAAACCACCAACCATATATATATATCATACTATATATATGTATCATATCAATAAATCCCTACTAAATTTTGATGATCCATATTACATTATCACAACTTATATCCCGAGAAATTTTGATGTCTCGCCCTATCTTTATGATGTTTAAATCCCCATATGAAATCCGGGGCATCCATCGCGATGTCAGATGATGTCAGCCTGGCGCCATATTCGCTGCGTTCCCATAGCAGGAATGGGAGAACGAAGGTCATCGGCCTTCGGACGACTGGGGATGACTGGTGATCATAAAAAAATAGCTAGTTATGATTCAATAGATTGATCCAAATATATCTATATAGTCATGTATATATAATTATATAATTATATATATATGTATATATTAATCATATATATATATATATATAATGATGGAATTATTATATCTATTGATTTCTTAAATGGTTGTTTCTGAAGTCATGGTGGATCCACAAGTCACCATGCTTGTTTACCTCCAAAGTCATGGTTATCCATGACTGGGATGATGCAAGGGCTACCCCCACGACTTAGGTTTCACCTCCATGTTCTTTTCTGAAGAGCCGCCCCGTTGTGATGTTTTGTTTGTTTATAAACCCATTACCATCTGGTTATTTAACATAGCCATGGAAAATCACCATTTTAATAGGTAAACCATCTATAAATGGGCCATTTTCCATGGCTATGTTAAATAACCAGAGGATAACTATAGAAATATTTACCATAAATCATGGTTATTGTCACTTATTGTAGTTATACACCCACTCATCTATCCAGAGGGCCTCACCGTGTATGAAGAAACATCCATTTGAATTTAAAAAAATGTGGGAATATGTTCTAAAACGGGGATTGGTAAATGTCCCAATAGAAAAAAAACAAATATTGGGTATATAATCTTCAACAGATATTTGAAGGTGATGTTCAAAATCCCCAAAATGGGACATTTACCAAGCCCTGTAAAAATCGTTGATTTTCCGTTCAACCATGCTTGTCTATTCAGCCCTTTTGGGAGAGGGTCGCTGAAATACCTTTGGCCCATGTGGATCCATACATACGGTATGGCTTCATAAGTGGCTATGTAATAGCAAGTGCATTTGGGCGATCAATCATTTCAGAGAGAGGCTCATTGAACATTCATTTCATGACAAACTGATATCCCCACAGCATCCCGAAACTATGCACGTCACAGGCATGATATCAATATAATATACATCCGAAACAAACAGAAACTACTGCCGCATATGATATCATGGAACCTCCGAAATACGGCTGGTTTGGAAAATACATGTCAATATCATGTTGGTGATTGCATGATCTCGCGGACGGAAAGTAATGAAGAATTGAAACCACCAGTCACCAAACAGCTCTGATCTATATAAGTCTAAGGGATGCCAATTGATTGTTGGATAGAATGAGACAGAATGATCTGGGTCTGAAAATGGGGAGCCAGACAGTAATGTTTTTTTTTCAGGAACATGATGATAAACCATCAAATTCGGGGATACACATGTTCCTGAAAAAGGCAATCATGTATCCCCTTTTATTTGATGATTTATCCCTGGATGTTGTATTCGGGGATACACCAGGGATTCAGCAACTATCATTAAACCTTTCAAACGAATCCAGGGATTTTGTATACCCAGGCAGAAACAACTCACGGGGGTCAATGTTCATTGGATTGGCTGTGCTCCCATGATATCCCCATGCTGACCCCCAGCTTATCCCATAATCTTTCAGTGCAAATATGGATAATCCCATTTTTTTTATGGGATCCCCATGGTATACCACTAATATCCCATGACATCACCATTCAAAATCCATCATCCCATTAAATCACCATTAAAATCCACTCAAGTCCCATTCAATTCCACTAAAATCCCATGAAATCACCATGGTTGTTGATTGAATCCCCCATTTTCCGACACAACGACTCGACGTCTTGGCCAAGGCCGCGTAAAGCCAATGGCCCCGCTGAGCCCTGCCAGATCCCCGAAGAAAGGCAACGCGACCTGTCCCGTGGAGAAGGTGTCCGTCCTGGAGTCCTCAAAACCTATCTGGTTGTTGGTTTTAACATGTTTTAACCATCTTGAAAAACATGAGTTCGTCAATGGGAAGGATGACATCCCATATATGAAATGGAAAATAAAAACCATGTTCCAAACCACCAACCAGCCTATGATATGTTAATCCAGTATCGTGTATATATATATATAATTATCTAATCATATCTAATGTCCAAAACATTTGGTGTGAACAAAACCAACCAGTTTGATGGTTAAGTGTACGCACTTTGATGGGTATGCAACCTTTCTAGAGATGGATCAACATATATTTCCATATTTCGAGGTTTTCCTAAAGCATGGCTACCCCAAACCATTGCTTTTACCATTGATCAGCAATAACTTGGATGATTTTGGGCTACCCCCATTTAGGAAACATCCCAGATTCCCATCATGGGCGAGCCGGTCACCAAGGTACGGCAATAAAGGTGGCGCTCGCCACCCAAGGTATGCGCAAAGATAAGAATCCTGGGGAAGGCCGGGAAGACGACGCGCCAGGGACGCGCCGTGAAAAAACATGGGAATCGAAATGGGCTTCGTAAAATGGGGAATTCCCAGAACCAATGAGATTGAATATTGCAATCTAATGACTTGGATCTTTTGAAGATACCTCCAAGTTTAGGACAGCTCCATATAGGGAATATTCGGGATAAAAACAACCATCTTTGAAGTGGGCATCTGATGGAATGTGCAACACATGGGGATACACGGGTTCTGGTCATCCATTTCATGGGAATCCTACACATCATGGCAACGTCAAACGGCTGAGAGAGCAGAGAAAACCCAGGTGTTCAGCTGGTGGATCTTTCGGAAAACCATCCGTGGAGTATGGAGAAGTATGACATAGTACAAGTCACCAATTGTCACCATCTGCCAACTGGTATCTGGTTGGTGGTGCAATAACCATCTTGAAAAATATGAAAGTCAATGGGAAGGATTATCCCATATATTATGGAAAATAAAAAATGTTTGAAACCACCAACCAGGGTATGATAACTCCAGAGAATCAAAGCTGAAGTTAAGAACCCTGCAGTAAGGTCATGCTCGGATTAAGGAACCCTGATCAGGGTAACGGGTAGAAAACCCTCGATGCAGAAAGTGATAAATTGCCCTGCTGCTCATTCACGCGGAAGTGAGAATCACCAAATCAAAATAGTGCCTGCCAATGGCTGGCTTTGCTGGGGAGTTCACCATGCCAGCTCCGATTTGAAATAGCGATGACAATTGGAAACACGGAGCAAACGTATCAGACGCATCATAGGAAAATCATCAGAAACTTTTCCACATTCTCCACACCTTTTGGAAATCTCCCAGTTTGGTCAGTATAATGAAATAAATCATATATTCTGATACCATTTTTTAATCGTTCCAAAGCTGCTGATCCCTCGTTGCGACCCCCGTTTTTGTCATCAACTCGCTGAGACTCGGAAGAGGAAGGACCGAGAAGTGAGGCCCTCGATGATGTCCTGAGCCGCTAAGGCTGGGAGCTGGATATAGCTGGATCCGGAATGCACCTGTGGATGGTTGCGAAATCCGAAATCCGCTTGGGGTTTTGCAGGTGAAAAAAGAATCCAAGGTGCAGGATTGCTTCCAACCACAGTAGCTATGGCATTTTTCCATTCAGTATGGAAGACTAGTGCAAGTTACATGTTTCCTTGCGTTCATTTCTGGCAATTTCTGATTCGAACGAAGTAGATCACCACTCATTTTGGATATAGCGGTTGGAATTCCTCCAAGTTCACTGAACCCCCAATGTGTTTTCTTGATAGACATGAGGCAAGATCCACCGTGCAAGTTGATGATCTCCTGCTCAAATTTTATATCTGAAATGGCAATTCACCCAAACATATTTGCATATGCTTCTGAAAGTTTCTTGTCCGCTCTAGTCTCACCATCATCATCATCATCATCATCGTCATCATCATCATCATCATCATCAGCAGCAGCAGCATCGTCATCGTCATCGTCATCGTCATCGTCCTCCTCCTCCTCCCCATCATCATCATCATCATCATCA
>Ga0126342_10011624_pt1 | contig 15717 bp, 11 predicted proteins | sample Cyp1metagenome_FD_92528 | JGI IMG/M metagenome (GOLD analysis project Ga0126342, IMG submission 92528) | Coral microbial communities from Lord Howe Island, Old Settlement Bay, Australia - Cyphastrea 1 metagenome | ecosystem: Host-associated > Invertebrates > Cnidaria > Coral ...
CATATCTGGGTAAATTATAATATTTCACTAACCTGAATTAAGGCCATTTGGGGATGATTCCCCTTATTAACCATGATTCCAGTGAGGTCGCAGTGAGGTCGTTATAATTTACCCAGATCATATTAATTGATGATGGTTTTCATGGATAACATGATCTGAGCCATTAAAAATACCCATATCCCATCTCCTTATACTAGTTGGTTGATAGGTTTCCCTACTATGGGTTGTCATAATCCCGAGTAAACCAGGTAGTATAATCCCCTATAGCAATCAATTAACCAGGTATTTTTAATGGCTCATCTGGGTAAACATATGTCACTCACCGGAAAAGCCGGCCGTCTGGGATGATGATCAATGATTTGCCCAGCTACGATGCTACATGAGAATATGCAAAAATGCCCCGGTTTAATCCGAAGATAAACTAGATGATTTGGGGGGTACTTGGTGGCTCATCTCACGAATCGTAAGTGGGTTATAACCCCAATTATAAGTGGATTAACCCTACTTATCCCATTTATAACTGGGGTTATATCCCACTTACTAAGTGGGATGAGCCACCAAGTACCCCTTTTTTTTGGACACTTCCATACGTTCCTTTTCGAATGCAAGCAGGGTCGGAACTCTTTGCAGTGATTTCATCGAACAATCTGCACATACCACTTCCCTTCCGGTAATCAACACAAAACATACTACCATCTGGTTATTGAACATAGCCATGGTATAGAAATAGATGGTTTACCATTCTTAAAAATGGTGATTTTCCATGGCGAACTGTTAGTCATAGCCAGATGGTAAACCTCCATTTTCTTATGGTTTTCCGATGATTTTCCATGGTTTTCCCATGGTTTTCCTATGATTATGTCATGTCATATTTCTTCGCGAGAAGTTGGCACCCCCTGGTTTCATCATTGGGTCGCCCCTCTTTTCGAAAAAGAGACGGCTCCTGACTAGCTGGCGTCACTTCGCGCCGTGGATCAAGCATTGTGGATGGCGTCCAAATGTACAAAACCACTGGCCTTTCAGAAAGGGATTTGATGAGCAAAACATGGGTAACACCTCTGGTCAACTGTCACATAACTATGGAAAATCACCATGCTATCAATGGGTAAATCGACGAACTAAATGGCCATTTTCAATAGCTATTTTGACATAACCAGAGGGTAAAACATGGGAGATTAACATGGGAAAACATGGAAAACACTGGAAAACATGGGAAAACATGAGAATCATGTGGATGTTGTGAACATATTCCCATGCTTTATGTTGTCCTAGGAATTTGCTGCTAACATTGGATTTGTTCACTACCACAAAATGTTGTTATTAACGAAAAAAACGTGGATGGCCATGGTGATTTGTAGCTAAGACAAAAAAAAATCTTATATTATTACTACCAAAAATTGTTTTGACAACCAACCACGACCATATTAAATGTGCGCAACAAATTGCATATTGTATAACTAGTCGCGAAAAAAAGGAGGACCTTATAATGGACCTTATAATTGGGATATGAACTGCCGAAACTGAGAGATGAACCAGCAATATCAAGTAGGGTTACTGTTTCTCGGATCATCTAAGTTGGCTTCGTTTTTTTAAGGCCCTTCGCATGACCAGTTGGAGTTGTAGATCATGTGGAGGTTTCTTAAAGTCGTGCGGGATCCCCAAGTCATAGGTTTCAATACGAAGTCATGGTCTAACTTGGATGATTTGGGGTAGTCCTTTTTTGGGGAAAACTCTCTATAGAAATTGGCATTGGTCTCTACTCAAAAGATTGGCATAGGAATTTGACCAACAAGAATGGATAGTCACAAGTTGGGACAAGTTGCATGAGCCATCCACAAGATTAGAGCATAAATGTCAAAATCATCCCCTTTTCTATGCTGACAGTTTATGGTTTTGGGTTTACGATCTTCCCAACGTGCTCCCATCATATCCCTCTTCACTTCATTACATTATAATCCCACCATAAAATGTCTGTTTATCATCACACTAGCCATGATACTTCCCATATCCCACTATTATTACCATGAATTAATCAACATTGTAGAAGACCCACTGCGATTAAATTAATCATTACTATTGTCCCAATGATTATGATTCAACATTAATCATCAATCCCACTATTATTAATCATGATAGTAACTTATTATCCCATCATATAATTTGAGAGCCATTCTACAGCCACAACTTCATCAGCATTTCATCAGTTTTCAGGCCGTTGCTCGCGCCTAGACCTCGCCAACAGCACTTGGCCAGTCAATGACAATCAACCATTAATCAATATGATAATGATATGATCATCAACCATTAATCCCACTATTATTGATCATTATATTAACTTATTAGCCAATATATAATTCGATAAGCGGATAATAGGATACTATTAATGGGATAATAAGCCATTCTACACATACTGTGGATGGAAGAAATCCTGCACCAGTTGATAGGTGGTTTATCCCATTATTTATAGGCTTTCAACCAGGATTTCTTCCATCCACCGTATCACTTATTATCCCACTATTATCACTATTAACAAGTTATAATTAACTTAAATTATCATTATATTAACCTATTAACTTATATCTTGTCTGCTCGTTGGTTTCAATCCCTCTGAAAAATGATGGAGTTCGTACGTTGGGATTATGAAATTCCCAATATATGGAAACATAAAAATATTCCACACCACCAATCAGTAGCTTTCAGGTAGTACAATCCCTGCAAAAATCATCAATTTTCCTGCAATGTGGGGCCCCCCAGTTATAAGTTGGTTTATAAACCCCATTAACTAGTTCGTTATAAGTACCCCAACTATAAGATACTATAAGTACCATAAACCATAGTGAAATTGGAGTTATAAACCAACTGAACGCGATTCCGAACGGGGGCCCCACATTGTAGTGAAATTCCGAGGAAATCCCCTCCCCTCCGGGCCCCTCCGGGCCCCTCCGGTCCCCTCCGGCCTCGCTGCGCGCATCGCCCAGGACCGTGCGGAGGTACTGGGTTCCGGAGCGCACTGCGGCGGCCCAGACGCGGCGACACCTAAACGCGCGGCGAGCCGCGAGCCGGGAGGAACGCTGGGGAGGAACCAGGAAGCCAGGAAAAATGGAGCAATCATGGACCAAAAACACAGGGAAATCATGGGAAAATCATAGGGAAAACATGGGAAAATCATGGGAAAATCATAGGGAAATTATGGGAGAAATACACTATGGAGGAATTGTCCCATTCAAATCAATTTTTGAGTCAGCAATGTGGGTCAAACAATGTCATTTTTACCAACCCATGACTCGGAATGGTTTTTCGATATCACCTATAAAAATGGTGATATAGAGGATTGTTTGTGGCCCATATGGCTTTGTTTTAGCCACATTACAAGAAGTATGGTCACAGCATGTGCAAACTTCAATTCAGATTTACCAACATGTCCAAGCACTTTTGGATGTCTTAGGACTCCTGTAAATCGCCGGATTCGTCATGACAAGCACCAAGGAGATGGGAGGCAAGACCTACCCAGTTCGAAGCACTATTTTTTCAGACATTCGGAATGACATGTCAACCATTATTTATTTATACAATGTGCCCCCCCCAGTTATAGTTGGTTTAGATTCGCCCCAGTAACTAGTTCGTTATTTGCGTACCATAAACATCCATAAACCATATAGTTATTGGAGTTATGTTCACCAACTGAACGCTATCGAACGGGGGCCTCACATTGTAGGCTTTCAACCATTCAACAAATTCGATTTATGACAAACGGAATGATCGATGGAACAACATCTCCTAATACTTCGATATTTTTTTCCCGTAGTTTGCCATGTTGGATACCCCAAAAAAATCGAAACCAGTCTTTTGGCACAACTTTTGCGCACCCGAAGCAGCCTTTTGGCATCCCATTGATATCCATCAAATCCCAATAAATCCCTATTTGTTGATGTTTTTATGGATAAATCTCCATTCCTCACATGAATTTCCTCGTTGTTGATGCTTAAAAACGTCCATATATTCCCATTCATATACATGAAATATGCCATTTCCAGCAAAAATCCCATGGTTAAATCACCATGAAATCCCGAAAAATCTCTGCAGCTGCGCTACAGTGGGGGCAACATGTGCCTTTCTGGAGCACAGTCGTCCGATCCCGCACTCTCTGCACCTGGAAGGCTCTCGTGGCTTCATGTCTGGAAGATTTACCTACAAAAACGAACTCATTTTGGGGTATTTTACCAACCAAAATAGGTGATTCATAAGGGAATTCACCAACCAAAATGGGGGTATGTTTGGGGGAAATACACTCTGGTTATGACTAACATAGCCATGGTATAGATGGCCCATTTATAGTATAGATGGTTTACCGAACTTAAAAATTGTGATTTTCCATGGCTATGTTAAATAACCAGAGGGTAACTCATTTTGGGGGGAAATGTTGGTAACATATTCCAGCACCATGGAGCATGTGGCAAATTACGTTTAAAGAAAAAGTAGTTGAGATCCTACCAAAACAATGAATGTTTCTCCCGTACAGCAAAAAATGGATAGTTACCCTGCAGTAACCTTTCCTATCGGTATGGGCAATCTGTCGTTTAGATCCATCAAAGACTAGATCATGCCAAGGAAACCATAGGGCATCTATGATTATAATTGTTAGTTTGGTGTAAGCAATTGCTTGGTGCAGCCCAGCACCAGCACCATATAGAGATATACATTAATGATTTTGGGGTTTCCAAAATTCATGAAAATTGGGACTGACACCACAACAATACACCATAAATGCGATTACCCTCTGGTAAACGTTTACATAACTATGGAAAATCACCATGCTATCAGCTGCTATCAATGGGTAAATCCACTATAAATCACCATTTTCCATAGCTTTTTGTTTGTTTACCAGGCCGGGTAGATGTGATTTTCTCGAACCAAAGACATGTCGTCGAAAAATTCATCCCTCGATCCCCTGGTTAATCATCATTTCTCTCAAAAATTGCCATATATCAATGGGAATGACTCAGGATCCTAAAATGGAGGTACGTTAGTACCATATTTTGGGCCATATTTTCTGGGGATATTCCCTGAAATTTAGGCCTGAAAAATAGGCCCAAAATATATGGAATCGGTACCTCCAATAAATCGGATCCTGGAATGGCCATTGAATATAGGAGGCCATAGCTCAGCCATACAAAGGGACCTACAAGGTGCTTGTCAGTGATGCGAACGTTGGTTTCTAAGGCCCGTCCTTGAACCCTATAGATAAACAAGAAGAGGGGTATAGTAGTAATATCCATTGCCAATCTTAGATACCCTGCAAAAAATTAAATTCTTTGCTGGTTAGTAGATATTCCCATTAATACCAAAAGACTAAAGGATTAAAGTATCGATGTAAGATTGACCTTATCATGGACTATTAGTAGCAATATTGTAAAAATTAATGGATATACCCTCCGGCAATCAAACCTGGCTGAAACATATACGAACCAGCATGGCTTGCTGGATAAATAAAATACTAAATTGAGGATTTTCCAGAAAGCCATGTTTGATTGCCCGAGGGTATGATAATAAGATTTGGAAGTCAACAAACAAATAATCTTAGATAATCTATAGCTATCAAACAGAAGGGAGCATCATTGCCAGGGATAATAACAACTACGTATCTGGATACAATAGAATAATTCTGGGTAAATTATAATAGTTCACTAACCTGAATGGTTGGGCCATTTGGGGATCATTTCCCTATATCTAACCCATGATTTCCAGTGGGGTCGTTGTAATTTTCCCAGAAATATACAACGATATCCCATCTCATTGTACTAATTGGTCGATATAGCTTTCGCTGTTTCGGTGGGTCATCAAGTCATCCCCAAACAAAATTAGCGCTCGTAGAAGTCCCTATAAAAACAACAACTCACCAAGCTTCTTTGAATGGCTCAATTCACTATCCCAAAATATTCGAAACTCTTCGTCACTTTTTTTAAAAATATATGAAAATTACATAGCCATGATTCGCCTGGCAACAAAAAAATCGAAAAACTCTCCATCCCTGTTCTCTCCCTTCATCCCAGGGACTAACCCAAGACTGTTCAGCGGATCGCTCAGAATCTGAGGTGGGGCTTAGCACCTGAACCTCTTTGCATTGCACCTGGCGTCGGCGGCGTCGTGAGACCGGCGTAAGATTGGCATCATGGCATGGCATCAAATTGGGGATGTCATGGGAGATTTTTGATTTATAGGGGTTTATGAGAACATCATCGGAAAATCATGGGGATATGATATATCATGATGTATCTATCATGATATATCCTCCTCCAAAATTGATTTCGAGTGGAAAGATTGTGGAAAGTAATCTTCCAACCCCCCAAAACATGGCAGAGTCTATGTTACTTTGGGGGATTGGAATAATCACCAATAACAAGCATGATAACTAACAGAGTATAGATTATCAATAATGGTTTATTCATCGTCTATTATTGGATGGTATTAACCGCTTTCGGGGGTTAAACAGGTCCTATGGCTATAGAAACTACATCAACCTACAATAATTACTGGGATATCATGGGGATATCATGGGATATTCTTAGCTTTAGTGTGGAAAAGGATGATCATCGTTGAGGAAAGAGTTGGGGATGGGACATGATGGGACTGCGAGGCTGTGAGTTAGCCTCTGGAAAGTTTTCACCCCATGGATAATCTGAAGCTTCAATGCGAAACGATGGGATAATCATCGAACTCTTTTTTGGTGTTTGGCTTTTAAAAATCTGGAAAAATCAAAAAATCGCCGGCGGTAAAAAATCTGGAAGCCGGAAGTCCAATTCATGGTGATCCCATAAAAATATTCCCTTACATAGGCCTGAAAAATAGGCCTTATATATGGTAGGTACCTCCAATAAATCGGTTCCTGAGTCATGGCCATTGATTCATGGTGATCCCAAAAACATATCCAGCAGACCGAGACGACGGTTTGCGGTGAACCTGCAAGTACCCATCAACCTGCTTGGGATATTCATCTAGTATGTACCCTCTGGTAAACTAACATAGCTACATTTAATGGGAAAATCAACTGGATATTCGATGTTACCATCTGGTTATGACTAACATAGCGAAGTGGAAAATCCCGTCAATAAATGGAGGTTTCGTTCGCTGGGAAATTCATCTATTTCGATTAGGGCCATCAACAAACCATGGCTATGTTAGTCATAACCAGAGGGTATGTATTACTGCTTAAGGGCGTTGAAAAAATGTGTCTTCACATCCTGAAATATTCATTCATTGTGATGCAGTCAAACTAACTTGGTTTTTTGGGGGTATGGTCATGTAAAAAAAATGTGATCCATCCAATAATAGGAATTCTAACATCATGGATATGTAAATCTCTATCAACATGGATTGATGACAGTCCCAAGAATTGGGTGTACGGTCTAACTTTTGACAATGGCACCAGAAAGTCATTGGGGAATGTGGTTGAACATTACCCTCTGGTAAATTAACATAACTATGGAAAATCACCATTTTCAATGGGTACTGTAAATCCACTATAAATCACCATTTTCAAACCAGTCTTGGGAGCATGAAACCAGGACGAAACAAAGATGGATCATCTGGGATCCACTTATTGCAATGTCTTTCATCCGAACGGATTAACCATTCTGGGATTTCAATCAGCCCAAGTAGAGGTATAACCTCTGGTAATTTGTTACAGTTTGCAAACTTGAAAATGGCCATTTAGTGCGTTGATTTACCCATTCAACATGGTGATTTTCCCATCAGTTTCCTGTATATACTTACCAGGCCGGGTAGTATACACACCAATCATAAATCACATTTTTTTCGGAGATGGAGGATGGTTTATTTTCTAATCATAAACACCAGAGTATACACAATCATAAATCACATTCATCTCCACAATCATAAATCACATGTTTTTCCTTAAAATCCTTAAACATGCTTTATGATTGTGGATCCACATGTTTTGAAAAGAATCAGAAAACATTTTTAAGGAGATCCCCATGGCACAGAAGAGGGATCGGATCGAGTTGAAAGGCACCGATTTAAGGCGACCCGATTTGCGACCCGTTTTGCAAAAAAAAAACGCACAGCAATGCGAATGATGATTATGATGATTATGATGATTATGATGATTGTCATGATTATGATGTTTATGAAGATTATGAAGATTATGAAGATTATGAAGATTATGATGATTATGATGATTATGATGATTATGACGACTATGATGATTATGATCGTTATGATGATTATGATGATTATGATGATTATGGTGATTATGATGATTATGATGATTATGATGATTATGATGATTATGATGATTATGATGATTATGACGATTAATTATGATTAATTGTGATGATTATGATGATTATGATGATTATGTTGATTATGATGATTATGATGATTATGATGATTATGATGCGATTTTGATGATTATGATGATTATGATGCGATTTTGATGCGATTCTGATGATTATGATGATTATGGTGACTATGATGATTATGATGATTGTGATGATTATGATGATTATGAAGATTATGAAGATTATGAAGATTATGAATATTATGATGATTATGATGATTATGATGATTTGGCATGCCCATATTTCATCTGTAATTACCAATTAAACTGAAGAATCGTCCCATATCCTCCCATAATCACTCCCTAATAAGCAATCGCATATAGTATTACGAATTGAAACTTACTATTATAATTACTATCATTACAATTGTTATATACTAATAGCAAATGCTTGTATAGTATAATTAATTATCCCAATAGTATAAATTAATCTGGTTGGTGGTTTCAACCCCTCTGAAAAATATGAAAGTCACTTGGGATGATTCTTCCCAATATATGGAAAGTCATAAAATTCCATGGTTCCAGTCACCACCAACCAGTTAATAGTGTTAATAGTCTACCACGAATCAATCGAAGAAATCCACCACGTCACGTACCCCAAAAGGTGGAGCAGGTGGAGGCAGCTGGTGAATCTAAGTTGTCACCGTCCAAATTTTCAAAAACGATCCGTTGGACAAGGCCGCAACAAAAAGAGGAGAATCATGGAGAATCACCATCTTTTTCAGTGGAAATCATGAAACATCATCTATTATATCTATTTCTATGGAGCATTTTCCATAGCTGTGTTAAATAAGCAGAGGGTAAAGGTTCAATTTACCACTATTTGAGTAGGATCCTACCAGATTCCATATTTTGCTTCTGTTGCTGTACCCATGATCATCTGGTTATCTAACGTAGCTGTGGAATCAACACAATGTTTACTAAGTAAATCGTCAAATCGATAAATCGATAACTGTGTTAAATAACCAGAGGCTATGTTTTCCTCAAATAAATCACCAGAAATTTGACAAATTCCCACTCTCTTCACGAGTTTCCACTTCCTGCCTGAGAATCCACTTCCTTCTTTGTGCCCTGCCAAACTGTCGGAAGCTCCACATCGACTGTCCACACGTCCGGCACATGAATACCTGAGGGGAGCATCGAGCTGCTTCAGAGGATCACCACCAAGCTGTAAGCTGTGGCCAGTTGATGATTAATCAACATGTTTATGCTGATTTTTCATGGTGATTCATAGGGAATTCACCAACCAAACTGGGAGTATTTTTGGGGGAAATACCCTCTGGTAATTTGTTACATAGCTATAGAAAATTGTCCATAGAAATAGATGTTTTACTTGTAAAAAATGGTGTTCCATAGCTATGTCATGTATAAGATGCTGATTGTAAATCATGGGATTGGATGTTAGCGTGCTCTATTTCCGCCCTTTGGTGTCGTCAATTTCTATGGATCACGGTGGTATTTTTACTGAAAAACACCATTGTATCCGCAGTACCTGGATGATACCCGGCCTGGTAAACGTTTACAGTTCGCGAACTGGAAAATCACCATCTTTAAGTTCGGTACATCAACTATTTCGAACTGGGCCATGGCTGAAAAGAAACTTTTTGTATGTTTACCAGGCCGGGTAAATCAATACTATCACAGTATCAAACCATTATCAATCCATGTTTTTGTTGATTACATCCCCGTGATATCACCATAACATGGCAAGATATCGTGGTTTTTTCTCGGTCGTTGTACAAATCAAACTCGTAGTTCTTGTCATTTTTATACAAATCCTGAATTGTTTTGAAGATTAAATCGGTTAGCTGGACGATCATCATCATTATGGTACAGTACTGTATTCTATCCACCATACAAAGAGCTCATTACTAGCGACACCATGGCCACTATTTCCAAGGATTAACGCAGTATCCCCACAACAATCCCAAGATATCCCATATCTGGTTGGTGGTATACCTACCCCTCTGAAACATATGAAAGTCAGTTGGGATTATTATTCCCAATATATGGAAAGTCATAAAACATGTTCCAAACCACCAACCAGATTATACCATATTATTAATCCCATTATTAACCATCATTAACCATCATTAACCATTATTCCATGGTTCCAAACCACCAACCAGAGATTTTTTCCTCTTAAAATCAGTTTAATCCAAAAGAATCAGCGTTCGAGCCTGAAAAATTCTGCCTGGTTGGACGGAATTCCAAGTTCGAGAAATTCGGATCATCCCCTTCCCTGAAAAAAACAATCTAGCTATTGGGGTACCCCCAATTTAGGAAACCTCCATATCCCCATATTTACTGCATAGAATTATGATTTTGTGAAAAAACCCAATATATCATCAACCAAAAGTGGTTCTGAACAGTGCTCATTTGCCATCTCTTTCCATATGCCCTTTGTCATGTCATCAATTGCCATTTCAGGTATGATATATATATATATATACATATTCCATATCTTGGAGGTTTATTCCCTTTCATTGCCACACAAAATAGACCTTATTTCTGCTAGCTACCTCCAAAAAATGGGTATTAGGGTCCAGATTGGGTTCCCAAACACCTAGATCGTGAATACTCAACATATATATATATATATATATACTAAGATCTGTGGTTACTCCTGGGCCTTATGTTTTTTTCCATCCCCAAATCGCTTCCTGAAACGGCCATGGTTGGTCATGTATTTACGTCCTCGGCGGCCAAAGGGACAGCTTCGGCAGATAGGGCATGACAACGGAGCCGGGGAAACCCCCCTTCGAAGCACCTGGGCATTTTTAGGCTGGCATAAATTACCAGACGGCCAGTTTATTGAAGATTAACCAACAATGATGCTGATTTAATGGTGATTCATGGTGATTCATGGTGATTCATAGGGAATTCACCAACCAAAATGGACGTATTTTTTTCGGAAATACCCTCTGGTAATTTGTTACATAGCTATAGAAAATGGCTATTTAGTTCGTGAATTTACCCATTAATAGCATGGTGGTTTTCCATAGCTATGCAACTAATACTGGCTGGTGGTTTGGAACCATGGCTATTTCAAACGACAAGAGCGAAACAGACATCTTTTTTTGTACTTGGAGGATCATCCTAGCTAGCAGTGGTTGTTTATGTTTACCCAAATTTTCCTTGGAAATTTTCAACTTAGTATATAATAGAAGCCCAATAATATAGTTAGATAATCAATGGGGTAATTATGGGATAATATATAGTATATATTTTCAACTTAGTATATAATAATATCCCATGACGGATCCATGGTGCTGGTATATATGCTAACATGACTGGGGTAGATGGGATCCATGTTACCAAATATAGCACCATGGATCCTATGGGATAGAATTGCACGATAATCAATGGGATAATTATGGTTAATCATGGTGAATCACAGTAAATCTGAATCATATTCTATAATAACATATAACAACCATATAGTTGGTTCACCCATAAATGATTAACTATATTGGTAATAATTCATATTATCCATAGTACCCATTAAATAGTCATATTCTATAATAACGATCCTGGTTAATCACAATACATATTTCAATAATGTCCATCATGGTTAATCATGGTTAATCATGGTTAATCATGGTTAATCATGGTTAATCCATCATAGTCTAAATCATATTCTATCCAATTACAGTACCCTGGTTAATCACAATACAATAATCATGGTTAAATAATCCATTCATATTACCAATAGTACCCATTGTCATAACTATCCAACGGTTAATCACAATACATATTTAATATCATTGCCAATCTTAGATACCCTGCAAAAAATGAAATTCTTTGCTGGTGAACGTAGATATTCCCATTAATACCAAGAGACTATTTTGGATTGAAGTATCCATGTAAGATTGACCTAGATATACATATTTCAATAATGTCCATCATGGTTAATCATGGTTAAATAATCCATCATATTATAGTATCCTGGTTAATCACAATACATATTTAATATTTCCAAATAGTTGCTTCACCCATGGGATAAATCCACGACTTCTCCGGATCAGCATGGATCAACCATCGGACCAAAAAATCATCGAAACGACGTCGAATCGGATTTGTCGGTCATGCGGCTACCACCCTGGGGTAATCCATGCTAATCCCCCAAAAAAGGTGCCGAAAAAATTATGGTTAGTAGTCAATCATGCCACTTAGTCAGTGGGATATAACCCCAGTTATAAATGGGATAAGTAGGGTTGATCCACTTATAATTGGGGTTATAAGCCACTTACTAAGTGATATGAGCCATCAAGTAGCAATCCATGTTTTTTTCTAGTGTCACGATTGTCCCTCAATCCTTTCCAGGCTTGAACAATACGCTATGTTCCATCAATTTGGCCAACAAAAATATGTGATTTGGAGGTTCCTAAACTGGGGGGTATATACCCCAAAATCATCCATTTTTCTGTGGGAATTTCCATGAAATAAAACCAGCCACCCGGCATGTCCCATTTTTTCACCATGGATACTCTCTGGTAAACTAACATCTCTATGGAAAATCACCATGTTTAATGGGAAAACTCACTATAAATGGCAATTTTCAATAGCCATGTTAGGGAATGGATGGGTTGCTGGGGGTTGCTGGGATGATGACATTATTAGTGATTTAGTGGGATCATTCCCGAAAGTTCCCTGCGTAAAACGCACCAGTAAGATAGATTCTTCACCCCAAGCTCCATCCTGAGGCACCAAAAGCCCGTGATCTAGAAAATCGATCCAGCAATCCTGAGCTCGAGCTCGTGGATACCCGGTAGATAGTAGTGGGATACCCGGATACCCGGCCTGGTTTTTACAAAAAACGATTGATTTTAATCCACCATGCTATCAGTGGGTAAATCCACTATTTCGACTGGGCCATGTTCAATAGCTATGTAACAAATTACCAGAGGATATATTCCTTTAAACCAGTTTAAGTTAGTATAAATCAAGTTGGAAATGGTTCACTGCAGTTACATTCCAAAAAATATTCCTTTAAAATTGTTCATATAGGATGATTCATCCACTTCACAAACTAGTTAGTAATTACCCTCTGGTAAACTAACATAACTATGAAAATATATGAAAATCACAATTTTTAATGGGTAAATCAACTATAAATGGGGCATGTTCAATAGCTTTTTGCTTTTTGTATGTTTACCAGAGGGTATATGTTCCTCAAGCCATCAAGGGAGCCTTATAGGCTCATGCCGGTCAACTAACCAATCTTCATTGGGGAAGATGGAGGTTTCCTGAAAAGGGGGATACACTCTGGTAATTACATAGCTATTGAAAATTGTGATTTATAGTGGATTTACCCATGAAAAATTGTGATTTTCCATTGTTTTTTGTATACCAGAGGGTACCCCAATAGCTGGATGGTTTATCTCATGTAAAATCCCACACAAAAAATGGATGCGAACTGGGGTACCCGCATGGATGGAAACCTCCAAATGGCTTCCGTGTTCGTTCACAATCCACTTCATAATTAAGCCAGTTAGTAAGTTAGTATAACTCCTCAAACCATCCACGGAGGGTTTTGAATGGCTCATGTGGGAACATTTTCCGCATTTTACGTAGGTGAGAAGATAACTCAAAAAAAGGGGGGGCCAAGTGCAACATCCCATTCTGAAACCAGTGGGCTCAGTGGCAGCTTTCATGATGCTCATCCCAGCCACTACCCTCTGGTAGTCAAAAGTCAAACATGGCAATGGCATTATAGGGAAATCCTGTTGCTAGGAGCTTCATGGATTTTCCGTTGCCAGGTTAGCTTCTCGGAGGGTTACTGATTGGATCTAATTAGTAACCCATACAAACTGTAACTCTGGTCATTCAACATAGCTATTGAAAATGTTTGTTTATAGTTGATTTACCCATTTTAAATAATGATTTTCGATAGTTGTGTTAGTTTACCAGAGGATAAATAGCATTTTCCTATGGTGGGGGCTGGGGGTTCCAAGATGTGGCCAATCTGAAGCCCCAGCCTCTAGCTGGTGAAAGGCAATTTTTTTTTGGTTGCTCAAGTTTCAATCAAAATAGATTGGTTTATATTGATGTTCCTTTTATTCCTTTTAATCATTGCGGGAAAAGAACCAAAACACCTCAAAACCCAACACAAATCCTTGGCTGGTTAGTCTATATGTCAATAATGTCCTTTTGGTAAAAATAGAGGGGCCGGTTTGGTATACCATCTATCATCAAACAAACCTGTTGTTAAAGGGGTAAACGTTCAAACCCCTCTATTTAGCAACCAAACAATGGGAAAAGGACGTCTCTGATATCAATCCTGATTTGTTTTGAAGATTAAATCATATTAAATCGGTAAATAACATATAATAACATATATAAACCATAGTACCCTGGTAAATCACAATACATATCTAATATGTTCCATTGGATTGGTGGATAACTGCACCCGAAAGCCCCATGATCTGGAAATGGTAAAAACCATGGGTAAAAACCCATGGCTTTCCGGTGAAGATGTTCCCTAAGAAAAGAACAAATCCAATGAAGCGTTGTCACCTGCCGACTGGGGATGGTTTATGACTTTATAACCCAAAAAATCTAAATTACTTTACTTCGTGTGATCCCCACCATGACATTTATACGTTTTGTTACCTTCTGGCATTCTATCTGACATACCTTCTGGCATTTTATCTGGCATACCTTCTGGCATTCTACTTGGCATATCTTCTGCAATATATTCTGGCATATCTTCTGGCACTCTATCTGGCATATCTTCTGGCATATCTTCTGATATTCTATCTGGCATTCTACCTGGCAAATTTTCTGGCATTCTATCTAGCAAACGTTCTGGCACTTTATCTGGCATACCTTCTGGCATTCTATCTGACATTCTATCTGGCATACCTTCTGGCATTCTATCTGGCATATCTTCTGGCATATCTTCTGGCTCTGGCATATCTTCTGGCATTTTATCTGGTATATCTTCTGGTATTCTTTCTGATATTTTATCTGGCGTTCTATCTGGCATTTTGGCATTCTATCTGGCCGTTGAGGTCCAGCGGTGCCCACTGAGCTCGGGAGGTCCCAGGTTGAGGTCCAGCGGTGCCCACTGAGCTCTGAAGGTCCTAGGTTGAGGTCCAGCGGTGCCCACTGGCTCGGAAGCCGGCAGTTGAGGTCCAGCGGTGCCCACTGCGCTCGGAACGTGGCGGTTGAGGTCCAGCGGTGCCCACTGCGCTCAGAACCTGGCGGTTGAGGTTCAGCCGTGCCCACTCAGATCGGAAGCCGGCAGTTGAGATCCAGCAGTGCCCACTGCGCGCGGCAGTTGGCGAAGAGATTGGCGACGAGTTGGCAAGGCGGAAGTGGACGTGGAAGTTGATGCAGACATGGTCGAGGAGAAA
>Ga0126342_10011625_pt1 | contig 15717 bp, 15 predicted proteins | sample Cyp1metagenome_FD_92528 | JGI IMG/M metagenome (GOLD analysis project Ga0126342, IMG submission 92528) | Coral microbial communities from Lord Howe Island, Old Settlement Bay, Australia - Cyphastrea 1 metagenome | ecosystem: Host-associated > Invertebrates > Cnidaria > Coral ...
TCAACCTAACAGCTGGCAACGCGAGCTGACAACGGGCTCCTATGGTCACCCCTTTTGATCCGACAAATCTGGCATGATGCGATCTCTCTGCGTTCTCATCAGGCAAGTGCCTTTGCACTTTCATATGTATATATATATATACTTGTATATATAATGATAATGTAATGTGTTTTATATCACTTATGTAATTGAAGCCTGGTGCTAGCCATGAACCAAGAACGGGCAATATGTCACACATATGATGACCACAGCTGAACATGCTGAGTCTTCGTGAGGCCATTCTAGTCCGCAGTCCTCTCCCTGAGCATTCAGCTGAAGGGACCTCAAACCACAACCGTTAGCATCACAGGGGTAGCATCGGTAGCAACACATCTGAATCAGTTCCGGGCCAATGAGTTCCGAAGCAGCAGGATTGTGCCGGCCTGACTTGACGACATGGGACGGCCTTGAAGTCTTGGATCCATTTTGAAACCTTCCCATTTCCAGTCAATTTCCAGTAGACAAATAATCGTCCAAAAGCTTCTGATCACAATTTCGGGGGTCTTGTATCCAGCACGTTCAATTCACGAGCACAACACGCCAGAACACTTCCGGTTAAACCACTGGGAGTGCCTTGTTGTATCCAACACGCTCTCAGGACAGCTGGGCGAAAGCTCACAGTCCACCGGAGTATCACCTGCGGTGATCACCACTGATCCCTGACTCATACCTCTTTGTGTTTCATGGACGAAAAGGGCAAGTGAATTCACTTGAAACATTGCTCCAGGGAAAAAAATACCAAAAAAAATAAACATTATATGACAAAATCACAGACCTGTACCATGTTTCTTTCCGCTAAGAATGTCCAAACATGTCCAAAAGTAAACCCTATGCGTCAGGGGACTCCTTTTGTAAGCTCTCGACCTTGTTTGAAACGAAAGGCCTAAAATCGGGTCCTTTAGAACGCCCAACCAAAATGCTTGCCTCCAGTGGCCATGATGGCCCAAAAGTTTCATCAAGAGATGTTCTTAGGCGTTTCTGGATTTCAATGTGATACTATAGACATCTATAGACTAGAAAACCATGATTTATCAATGGACAAAATTGCAAAGTCAGAAATGATGTTTGGTTATTTCATGATTTTCGAAAAAAAATGTATATGGTATATGTGGTATATGTTCAGGAAAAAAAAAGAAAACGTGAGCCGTGGAATGGCCGTGGAAAAACCGTGGAAAGGCCTTCAAATGCGGTGGAAATGCCTAAAAAAACATGGAAAGGCCTAAATAAGGCGTGGAAAGGGTTCCCCAACAAAAATGACATTTTTTTGGTTGTGCTGGATATGGGATCACGGAACAAAACAACATGATTCAGATCTGCAATTTTCTTATTCATGATCGACAGTGCTCAAGACCCAGTTTAGTGAAAGTATTGATTGATCATTGCCAACGGAGTTTTTTGGTGGCGTCTTATTGGAACTTATTGAAACAATCATTAAGGGTTGATCTGATAGGTATGAGACCTTTTGGGGCTCTATATATGTATACTGTATATATAGATATATATTATAAGATTATATAAGATGATTTAAGGCCTTTGTACCCCATTAAGGCCATCGTCCAGAGTCCTTTTGTAAAGGCTTCCAACATCTTCCAAGACCCGCCCGAGTCCCGAGCGCCGCGAGCGGCGCCTAGGGCGGTCCAAATGGTACTGGTTGCAACGAAGCCCACGTGGCCACAGAGCGCCGATGGAGACAGCTGGTCTGGTCAGGGGCTACTGGGTCCAAAGGGGATTTTGAAATCCAGGGCCATCCAGGGCCGTCCATTACCAAACAATGAAATTATATATGATTGTTTAATAATTAATATAATATAAATATAAATATATAATAATATATATATGATAAAAGATATAGATATGAATGTATAGTTGCTATACATAACTTACATATTATGAACTATGATTGATCAAAATGATAGGATTTGTTGACGGGTGACATTGCATGACACTGCTGTGATTATTTCTCCTTATTCCAGGTGGCAGTCCACAAGGAATCCCTTCCTGCAACGCGTGTCCAACTGTCCAGTCGTTCCAGGCTGCACCACTCCTGTGATCAGGTCGCAATTGTCCACAAGCTCGATCGCATCGCTGCCTCCTGTCTTTGGTTCATTTTGGTTTTGACACCGTTCATTCTTAAAAGGACCCCGGACCAAGTTCTTTCCCGCAACAAGTTGGAACGATTTAGGAATTTAGGATCATTCACGATTTTTCAAGGTTCGGGACACATCTCTCTATCCGACTCTATCCCTTGAGAGCACTAAGTGCAGCTGTTGTGACCACTGGCACCAGCACCCAGATTTTCTTCTAGCCGTCTGCAAATCGTCAATGGGTTCAGTTCAGGAACCGTTGAGGTTGAAATGGGTAGTGGTCAACAGCCTGTTGCCCCGGTGAACATCAGTAAGTGTAGCCGCTGAATTGATATTGATTCCCAGTTCAAACAGTCCTATTGATACTGCCTATACCTATCACCATTTTGTATCCTACTTTTTGATACTTTTTGAGCGTATCCTGAAAGTCCTAAAAGTTACCAGTGGCCATAGAACCCGCCAAACTGGTATATACTGCAATGTTTCCTTGGATCTGTCAAGCTAGGTCCTAAGTAGACCTGCTGATCTTGTATGGATTAAAAATGCACATGATAAGTTGTTGGTCACTGGCTTCTCTAGTGAAAACTCAATGAACAGTGGCACTGGGAACTATATCTTCAGCTGAGCTAGACTAAATGCATTCAAAGTACTGTGTTCTAACAAGAAACCATGTCTGCCATATCGAATGTTCCTTTTTTTTCGCTATTATAAATTATAAACCAAACCCAGGTTGCTGAGCAGGTGTCCTTCCGTGACGCATCGGAAGGACACATTCTCCGTGGTCTGCGAGATGTTGGGCATCCAAGAAGCCATTGTGGTGCAAGTGGCCTCCAGGCGTCCCCTTCAATATCTTCGATTTCAAGGGGAGGATCTACGTTTTGACACAAATGTACACTGCAAGCTATGTGACATAATGTTATGTGTGGTTTACATTTACATGTACATGTACATGTAAAATCATCATCATCTTCTTCTTCATCATAATCATCATCATCATCATCATCAAACCGCAAATGTTTCTTCTCACATCGACATTTTATGAGACACGAGTCACAGTGTGGAAGATGCTGTCATTCTGCACATCTGAGCTGTCCCAGCCTGGTCACAGGTCCGCGAAGTGCATTGCTGCACTTCATAGATACCTATCCCATCAGGGAATTTGATGTAGACCTGTGCACACCTCAACCGCAACGAACGGCGAGGTCAGTGGCCACCTTCAACTTTTTGGCTGGTTGTGTCAAGCCCAGGAAAAGAATGCGAGCTGAAATGTCTACTGGTTGGTTCACGGGGATCCTGAGCCGTAGTCTGTAGGTCATAAATCAGCATAAATCATCGTAAGATCCATGGTAAATCCATATCAATCTCATGGGAGTGCCCCCAAAGAAACAAGCTCTGGGAGCCCCTACAGTCCGGGTGCTGACGGCCACATTGCGCCAGTGCCGTCATCGCACACGCATCTGACGTTCAAGTTGATGCACCCAACAATATGATCACCAGACTCTCACAGGAAAAAGTGGAAAGTTGCGGCTTTTTGAGTCTCATGCCTGCCCAAAGGCAGCAGGAAGGGAACACCAGCAATACTGCAAGTCTCCTCCCAGTGATATGAAAGTCTGCCCGACACAGATGGCGTCAGGTTTGTGTGCTCAACCCATCACAGAACTACAAACCAAATATGGACCTCAGAAATTCAGGGGCTTGACAACCAGCCATGAATATGAGGATGACTCAACTACAGCAATCGCTACAGGGAAGTCATTAGCTCTGACGGGCTGACAAGTGTGGAGGTTGTTCATTGGCAGGTCTCTTTGCAGGATCCAAGTTTGCCTCTCTGCAAGAAGAAAATGTGCAAAGTGTTGAACTTTCAGCATAGATCATTGCACCTGCAAACTTGGGTTTGAAGTTTGTGAATTGTATTGATCTACTCTGACACAGTCCTATCACAACACAAGTGCTCCTCTCCAGGATAGATTACTCCACAAGCCGTCTGAGACAAACAGACTGGCGCCGCGAGCATGCAGCTTCGCACAGACTGAAAAATCACGTTGGTCAGAAGCTTGACTGAAGTTGCCATGCTGTGACATGGTTGCTCCGACACCATACCACCATACCATGCCACCAGTATTTCCGCCAGCTTCCAGTGCCTGTGTTCATTGGCCCGCGACCTGCACCATGACAGACTCAAAAGATGCCAATTCAATATTTTCCATGACGCCCGCGACGGTTTAATGAGGAAAAAAAGTACGGGAGATCATTTTGGATGATTTGGGATTACATTGAAATCATTGAAATCATTGAAATCACAGTATTCACATTGCACCATTTTAATGCTATTGTACACCAGGGTCTCCACAAGCCCTCTGATGCACCGCCTCCCCAGGTGCCGGGCAAGCAAGCTCCACCTTGGATTCCAGGTTCAACTAGTTCGAAGATGTTCCAAAGCAATCCAAAGGAATGTCATGGAATGTCCAAACTTGTCGAGTCGAAGAGGGATTGCTGGAACTTGTTGCAGAAGAATGCAGAAGATATGGATGATCTGATCCCAAGCATATCTACCAACTTGCCACCAACTGTATCTTGCTAGTTCATTGTTGATCCGTGTGCCGCAAGCACTTCCCGAGTGCTCGGCAGGTATTTGAGATATCGCCACGAATGGAACATGGCCTCAGCCATGAACACACCCGCCGTTTTTGACGTCCAAGTTCCAATATTCTTCATTGGTCCCGCGGTCCCGCAGGATTAGTCAGTCATAGCTCCCTCAACAGCTTCTCCATTTCCATTGAGACCAGCACTGCCGCCGAAGCGCTGAGCAGTCCGGGCTCCTGCAACGGAATCCAAGGTCCAAAAAGATCCCAGAGAGGATTGGAACATCCAGGGATACCCTCTGGTAATTTAACATAGCTATTGAAAATGGCCATTTATAGTGGATTTTCCCATTAAAAATGGTGATTTTCCATAGCTACCGTATGTTAAATTACCAGAGGGTATATCCAGGGTGACCCTTCACAACATCCCAATGGTTCCCCATCCCGTCCCGGAACAATCCACCAATGCATCAGCTCGGCCACATCTGGCTGCGACACACGCAGCAACCAGCGCTCTGGCTGGAATCGAGCCAAACCTCAGGCGAGTGACGAATCTCTGGTTGGTGTGGATTATGATCATCCCGGAACATCTGGGTTCCATTTTGCCTGGGATTGGGTAGTATATATAATTATAATCATCAACCAGATTGCGATTATAATTGACAAAAGAAAATTGATCATTATTAACCCAATATTGATTATTAGTACATTCATTATAAAATCCCAATAATAATGATATCCCATGTAAATTAGTATTATATTACATTGTAAAATCCCAATAATACTAATTTTTATTACATTCATTGTATAAAACCCAATAATATATTATAATATATTATAATCCCCTCTAATCATCAACCAACAGGGCTTTTAAAATTTTTAAACACTGCTCAGGTACATCAGGCCTGCAAGGCGCGTAACATCTGCGCTGCACAGCGTGCCGTTCGTTCCATCTGCTCATGGCATCATTGCGATACTGTCCGAAATGGAAATGGTAGGAAACTGGACCCTAGGGTCTCTTAACTAAAAGCTTACAACGCTTTCCTGTTTTTTGGGGGGGTGAAGAAACATGATGATATGCATATATATATACATATATATATATACATATTTATTTATATATCTGTGTGTGTTCAAATGTCATGTCTTTTCTCTGAGGTTGCAAGTGCCGTGTCAGATCTGTCAGGATTTGGAGACATGACGCCATGAGGTCACCACTTTGGAGCCACGGCTACAGAAGACAACCTGGTTTGTTGGCAAGGCACCTGGCCAAGGATCAACATGCACCACAACAAGATCCAGATGATCCAGCAGAAGGCAGGGAAAATAATAAAATTTTGCCATATGGATTCATATTTCATGTGATTTCATCAATAGTTCAAAGATGCTCAAAGGAGAGGAACATCAACATCACATCTGTGTGGTTTACCAATAGATCCCGGTAGTTTATAGCTATACAGATCTTTGCAGTACATCATTGTCATGTTATCTTTCGCAGGACATCACCAGCCCCCTTGCACCGGTCTTTGTCAGGGGGTGCCACTGGTATCCACTGGTACCATTAACCGTCAGGCCATGGAGCAACCAGTACACGACTGAATTGTGTGGCTCTCAGAGGCTGCTTCAGATGTTGGGGTTTAGCCTCAGAGCAGTTGCCCCGAGTAAAATGCACTGTTGACAAATGCTTTCCGATAGCCAGAAGAGGAACGGGCACGAAACATGCTGCTTGAAGTCAATGAAGTTTGAGTTGACTTGGCCCGTAAAAATAAAGATGTTAATGGTTCTGCTGACAGTGCAGCAGGGAAAGCACGCAGATTGAGTTTCATCAGCTCTTCAACATCCCCACTACATCATTTTAGATCATTCTACATCATAAAAAATGACATGTTCTAATCACGTTAAAATCATCAAATGACTTTGGTTACTCATGTGCTATCATCTGCAGTCAAAACATCTCTCGGGATGGTCACTCCAGCTGGGATGCAGTACAGGTCAAGACTTCATTGTGTCGATCGTGTTTCTTGCAACTTTATATACACAGCAACTACAGTAAATATCTATACTGTACACAGAATGATATCAGAATTAGATTGATAAGCACACAGTTCCCCATGCAACCCAAAAAATGAGATGGTATGAAATAGTTAGGTACACAAAGAGACCAATTTGGTGGGGTTAAAGTTTAAAATCCACCTCAGTTTTGACGCATACCCATCTTGAGACAAGACCCCGTCTTTGTATAGTGCTGGGTATGTTCCCCCGACAAATGGGGATTTGATCAGGAAACCAAAGCATACAAAATTCAACATGATTAAACTCCCTCATTGATTAGATTTAAATAGATTTAACATATTCAACATGATTTATCAAACTGGGGGGTCAGTTTGGGAAGTAAATGGAAGTAATATGAATTCCACTGATCCCCTCATGAATGGTGATCCACTCGACCCCTGAGTTCCTTGCTCCGATTCCTGTCGCGCATGGATCTTCCGCCCCTCCGGGGGCACAGCCTCAGTGACAGGGTGGTGGTGTCTGCGGATTGCGAGTTGGGATGTAGGATCTTGCTACAACAAATGGTGATAAATGGTGATACCTGGTGTTAAATGGTGATAAATGGTGAGAATTCTACTACCTATTACATGTTATCTTATGTTATCTTCATCTTCTGTTGCCAATAAGACAATAAAAACATCATCTTCTGGTAGATGTAGTTTCATGACTCGATTGCAAGATGTTGATGAGTTACATCCCATTATAATTCATTATCATTATAATATATATATATATATTAAATATAGGTATCATTAAATTCCAAATGATCAGCTGGTGGCGTTCTTCTTGGCTCCTCACGCGTCCAGTGACTTTGAAGTCTTGAACCCACCGGGACCTGCCGTGCCGAATGGTCATGTTGGGGTCATCCAAGGATCTGATTTGGGACCTTTGGGAATATTGGGGTTGGACGGTTGGACCATCCCAAATCAGGTTGGCCCCGGACTGGATCAACTGGACAAACTGGGCCCCAGGGCAGTCTGCTATGGCTCGCCCGCAGCCGATCCGCTTCCTGGTGAATCAAAACCAGGAAGGGCCCCTGGTGAACACCAAATGGATGTTCATCCCCAAAAATATATGTGTTAAGGGACATATAGGGACATACATCTGAACAAAATGGTGACCTGTTTCAGAAAGCGTCGCAACACCATGGTCTCTGAGTTTTTTGAGCTGGCTGTTCTCTCTATTGCAAACAAAAAAATGGTTCAATTGTGCAATACGCCCAGCACTGACCCAGATCCGCACCTCTCCCTTCACGTTGGACTGCAGCATAGTCACTTCTTCCTGGGTTGACTGCCGAAACTTCTGCACGAAACTTCATACCGCAAAGTATCTTTGCCTTGCCGATATTTCACTAAGTCTGAGGCCATGTATCTGCCATCAATGTAGACAATCAGCTTGTGAAATTGCTTCTTGTACCTTGCCTGCCGTGCGTTGGTGGGTGCATCGGCGCTTTGTCATTGTCTTGAGAGGATTACAGAACAGAACCTGTCTATTCATGCGGGAAACCTCATCGTCCCCAAACCAGTTTTTTTACCAAAATAACCACCAATCAAGTCAATGAATTGGTCTCACAGAAAAAAAACAACAGGAAACCATATTGATCATATTGATTCATATTGTTACTCGAATATTGTGGTTTCCTGCCGGTTTTCCATGGCTTTCCCTTCAATCCATTCTGGGGAAAATCTTGGCATCGCTCCGCACCTGCAAATCCGCTCCCACCATGTCCAAGGTCCCATGGATCATGGCCACGGTTGCCGTGGAGGGCCTTGCGACGCCGCCGAGACGACTTGGACCAATTTGGACCATCACCCAATGCGCCATGGATGGCTCAGATTAACTGGATGATTGCTGGATTATTGCTGGATTATTGGATTATATTGGATTATATGGATTACAGACTCAGATTAGTTGGACTTTGGACTCTTGGACATGTCTTTCTAAATGGGCGATGTCTGGATCTGAGGCATCAGCGAATGGTTCAGTGCACGGGCCAACCAATTCCAGATCACGCCAAGATCTCCCTGCCACTGACCGATAGGGGGACTCCAAAAAAAGGCATTGCGTGAGAGTCGATATACCATGATAGACCCAAAACACTGCATACTTCAATCACTTCAATCCATCATAGAATCATAGTTGATGATACCTCTGTATGTTGTAGGTATTTGTAGGTCACGTTAGGTCCATATAAACCATGGATCCGCCCGATTCCGCCCGCAGATCCGCGGGGAAAAAAGACACCGCCTGTGTGGTGAAGATCACGTTCCACAGGCGCTGGTAGCTGACGAGACGGTCCACCATCTCGGTAAATCCCTCAGGGATCCAAACATCCAAGGGTTGGTGGTTCAAATATCTTCAAAATGACTCACCAATGGTGTTATTCTTAAGTACATTCAACTATACATTTGACTATACATAACTACTGTTAGTAAGAAAGCAATTTGGTTTTAGTAGTCTGAACATGTCTTTACTGACCGAAAATCCTGGCACTTCAATGAACTTCAATGCAATCCAAAATCACAAAACCTGCCGGAAAATGTCGTGAAAGTTCATCCACCACGGTGCCTCCTGAGGTCTCTTGCTTGCTGCCAGGTCGCGCTGACCCTGTGCCAAAACTGCGGACTGATGACTGTGTTTGGCCATGTTTGAGCCACGGTGGTGTGAACTATTGATGGATATTGATGGTAAATGAAGGACAAATATGTACAAGTTGTACCATTATCTGTACCATTAACATCCATCAACACTGGAACAGAACCGCCATAGCTGCCATAGCTCCCCATAGAGCATGTTCTCACGATGCCTGCGCTGAGAAGTCGGCACGTAGATGTGGACAGTTGCGGCCTGGAAGAAGCGAAATTTCTCTCCGTCCCAGGTCTTGACCCTTGGAGTGCTGAGCTCCAAACACATCAGGCCGATGAAAAGCTCCTGGAGGCATCAACTCTGAGCTGATCTGACCTTCTTGGCTAATGGGCTTATCAAGAATAATGGAACAGTACTAAGTCACATTACAAATTGTTGATGGGTGCATGTGAAATAATTCAACAATTACTAACAATATCTAACAATTAACTAGTTATGTGAGTTATGTGAAATTAATTCAATTAAAGAATACTTCAACTAATTCAACTGTGCTAAATCACAGATAAGCAGAGTTCAAAACCCTCTGTCATCCAAAGATCTCCTGCACGGCCGGAGACTTGTCGAAAATACGGCAACTGACCTCGGCAAAGGAATGAAGCATGTATGACATACAATGTATGAGCAACACAAATTTGACTTGAGAAAATTAGATCTGAGAAATTCCGAGAAGACTATTTTCCAATAATCTCTATTGTACATCTAATATAATCTAAAATGGATATAACCTGATGTCTTGGGATTCCAACCAGTTCCAACCACATCTTCTCCCAAAAAAAAAACACAAAAGAAACATCTTTCCCGCAGATTCTTCCCAAAAAAATCTGGGACATCCCCCAACCCCATCCCCCCATCCCGATCTCCCCATCCCAACCGATCCCCACCTCCGCAATGGACCAGGCCGCGCGCGGCTGCGAGCGGACGCTCACCTCGGCGTCATCCGCCAGGCGCGCGGCCATGGCGTGCGCCACGTAGATCTGGCGGATCTCGGTGTCCTGGAAGGATGTCGTGTTTGGGGTGAAAAACCCATAGGAAAACCCAAACTGTGATGTTTTCCTGATCAAAGTTGCCATAATATCAGGTGTATTCAGGTGTCATTTCATGGTATCTCAGTATCTCTCAGAAATTACCACTATATTAACAATACGTACTACTTGAAACCCCGAAAATCCCTGAAACATTGGGAAAATCATGGAACATGTCTATAGGGATCTCACACATCTCATTGTTGAGCATCATGTTCCGTTAACATATGAAAAAGATTGAAAAAGAATTCAGGCATAGCATCCTCCTTTTTTGTGTAACCCAACATGGACGGATGATGGCCATGGATGGAACATCATGCATGAAACATGATTTACAGAAACTTGATGGACTGATGGCTTTTACAATGTGAGTACCAACATCGAACATTTGGGAATGTCTGGATGGATGTCTGGGACAAACCGTATGTGACATGCGTGGTTCGGTTATGTTTGGTTATGTTTTGGTGAGCCCGAGCTCATGGTTTTTATGAGCTCTTTTGTGTCTAGAGGAAAACAATGTTGCGCAATCGGCCGTCCTGAGAGTGCTTGCTCAGTATACCGCACAAAGCAGATGTGCACTCCTCCGCAAGCAGCACTACGAAAGCACGGCAAAACTGGTGATGGCAGGGTCAAACCAGGGTCAAACCACTTCAAAATACTCAAACCTCGGACCTCAGCATGTTCCAAACCAAGAATAGCTACTGAAACCTGCGAACATTGCGGCTCCTGAATCCTGCTCCAGGTGGCGGAAATTTGTCCAAAGCGGGTGTTGATCAGCTTTTTCACCTACCGTCATGACCAGCAAGACTAGAACAAAATGTAGCAACGGCAACTCTTAGGGAATCTGACCTCTAAAAATGCGAACATGTAGTGAGTCTGCACTTCTCTTCTGCCGGCCTCCATCCTGAAGTCCTTGCTGCTTGCATCTTTCTTGAACTCGCTCAGTTCATTCTCAGCCTGTTAAGAAGGCTAAAGAAAGCTGAGTCTTTGCTGATCATGGTGCGAAACCAAAATTATTAAATCATGTTAAAACATGTTAAACCAGCATGTTAGCAGCATGTTAAATCATACAAGGTCAACCCTTCATAAACCTTATTCATTGGGGTTACCACCAAATACTGACTGATAATTTGCTACTATATAAAATGGTAATTACACCTCCCCATTAAACAGCTGGTTTTCTCCGCTTTGTCGTCTTCCGCTCTGGATGTCTTTCGGCACCTTGGCTAGTTTGGCCATGGCGGCTGCAAAGCGGTCCTGTCACAACCAACTCAGCAACTCTGCAGGTGATGTGACTCATGGTGATGTTTATCAATGTTCATCAGACATCTCCCTGAACTCTTTCGGCATTCATGATTAAACACTCTGATACATTCAAATACTGGAATCCAAAATGCTTCCGCAGCTACAAAATCGCAGTGAGTCTTTCCAAGTGTTGGTGATCTTGGTGCCAAACCCAAACTGACACAACCTCTCCTGCGGATCCTGCGCTGCAGGCTGAGCTGCCTTGGCCTGAAGCCAGCACGAGTCCAAAAATTGGATGGCAACTTGGGTGCTCCCAGCTTGAAACCACTGAAAATACTCAAATAGCTGGAGCAATAGCTGGCAATGGTGTCATGTTTCTGTAACAGCTGGAAAATACCCTGCTAACTCTCAGGCTTTCAGGCAGTTTCAGGCCACAATCTGCAGGAAAAATAGCTGGTTGTTGTTTCAGTTGGGTTCAGTTGGATGTTCATCCACCGGATCTCATAGCTATCCGACGATCCATCCCCCTTTTGGCAGAACGCCACCTTCGGCTGCGCCAAACTTTCCGCTGGAGCCATGGGCTCAGGCCTATGGGGCATGGCAAAAGAATACTGGAGCACCTCATATGAAAACAAAAAAACACTACAGTATGTAACGATGATTAACAATGTATGATAATGAATTGATAATGTATGTATCTGTGTATCAACTGTATATCTCTTAAAATTTACAATACTGGATCGTCACCATTGGATCATCTTGGACTTGGAACAGCCGCAAACGATGCCTCTCCGCGCCCATGGGCTGCGTTTTCGCCGGCGGCGCTAGCGCTTTGGGTGGCGCGAGGGGCGGTGCAGCTGTGGGTGGTGGTGGCGCGGCTGGTGTCTTGGGCTGGAAGGAAGGCTGCCTGGAAACGACGCCAGTGAGGCAATAAGAAACAATGGAGTAACCTTATATCACCAACAAGAACTGGGATAGATAAGGATAAATTGAGCGTATTAATATACCGTATGCCCAAATATAGGCAACAAGAATTGAGGGATGAATCCAACTGTGATAACCATGATAACCATGGTGATACAATCACACCCCGCTGTGGCAAGTCACGCCTTTGCAGGTTGACCTCTGCAGTGTCGGTCGCAGGAGTGCTCTTCTCTGACCTGCTAAGGTGGTTGTCATCTCTTAAGACGGAAACTAGTAGCAAAATCCCAGGGTGCATCCCGAATGCCAACATCCTCACGATTCATTTCCTGAGCCTGAGTCGCCGGATCATCCTTTTCAGTCATCATTTGGATATCCATCCATCACTCATTGGATTGAAAAAGGTAGAGAGCCTCTAATCATTTCCGGGTTTCAGGAAATGTTCAATATGTCCTGCATAATCCTGCAATATCCTGCATACATCTGCATATGTTCATCCCGTCCCCAGTCATCCCGTACGTCGCGCTGAGCTCCCGACTCCTGCGACGTGGCTCTCGCTGCAGCTTCGGCAGCCGCAGCTTGTGTGGCCTGGTGCCATGGAAGAGCTGCAACCCGCCATGGGAATGTACCCATGCAGCATCATGCACTTACATGGGACTATAATCATGGTATACTATAGTGGCATTATAATGGAATACAATGGGTTATACTTATGTCAATACAAATAAATAATATATACAGTATATATAATTTTATATATATATTAAATTATATGTATATATATATATATGTATATATCATGAACTATCATGAACTTTGATGGAGAAGAATTGGAATACATATGGACACACGACACAATGATACACAGGGGTTCATACTGACAAATGATTGTTACAATTCATTATGGTTTGGTTCTATGTTCTTATGCTATGATAGTTCAAGTGGGGTGTGTATGTATAATATATGATAATGATTGATAATGATTTATATTGAATATATACATGGATTGTATGGATACTACCCTGCGACTAACTGGTTTGCACATCCTGGTACCCCATGGTACTGGGATGTACTGGGTGTTATCATGGATTATATGTTGAGTCTTATCCCAACGGACATATGAGCCATATGGAGATGCTGAAAGCGCGCCAGGCTGAAAGCACCTCCAGCTCTTTCATCTTTCTTAGAAATCTCTGCAGTTCGTCCTGAGAGGTGTGTTTTTCGAAAGTTGAAAGCACAACTGAGCACACCAGGATCAATCCTCCGGAGCTGAAACCTCCAATCACAGAGAGAAATTCAACCAGATTCAACCATTATCTTTCAGGTCATTCCCCACATTTTCCGACCATCTACATCCAATACATCCATCTATCATCATCGATCACTGTCTCCTACCTAGCCGCTACATATGCACCCATCCAACCCTCATTTATGCAGTCCTGGGCCTTCCGCTCTGTTGCCTTTTCTTTGGCAACTGCCTGCAATGACTCTGACAACGGACATTCAGTGGCAACTGCTGCAGTGAGGTCCCCACCAGTCTCCACATTTCTCCAAATCCCTACAAAACAGCGGCCAGCAGCCATCAGCCACCCGCAGATCGTCAGCAAATCATCAGTTTTCTCTCGGCATCGATCGCTTCACCGCTCACTGAGCACAAAGGGAGCTGACACTTGGCACTTGGTCCCTGAGGAGACTGTAGGAAGTGAGGACTTTAATTACCATGTAAAACATGTACTGTAAATATGTCGATGGGATTTTTTTTCGCCAAAGAAAATTGGGACTTCAATCAAGCTATATCAGGCTCATGTGTTCATAATCTGTTGGGCTGGGTTGTCCTTGTTGAGAACATGACTAGCTACACAGGCTGACAGGTCTCGCATCAAGGGTGCCAGTGTGTCACTTGGAACTTGGAACTCCCCAACAAAAACAAGCACCCTGCGCCCTGCCGTCGGGAACACGGCGGGCTGTGGGTGTCTATATCTGTATTTGCGATCTGGACTCCCTTGGACTCACTTGGATTCACTTGGAGTCTTTGGTTCTGCCGAACTTGTTGTTGTCAACTCGGTCCCATTGTTCCTTGGCCCGAGCAAACTCTCTCTTTGCTTGGCTCTGATCTCCGGGGTTCAGCAGGCCATCGGACTTCACATATGCGTTCACCGACGCAGTGACGCCAGCAGCGGCATGCCAGCCTGCGTGAATGCTGGAGCGAAACCAGCCATCTTGATGGAGCTTGCACTTGTCATCCAGCCAGTTGCTGACGCCACGCATGCCCGAGGGATTGTAGGCCATGGCTCGGCGGCAAATGGATGCTGATCATGTTGATGGGACTTGAGTCAAAAGGTGCTGCTAAATGGCAGTTCATTGAGGATCAAAGAATAGCAATCTCTCATTGCGACATCCAGAAAGTTGATAAAGGCTTTTCAACAGACCTGTTGCCGGACATTTTTTGTCCATCAAAACGGGCCACCACTATCATCAGTCCAATCCCAAGCACACCAGTGTTTTCTTCCGACCAAAAACCAAGGTAACAAGCTATATCAAGGCAGAACATATCGGGTTGTCCTAAATTATCTATAATTGTGGGACCGCAAAAAGTATTCCAACCCATTGGTCCATCGGAAACCATGGGTTTCCCCATGGGTTTCCCCATGGGAGTTTTCCATGGGAAACAATGGTCCCACCTTCTGAACAGCAGCTTCCTGCGCTTTGGACATCGCTGCCTGGGCCAGATTTGTCCCGAAATTTCAGTTGGGAAAAACATTCATAAACCATCATTAAAAGAACATATATATATAATTTAATATACCATATAAAATATAATATACGATATATATATTTCAATATAATTCAATATATTATAATATATACAATACGATATAATATAATATAATATAATATGATATAATATAATATAATATAATATAATATGATATAATATGATATATAATATAATATAATATAATATAATATAATATAACAATATATAATAATAATATATAATAATATATAATAATAAATATATATTAATATATATATATTAATATATATATATATATTAATATATAATAATATATAATAATAAATAATAGTATAAATTAATATATAATAATAATTATTATTATATAA
>Ga0126342_10011626_pt1 | contig 15716 bp, 10 predicted proteins | sample Cyp1metagenome_FD_92528 | JGI IMG/M metagenome (GOLD analysis project Ga0126342, IMG submission 92528) | Coral microbial communities from Lord Howe Island, Old Settlement Bay, Australia - Cyphastrea 1 metagenome | ecosystem: Host-associated > Invertebrates > Cnidaria > Coral ...
AGTGTTTCGCGACTTTCCTACCTTTTCGCGCATCTGCATCTTCTTTCTTCTTACTCTTTCTCTTCTACTCTTCTTTCTTCTAATCTTCCTCTTCTCTCTGCCTCTTCCCTGCTTTGCTTTTCATCTGTCCATATTGTCGGAAGTTTGACTTCTAAACTTCCTTCGATTATAGCAATATACAACATTCTGGTTGGTGGTTTGACACATTTTATTTGTTTCCATATACTGGGAATAATCATCGCAACTGACTTTCATATTTTTCAGAGGGGTAGGTCAACCACCAACCAGTATTCTGGTGATTAATGCAATATACAACATTATAGATTATTCTGGTAGATATTGACTGATATTCAAACTCACGAAACAGAACGCAGCATGGGATTGTCAAAATGGCCATGTAGAGAGTAGGGGGGGGAAACACCATCAGATTTTCCCCAGGTAATCCCAGATATCATTGTGTTGATTAATGTTGACTATAAATTCTACTAAGTTCGATGAAATCCCATTTGAAATCCAGCTCTACGTCCCATTCAGTCCCATTTGGCATCATATTTTGAAATCCCCCCAAAAAACCATTCACTTCCCCCTGAATCCCATGGAACCCCTCTAATGAGTAAATTCCATGCTAAATCCCAGTAAAATCCATCTGCTTTAACTCCCACTGACCTCAAAATCCCATCAAATCCTGGCAAATTCCGAGGAATTTCCCAATCAATTCACCAAAAGATCCATCGATCAATCCAGCCCTGTCCTTTTTCCATCTCAGGTGTTCAAGTCACTGAAGCCCTTGAGCCGTTTGGCCTGGGAGCCTGGCTCCAAAAAACTCCGATTTCATGGTGATAAAAAATGGTGGTTTCATGGTGATTTAAATGGGATTTAACGGGATTTCATGTTTTTTTTTGATGGGATTTAGTTAGCTTGTGTTAGCTTAGTTGATGTATGGCTAGGTGAATTGGATGGTTTATGGATGTGTATGGCGGATATATCGACGTGTGTCCATTCTTTTGGAGGAAAGAAGGGTTCTCCATGATGTACGGTGGTACCTAAGATTGGCCATGCAATGAGGGATGCAAGAGGGTTTGTTTGCCGAAAATAGCTGCTTGAGAACTGGGCGACGCATATAGTGCATGAATCTGCGGATCACCATGGGATGAGGTGATGTCTGACGGTGCGGGGCTGATACTGTTTACAATCTACCAGATTCTACCATGTCCCACCATATTTCACCAGATGGGGTCTAATCTCCATTATATAACTAGTTCATACTAGTTCCATATATCTACCATGAACCATAGCCATTAAGTCATCATCAAGTTCCATTAAACCACCTTGTGCCCAATTGGCGGGCCTAACAACAGGGCCCATCGGCCGTTTCAGGCAGAGCATTTGCTGGAGAGGGGACAGGAGCCGCCCATCCATTCAGCGATTCGCTGACAGGGGATGTTTCACGTAGTTTCATATTATTTCTGGGTTTATCAATGTTTATCATAACAATAACAAACAAAAGTTAAAGAAAAGGTGCTTCCGGGATGGTATGAATGATATTTATACCTCCATTTCCATGTGTCCAGCTGTTCTATCTACATTATCTGTTTATCATGATATACAAATAAGTCTATATGCCTAGTTGTTTCATATATTTTCTGGTATAATAAAAAAACAATTTTTGTACGTACGCTGTGTCTATAAGAGAATATTTCTTTTCCATCGGATATAGCTGTTGTGTCGTGCACAAGTATCACGTATATGTGTCTTGGTATGTATATGTATGGATATCGCGCATTTTTATATTGTTTGAGCTGATTTCCTCGTTCCTTGATTTGCTAATGCGGGAAACTAATCGGAGCGTCTGAATACTTTACAAACCATTTGGTGCCGCTCAGACGCATGTCTGCGTGGTGTTTTTTGCCCATACAGTTGACCTTTGAAGGGAACCGGAAAGCGCAAAGATATACCACTTAAATCACTTAAGATTAAATAACGACTCACCAAACCTCTAGGTTTTGGAGTCAAATGTCAAATTTCAGGATGTGAGTCGTCCTGCTCTCCTTTGGGTGTTGTTGCCCCAATCCTGGGAGGCATTCAGAGTTGCGTTCAGAGGATTTGCGAGCAGCATATCAGTGTGAAGTTCAGGACATTATAACGGAGGTGCTATCTCAAATAAATCAAGATGTTCCTGGGATATACGCTCCCGTAATTTAGCAGTTTGCTAAAGAAAATCACCCATTTATAGTTGGTGATGTTCCGTAGCTGATTATGTTTGTTTACCAGAGGATAGTTTAAAATAGAGAAGAATTAAGGATATGATCCGTAAAGACCCTTTGGAAAGAACACATCATGCCTAGCTCCAAACGATCATCTATGTTTGCTGAGTCTGGTTCAAACAAGAATTATTTTTGTTAACATGTTTCAACCATAGAAATGAAATTTCCATGGGTTTTCGATAGAGTTTCCCAATTTTCCATAGGTTTCCAAGGACTTTCCGATTTTTCGGGAGCTTCAGACACCCTGAGGTTGAGAGATTTCCTCGACCGACGAGATGCTGGCAACAGCATGGATGCAGTGGTGCCCCGGTGGCAAATTCCGTTCCCTGATGCTTAATACAAGGTAGTGTCTCATAGTTAGCTAAACTGATTTATACAACTCCAATCACTATGGTATATAGATATATCGATAGTTGCTATGGTGTATAAACCAGCTTACCTGGAGGGGGCGCCTTGTATCTTAATGTGGTAAAAGCCAATGCCATAAATCCCCAAGATGACCAGACATGGGTGAGATCGAAACCTTCCAAAATTGAAGCTTTATGGCATTGCGGCAGTGGGAGAATCCCACAAAACAACATATGAAACCCACATTTGGACCTTAAAAAAACATCTTCTTACATATCTTGTCTTCTGCAGAAGGGGTGCTTTTTATAGGTTTCAAACTTCTGGTTGCTTCGTTTCGCGTGGCAGGTGTGGCACTTCGTGACATTCAGACGTGTTTGTAACGTGTTGAAAGTCGTTTTGTGTGGCAGGCGCAATACTATTGCGAGTGCAACAAGTGCCACGCCTGCCACGCCAAACGCAGGTAGATGTCTCCAAGTGCCACGCCTGCCACGCCAAACGCAGGTATATATCTCCAAGTGCCACGCCTACCACGTGAAACGAAGGTGGATGTCACCAAGTGCCATGCCTGCTACGCAAAGTGCCGCGGCGTCACCAGCGCCTGCCACGCCAAACGTGTGTGAAAGATGGTGTGTGAAAGATGGTGTGTGTGAAAGATGGTGCGCGTGAAAGATGGTGTGTGTGAAAGATGGTGTGTGTGAAAGATGGTGTGTGTGAAAGATGGTGTGTGTGAAAGATGGTGTGTGTGAAAGATGGTGTGTGTGAAAGATGGTGTGTGACAAAGTTGTATGTGACAAAGATGGTGTGTGACAAAGTGGTGTGTGACAAAGTGGGTGTGTGACAAAGTTGTGTGTGAAAGATGGTGGGTAACATTGTGTGTGAAAGATGGTGGGTAACAAAGTGGTGTGTGAAAGATGGTGGGTATTGAAAAGATGGTGGGTGACAAAGTGGTGTGTGACAAAGTGGGTGTGTGACAAAGATGTGTGAAAGATAGTGTGTGTCAAAGATGGTGGGTGGAGGCGGCGGAGGCGGCGGAGGAGGAGGCGGGATACAGAATCAAAAACAAGAACCCCACACAAAGATGTGGGGAAATAACCTCTGTGTCTGTGGCCCCACCATTGCTGTCCAGGAGTATCTGGAGCAAGCCCTGCACGCTGCAAACGCTGGATGTATGGAGGTGCCATCGGAATGGGTCGCCTTCCATTCAGATTTGGCCGTTTTTGGGGAGGCGCAAAATAGGAATAGGTGTTTTCGGTGAGTTCCGTAAATGGGCTAAAACGATTCATGATTTTTTGGTGGATTTCTTTGTGTATCTCATTGGTCCACCAGCCAGAGACGGTGCGAAGTCATGGGGGTGTGAAAAAATTTGGGGCAAAACCTAGGGAATCCGTTTGAATATCAATCAACATCAGATTCATCAAATATCTTGACTATGATGATATACTATGTCTTGCGAATGGATGTCCTTGTGTAAGTTTACCCATTTGTATCCCATTTGTTTTGCTTTGTTGTGGTTTTCTTCCGGGGCCAACGGACACATTTTTCTGCATCCTTGAGGTGCGTCAAAGTCTTCTGCGTTTCTTCAACCACAGGCAGGGTGGCGCCTATGACAGCCTATTACCCTTCACTTAACATAGCGCTATGTCAATGGATTGGTTCAGGGAAAATATTGACCGGAAATTTTCTGGATTTTCCCATGAAATATGGGCGTTTCATGTATGTTTTTCCCCGTATATAAGCCAATCCATTGACTATGGAAAATCGGAAAATCCACAATCTTTAGATTTTTTCCTGTAGAAACCCATGGATTTCTATAGCTATGTTCCTTTACTGGCGGGTAACATGTAGAAACCTCAAAAAAAAATAAAAATAGCAAATCATCATCAAACTAGTCGGGATGTGTTTTTTTATCGCTCTGGGGATATCTTAATTTTCATTGATGAAAGCTACGCATGATTGCGCGGTAGTTTTCGATGAATCATTGAATCATGTTCTAATCTGATGATTTTGGTGCAGTCAGTAGGGCGTATGACCGAACAAAAGTGCGGATCCATACGACTTGCAATCCACGAACACGAGAAGACAGCTATGCAACTATAGTGTTCACTATTGAAACTGAGAGTTCTAAGGGTACAGTAACTCAAATGGTCATTTTCAATAGTAAGGTTATTTTCCAAAGTTCATTGGATTGATTGAGGGGAAATTTGGAACAGGAAACCCCAATATATCCCTATATTATGATAATATTATGATGGTAAGGATCTTGTTTTCCTGGAGACTTTCCCAACCAATTGGTGTCTCTGGGCCTGGTCAACGTCCAGGACATGTGCCACCTTGGTGCAGCCGGTCTTCGAGGATGCGCAGTTGAAAACCTTGCTGGAGATGCCATACAAGCAGTGGTCCCCAGCAATGGATTCGTTAGGCGGAATCCCATGGTTTTTGGTACTATCAAAAATAGGGGTGTCCTGTAAATTGTGGAAATCCACTGGTTTCCCTTTCGGGAAAGATATCTCCACATGGTGGATGTTCATGCATGTTCCATAGATTTGATACTTTACTGGGGGCTATCACCTTCACGGCCGTTCTAAACAAAAGACAGGAGCAGAAATGCAGGTGCTCACTGGGATTGGGTTGAGCTCCAGGCCGATCCACCCGGAAAGCATCAGAAAGCTCCCCACAACGTCTCACAAAAAATCCCAAATGGCCAGCCCAGTATTGATCATAGAGAGTTTGAGATATATCCGGCCTTCTATCAAGAAATCCTAGGACCGCGTGAATCTTGAAGCTGCATCCCAGCGTGTGCTTCAGGTTCACTCTCTCTTCACCCGATGATTGGATCAACTCCAATTATGTGGTTGTTCTATGTTGTTCTGACCATGAGGCTTAGGAGGGTAAAACAACAATTTCAACTGATAAACCTATATATTCCACCGTGTAAAAATGGGGTGCATCCGATTTTCAGAGAAGCCCAGGTCCCTCCGGAGTGAGTTCCGGTCGGCCGTGGAGGCCAGTAGACTAACCCAGGGAATTGCCGATGAGTTCCCGCCAAAGCCCTTGTTGAAACGATGAGTTTTCCCATTGCCTATGAATATCATGCACCCCAAAAAAATTGGGAAGATGGGGAAGTTACATTACAGCATAGCCTAACCATAACTCGTGAGAGTGATGGGAAATCGTCCCAACAATATGGTTTATGATGGTTTATGTTTGGTTTAGAAACTGTTCATCTACATTTTACTACTGTTAATCGTATTTGCTCAGTCAAATGTGGAGGAAGCGCCCAGTTTGGGGAGCCCTTTTCGGATCCCCAGAAGCACCTGAAAAGCTGGAAGCCCACATCAACGTTGATGGGGTCGAACTACCGTTTCCTCGTATCACAGTGAATGATCAGGGGTAGATGCTGCGCATTTTTTCACAATGATCATCACTGTTTTGTCTCTTTGTTGAGAATGTGTTAATCATGTTTTCGATATGCTGTGCCACCGCTGATTTCGCAGGCCATGCATGCGCAGCTGCTGGCGACCTGTCATTTGCTTCTTGGTAGCGCATGCGGGGAAGGGGGAAATGTGGCTTCCGTTGCTGTTGTATACCAAGCAGCGCAAGACATGGTCCTGCGGAGTGCTTCGTCTTGAAAGTCAACCTGAAGACCAAATCGCTCCGCAGTACCCCCAAGTCAGTCCGCACTAGCCGGGCCCGAGGCATCCCAAGACAGTGGCTGGTCAGATTGTCGGGGCTTCATCCTTTGCTGTGCGGAGCCCAAGGGAGTTCTATAGCTTTGTTTGAAGATAGGATACCCCCAATTTTGATGGTCCAGTATGCAAATTTGGTGGTATCATGTGGTCTTTATTGTGTAAGTATATATATATTATATATATATAATATATATATATCTCTCTCTCTCTCTCTCTCTCTCCCTCTCTCTGTGTCTGCATATCCTTTCTGTATTTCCACCCTACAAATGGCATTTATCCCTCTCAACATTGTGTGGGACAGCTGGATTTCACGACTAGAAGGGAGAAAATCATTCCTAGAATTGTTGTTTGGGAAAGCTGCAGGAAAAGAAAGTCAGAAGGTCAAATGCACCAACAGCTTCAAGTAGCATGGTTCTTTTCTATTTGTTTTGGTTTCTACCCGCCAATCCATTTTCGGATCGTTTCGGATTGGTTTTCCGCAGCACGGCTTCTTTTGCGTTTCGCAAAAGCCCGGCAGCACGGCGCAATGGCCGTGCAACAGTTGGTCTGAATCCAGGGACCCTGCAGCCTGCTGCAACCCCGTTTTATTTGGGATAATCATTACCCGAATGGCCCGAATCCCTCTCAACCAACGAGCTAATCACGATAATTACAACGCTAATATTTGGGAATTGCATGGTATTGCTCATGTTGGCATACTTGTTGCATCTCTTTGCCTTCAATCAGACCCATGAGTGAGAGTATGTGGGTGACATGCCCAATATGCCTTTCGCAGGCAAGGCTGGTGAGAATTCATGGGCCGCAAATATCAAAATCCTCCTGAACCATATCTATTCAATCTATTCTTCAAAGTGGATATCAACACAGTCTGCGAGAAAAACCGACCAAAACCACCAAACGCGACCCGCGACATCCTTCTCGAGCCCAGTCGCCAAAGGTAGACCTGGCTATGCCCCAGAGATCCCATGCGTCGAGCAGTTCTTTTTCACCAGGCAGCACCCCAAGGGATGCTTCCTCTAGCGATCGGGAAGCTTCCGAGAAAGCAGGGCCACTGGGCATCGGCCGCTGAGGTTCTGTTGGTACACCAATTCATTGGATGGTGAAGTGGTTCATACTAAAAATATCATAGAAATATATAGAAATATGATTCTATGATGACCTATAGACAAAGCATGACAAAGCAATTTATTCGTCCCAAAGGTCTTTGATGTTTTGACATGTTTTGAGCCATACGTCATTGGGACGTCGAGGTTCTCACAGACTTTGGTTCGGGCCTTGGCCAAATTCGCTACCGATGGTAGCAGCCCATCCACAGGGTCTCAGGCGGCCCGGAGGGGCCGGCCCTGGGAAATTCCGGGGTGTAGGTTTGATGTGACAAGACATGGTGGCTTTCCAGCATTCTAATGATTCTAATTAATTACTGGGAGTTTATCATAGTTTATGAAAATACATATCAAAATTCAAGATTTCGAGAACGTCAAAGATTTCCTCCTTCTAGCTGTCATAGGAGTCATAGGCCATAGGCCAATGCATGAGGGTAGCATGGTTTTCAGCTCCACAGTGCTTTGTTTCACCGTGAGGTGAATTGTAGATCAGACTCGATGTAGACTAGGAAGCTGGGACCCTTTCCCCCAGCCATCCCAAGCCCCAAGCAAATCAGTAGAGATGACATGATAAATCCCGTTTGGGATGTGTAACCCGCTGCCAAACCATGCGCTTTCAGTTATGAGGATGCCAATTGATTAGTACAGTATCAAGAGTATCTACGTTAACCCCAAACCAACAAGGTGTTGGTTTGCTACCCGAGCACAGGAGACAACGGAACTTGGAAGTGAAGATGTATCTTGACAGCTTTTAGTGGTGTTGAAAGGGAAAGCATTGGCACAGCCTTTGGTCAATGAGCCTTTGGCGCCCAAATCCGTGAGTCGAGAAAAGATGTGATTGAGGACACCCCCGCCCTAAATAGTTGAACCATCATGTGAGGGTTGCTGGTTACTCTTAATCTATCGGATGGATAAGATGGATAGTAGCGTCTGCAATGATCAATGATCAACTGGTTTCATCATCCACTGTCTCATCTGATTGAGGGTTTCAACATATGTTTAGGATCTAAAAAAATCAAGCATGCACATATGTTTTAAACTCTCTCAAACATGTCTCAAAATTGAGTGCAATTTAACATTTTTAGACATGTTCCCAAATCAATCACATTCTCAGAGAGATCGTGTCCCCAGCAAGCAAAGTGTTGAGGCTTGATACTGTGATAGTGTTGACTGGTTGGAAGGATAAAAAATGATCGTTTGGCAGGTGCTGATGCAATCATTATCAATCATTGGCCTTACCAGACACAAAGGAAAGTATAATGCCATAGTTGTGATTTAGTTGTGTAACACACACATATATATATATATATATATATAAAATATATATATGTATTATATATATATGTATTATATATATATTATTTATATATTATATATATTATTTATATTATATATATATATATATTGTGATATCACTCAAGTAACTCGGACTCCCCATCACAACTTTACATTGGCCATGCTATTTTTGATCACTTGTTCACAGTCATAGCCTGGCAGGCCTCTTTTCAATCCATGGATGCAAGCGCAGCGGCAGCTCTTTCTGGTCAGACCACGGTGATGCTAAAGAATGTACCCTTGCACTTTGGCTTCCGAACATGTGCACAGATTTCTATGTGTTTCTCTGAACTGGGGAACCCCAAAAACTATGGCAGTTCCTACGGCCTATTATTTTAATGCATATTTAGAATGATTCAGAATCAGCGTCAGATTTATGTGTGTTTGCATGTTTCTTTGGTTGGTGTGTTTGTTCGTTGGTTTGTTTGTGCAGACTGGTTCAAGCATTTGATGACTGTGTGACCCTGCCAACAACATATAGCTGCACTAAAGTCTGAAATCAAAACCTGTCCCAACGAGTCCAAAAAACCCTTGCGGCAAGTTTCTTGAGCTTTTCTGCCTTGATTCGAGCCAGGAAATACAGCCAAAGGAAGCTTCTGAGGGAATTGCTCTCTGCGGGCTTTCAAGGGAAGATGGATTTCATGTACCTCCCCATCGATCCGCGGACCCGGGCCTCCCGGGGCTTTGCGTTTTGCAACTTCACCAGTCCACAGGCGCGCTCGAAAAAAGAATCTGGGTGAAGCAATGGACCAAATCAGAAACCAGAGATGTTACTCGTACCAATTTGTAGCGGCTTAGCATGTAAGGCTTATAAAATCTTACATATGTATATCATATGTTACTAAACCTGAAGAATGAATAAGAATGAGGGATTGCCAGATTAGTTACTAGTTGATATTACTTGGGAGCTTTCAAATCGTGGGTGACCCAAAAAAAATGGTGAGGACCATCCATTGGAACTGCGCCTCGCTTACTTCGGGGCGCAGATGGGGTTCCAAATAGCTACATCCATGGTTTTCTAAACCCTCACAAGTTGGGATAGAGCCCCCACAACTTTTTGGTACCCTATGCCTATACTTATTATGTACCCACGTTACAACTGGAACTGCGCAAGACCAGGCGTGTTGTTTTTTCTTCCAGCCGTGGGATTTTTTGTCCCTTGGGATTTAGCAGCCCTTCTTCTCCCATGTCACAGGCGGCAGAACACTTCTACAGCATTTTCCACCGGAGACTTGGCTGATCAACCGGGAACTCAGAACCCCTGGGTTTGGACCCGGAAACCCTGGGTTTTGGGAAAACCCCATGTTTTTCCAAACCTGTGACGAAACCGTGATGGACCCGTGATTTACCCGTGATAACCCGTGAAATTAAACGCAGGTTGACTGCCTCAAAATCTCATCCTGTTTTGGTTGGTGTTTGTTGCGTTTTTCGAAATCAAAGTGGTTTATGGTTGCTGGTGTTTCGAAACAAAGCTCCTCGGTTGGATGGTTCCCAAAAAATATTTTGGTCAGAGTTGCCAAACCCTGGGTTTTGTTTGAAAACCCTGGGTTTCCCAGCTGACCCTGCGAATTTCTCGGGTTTTGTTGGTTAGGGTATGTATGTATGTATGTATGTATGTATGTATGTATGTATGTATATATATATACATACAAATATTATGTACAGTACAACCTGTTATGTATCTGTTTATGTGCACGTGTGAGTATGCATAAATGATTTGTATTAAACTATAAAGGTAGTTTATTTATTTATATATATATATACATAAGGATATACATGTATATGTATATCCCACATCTCCACCGCAAGATTCTCATTTTTTCTGCCCAGGAAACGGTTGAAGAGTCACTCAGCTGAAGTGACACTGGAGGTTGCGGCGGCTGAAGTGCAAGGATTTGAGGCCGAACCTTGGGCGATGGGATGATGGAGATACCGATGGGATGATGGAGATACCATCAGTATACCCTCTGGTAATTTAACAGTTTGCTATCGAAAATGGCCATTTATAGTGAGTTTTCCCATTAAAAATGGTGATTTTCCATAGCTATATTAGTTTACCAGAGGGTAATCAGTATTTTCACCATTTGATGATTGGGGTACCCTTAAGGCTACCCGGGTACCGTTTGATCCCAAATGTTCAACGGCGGATGAGTCCCTGAGACGTAGCCGATTTACGTTTACAGTTTGCGAACTGGATCCGATTTTTCACCATTTTTCATGGGCAGTAAATCAACAATAGTTATGTTCAAGAGGGTAGATGATACATGATAATTAGTCATGATTATCTATGCAATTAACAATTATTGTCACGATTGTAATCGATTGTAACGAGTATTCGGGTGTAATGGATGGATGTATACTGTACTATGACAATTAAATCGGTATTCTTTGAGTGCAATGGATGGATGGGTAGTAGATACATGTAGATAGATTTAGATTTAGATAGATGTGGATGGGTCTGGATGTATGGAGATGGACGTAGATACTGATACAGACCTACAAGATTCACTTTATGATATTTCAAATATTTCATTTTCATGTTATGTTCTAGGCATGAATGCAAGGTTTTTGACGTGAACCTGGGAGCAGTAAAGCTCCACTGAATTTTTCGTAAGCCGACTCTCGACGGAAACAAGAATTCCCCGGGGTTGACTTTTGGGGTTAGATTTTTGACTACGGCCAGGATTTTCTGCAGATGTTTCTTCATTTAGGCAAGTTCTTCAGCAACAAGTGCTTTCAATTACATTAGGCATTTCGTATTTGTTTAACAACCATGCATTTGTTTTTATTAATTGGCAAGTCTTTTCAGCAATATCAAACATCTATCATATGCCCTGATAACTGATAACTGTTTATATACTTCCCCGAATGGATTCAAATGGGTTGGGTTCTTGATCCCATGATAACAATAACTATGCACTACATGCATGTGACATATGTATATGTACACGCATGAGTTCACAGTAGTGTGTTTTTGCTAAGGCTAAGTGATGCTATGTAGGTAGGTGGCAATCATTCAACTGCAGATAGCAGATATTTGGATGCGTCTGTGTATGTGCCGTCGAACCTGGGATTATGAAGTTCTCTGATTCACGCCATATTTTTTGTGACCTACCCCTTTAACTTACAGACAAAAACTTAAAACAAAACTGTTGGAAACCCATTCGCTGAATGGCTAAAAGAAGACGATGACGATGCCCCATTTTCCCTGGGATTTTCACTATATCTTCTCAGTTCCTTCTCCCTGAAGCGGCATCACTTCTTGTCGCCAACTGGGAGTTTGGATGTTCAAAGTATAGTTACTCAGTGAAGTCATAGGAAGTGCCATTTCACTACATCAGCCCCGAGCCCAGGAAGTGAAAGCCAGTCGAAAGGAAAAAGGTCGGGACACACTTGGGTGCCCAGTCTTTCTCCGACCTCTTCCTCCCAACCTTCTGGCATCTTTTCGTGGTTTTGAGAAGGCAGAAATACCGGAGCCTGTGGCGGAAGCATCGCAACCGCATCTCACGAGCCCAGTAGCACCAAATCCTGTAGCCATGCAGCAGTGCCTTGTGGAGCAATGCATGTGTGGCAGAATTGCCAGCCACGGCGATTTCTGCCCCTACTGTGGTCACACTGGGAACGCCACGAGCGCTGGCGTGCTACCTGCGCCGGCTCCCGGGCTTTCCCGCGCGGGCTATCCCGGATCACACCGTGCTCAGCCTACTGTTGTAGGTCCATCATTTTGGATCTGAACCATATGACTCTCGCCCAAATGTGCGGAGTCCAAAAAGCGTGCTGGCTGAGATTTGGGCCACTGAAACTGATCATTGCACATCACATAGTGTAACTAACTGATCAATAAGGTATCATATTTATATATATATATATATATATACGTATATAACTGATCTGTTTGGTTTAAGGTGGCATGAAGTGATATGGTCTTGTTTTGTGGTTCCATGTTAGCATCAATAACATCATTCTATCACCCCCTCGGTATCAGATGGAAGGAATCGACAGATAGGCGGGGTACCCCGAGGCCCTGATGAAACAACTGGTGGAATCGCTCAACGATGGGAAGCCGCTGAACGTTCGCAATGCTTGGGATGCCGTGTGGGTCCACAGCGGGTGGTTGGATGACATAATAGGTACAGTAGTAGAATTTGAATCACCGGGAATTATATCAAGAACCAAAGATGATCCACATGTTACCTAGCTTGAATTTCAAGACTAAGATGCCCCAATGATTTCGGGTTTGGAGATGTTTTGTAATTTTTTAGCTTGGCACGTGCCGTGTTGTTTGTGCCGGTTTCATGTCGAGCCGATGGTAGACCCAATATTAGGAGGATTATCCCACTTAGTGATCACAAAGCCTAGTTTGTAAGTCCCCCAAGTGATGTTACCCATGGTTTTGTTAATTACATATGTATATATATACATAATATATATATATATAACTGGGCTATAGAATGTTATAGAGATGGTGATGAAGAAACTACTTTAAGTGGGATGATCCTCCAAGCGACGGTCACCGTCCCCAACAGAGGTCCAGTATTGGGTATACCATGGTATACACCTGGGTCAGATTGACACGTGATTTCCTATGTTGACATGATGAGATGATATAATTAAGATGCCACTTAAGATGCCACTTGACATGGATGAACATCTGAAGTCACTCAGACTTGGTTGAATTAAGACTATTAAGAACTTCTTGAAGGATCCTCCTTGGTTGGGTTTGAAATAAAACAGATTTATGTTCCCAGCAATATTTCTAATATTTGTTCATAGTTATCTATACACATGTTCCTCATAGTTTCTTGTCAACTTGTTCCCAAGCTGTTTTAATTTTCCCATATATGTATGTTTTCTTTCTCAGAAAAAGACAACCCGGATGCTCCATGTATGGCAAACAAAAACCCTACAAAACTGAGTGATTTTCGTGAAATTCCACATGCACCGGAAAAAATATATGTACCGCACATATGGGTGATTTTTTTCTGATAAAAGTGGAATTTCAAATAACATTACAGTAGGTGGAATTTTCCCACCTAACGTATGATAAAGACACACATGGAGGTTACCTAAAATGGTGGTACCCTCAAATCATCCAAGTCATGAGGCGATTTCGGTAATGAAAACCCCATGTTTTTGGGTATCCCAATTTAAAAAAAAAACACCATTTTACTATTTAAAAAAACTATGGTTTCCTTTGATATGCCCATTTAATCCCTATAATTCCAACATAGTGGACTTCTAATATAGTCCACTATAATCATAATCCATGAATCCCTTTATTTCCATTATAGTGAAAAAGTAACAGCTTTCCGTTATAGTGAAAACCCTATATATGTTCCTTTATCATCCATTTATCCTATGATTTCCATTCGAATTCCATCGTTTTCCGACAAATTGAACCTTTAACATCTTGGAAAAAAGCTCACGGAAAAAGGTGCAGCATACCAGCTGCGGAAGCCTGGCGGATGAGTTGCGCGGAATTGCCTCGCAGTCGCTTGGATCGCTTGGCGTGGCTGGTTTAACGATGCTTCATTTCATGGAAAATTGAAAATCCTGTTAAAATATATATATATATAAACGGATGACTTAGGGGTACCACCATTTCAGGAAACCTCAATATAATTACCAATGGTTTAAGGTGGTTTCACCATCTAGAATGCGGGGTCTAACCGTTTAAAGTTGGTTTTATAATTGAATATCTAAAATGATTAAAATGGATAAATGGGTGGTTCAAAAGGGTTAAACCATCTAAAGATATCTAAAGCCCATCCAAAATCGCTGGTGTTTTTTCCCAAACTGGGTGGCTTGGGGACCATGTGAAAAACCCATCTAAAACGGGGAGATCTCAGATAGCCCAACCTTGGGTAGAACCGGAGGTGTCAAAGATGGGAATATCTTCCTGATTAGAATCTCTGGTTCTAGCCATCTAGAATTAACAGATAGAAGATTTTAAATCTTGCGAGATGGTTCTATATGATCCTAATTTAGAATTTAGAACCATCTAGCAAATTTAGCAATTAATCTGAAAGGATCATAAATCATATGAGCTAAATGATGAACGCATTTGAATGAAACAGCTTTTAAATACGCAGTCCAGTAGATTGTTCTGGATGGGGTAACAACCATGAGATCAATGGGATCAATAGGGACGATTTGCAGGCTACGACCCAGACCAAAAGGTCAGTTGAGGCCACAGATGATTGTTGTTTGGGGTTTTAGATTACCATTGGCAAAGCACGCAGAATGCCAAACGCGCCAACATCAACACTTTTGAGCAGCAAACTCGTTTGGAATCTGGAGAATCTGGCTGAAAAAAACGTTTTTTCCACGGGCTGGCCCGGCTTTCCTAATAAAGACATGTGCACGTTCTGCGCAAGGAAGTTGAAGCTCTTGAAGTCGGGCCAGGCCAGGTTTTCTGGGACTGGAGGGTAAATGGAAGCAACTTCAGGTTGGACAGGTTTCAATAGAATATCTGGTTGGTGGTTTCAAACATTGTTTATTTTCCATAATTTATAGGATAACCGATAGTTTGCTCACTTGTGTTCTTCTTCAACTTGGGTAGGGGGGGGTGCACCACCCCCCCCCCAGCTTTGTCACTACAGCCATTCACAGTCACTACAGCCATTCACAAAGGGGAGGGGGGGGTCCACCACCCCCGCCCCTCAGCTGCCGACAAACAGGGGGGGGTGGGTCCACCACCCCCCCCCCCAGCTTCCAACGATCAGGAGGGAAGGCTCCACCACCCCCTGCCCCTCATCTCGCAGCATTTTGTTTTTAAGGTTTTGGCGTGACTAGAAGTAGAAGTAGTAGGTATACCGAGGGGCAATCGCAATACATTTACAGGTTAAGTCGGTTATGCTGCGGGAGATATTTCGGAAATGAATCAAATGATAAGTCAGAGATGGTTATTTCATATGTTGCCGTGGATAGATGCTCAAGAGAATGGGTCGGAAGATGTCATGTGGATACAAATCTGA
>Ga0126342_10011627_pt1 | contig 15715 bp, 12 predicted proteins | sample Cyp1metagenome_FD_92528 | JGI IMG/M metagenome (GOLD analysis project Ga0126342, IMG submission 92528) | Coral microbial communities from Lord Howe Island, Old Settlement Bay, Australia - Cyphastrea 1 metagenome | ecosystem: Host-associated > Invertebrates > Cnidaria > Coral ...
GCATGAGGTAGTTTGAAGGCAGTTTCACAAAACACACGAGGAAATTTCCAGGAAATTTCCTCGAAACTTCCTCGTGGAGGGTGGGCAAAAATCTGACTTAGACAAATTTTATTTGTCTAAGACCCGTGTCTTAGACAAATCTGTCGAGCGAAAATTTGTCTAAGACAAATTTTTAAAATTTGTCTATTAGACAAATTTTTGTCTTAGCCAGTCTATTGGGTATATATGCTGTAGATTCTGACGCTGCTTCAATCAGTCAGCATGGAATCTAGCATACAAATGATCGGCCAAGGCAAATGTTATAGGCCATTCATCCACTCTGAGACAAGCGCAAGTGTTTGCACCTTCCAAAAAATGCGGCCTATGCTCCCATCAAGCTGGGATCGCAACATGATGAAACACTCTCAACCCCATTGAGATTTCTGTCCCCACGAGGAAACTCGTCCACGAGTGGATACGTGAAAATCTACAACTTGAAGTGATGAATCCACTGATCCACTGGTCGGTTTTCAAACCAATCATCTACCGCTTGGTGGTTTCAACAATTAACTGCTGGAGCATGTTGCAGCGAAAAATAGCTCGAAGACATCTGGGTTTTTAGCTCCAATGCGTAGCAAGCACTGCTGTTTTGTTAAGGCAAGCAGGGCATCAACTTATTTTTATACCGTGGGTTGTACGAAACTAAGCTCGGGTGAACACCTATACTACTTCTGCACTCATTTGATGGACTGCAACAATGGCTTCTATGCCTAAATTCTTGGATGTATGCTCTAGTCTTTCAAGTGTCTTATTTTCTGTACACATACCCTGCGGAGAAATCACACATGGCAATGGAAAACCCACGGTGATTTTCAGTCCATTCAGTTTGGGGATTTACTCGCCACGTTTGACTACCGGAGGGTAAATGTTCCCGAAACAACGATTCCATGTTCAATCAGCCCCAGATCTGTCCACTGGAAACCCGGCAACCGAAAACGGCCGGGCTTCCGCACATTCTGATGCGGACACTGACCGAAACTCTGACTTGGCGATGTCCAGTTTGACCTGAAAACGGGGGGGAACCATCCGCAAGGATCAATCGTTGTTCTGGTGGAAAATGATGATCATCATTTGGGATTTAGGACCAGAAAAACCCAGCAACCAGAATGGTTTTGTTTTAGGTCATCCTCAAAAATCCAAAAAAATATCGTCATTTGTGCTGTCATAGCCACCGTATTATGATTCTTTATGGTGGTTTTTCGCCACCCCTCTGAAAAATGATGGAGTTCGTCAGTTGGGATCATGTTCTTCCCAACTGAATGGAAAGTCATCAAATTCCCTGGTTCCAAACCACCAACCAGTAGATATCTCTATACGTACTATATGGGGGTTTCCTAAGTCATGGGGCTACCCCCAAACAAACATGGACCAGTCGAGTATTGAAACCCAGTAGTTTGGGATTATCATCTGCAGACATGGATACATCATGTTGGATCAGCTTGGTATCTCTCCGCCGATCTTCCCAGTTTGACAGGCAGTACCGGGCGGACAAAACAAAACCCTTCGTCCAAGCTGTTGCCAGAACAGGGACGTCTGCGTGGCAAAATCAAAAGGAACGTGGACTATATAGTAGATATATCACATATCATATATCTATATTTAGCTGATGCTAGATCAGCATGTAAACTAACTTATAACTGGCAGGACACACATCCTATTCCATCCATGTATGGTATATTTCTATACCTTTTTACCGGTCCAAATTCGATCGTCACCGAAATGTAGCTGAAAGTAGCATACCTGGACAACATATTGCGGAGGTGAGGGGGTGTCTTCATGAAGTAAAACTACACGATACACATGAGCGAGGAATCCAGATTGAAACGTCCGTAAACCATGGTTAAGTGGTTAAATATACCAAATAATTACATCCAAATACTGTACATCCAAATACTATAAATCAAGATATAAAATCCAAAGGCTCCAAACTTGTTGAAACCAAATCTTCTTGGGCCACAACCATCGCCAAAAAAAAGGATCAGAGCACCCCATCCCCTTCCCCCTGGCGCACCTCGTTGCCGAACCTGAATCGGACTAGATCGCCCACGGCCACGTCCTGCACTGCTTCATGATTTGTGGCTTGGAACAAAAAGACAATTAGATCAGCATGAAACCAGCAGGTCACAGCGTGTTTTTTTTTGCCTTTTTTTTTCCGCCAGACATTCTCCAATTTTTATGGGGATATATATCCCAGGGTAATTGAATATCTGGTTGGTGGTTTCAACCCCTCTGAAAAATATTAGTCAGTTGAGATTCTCCCAATATATGGAAAAATCAATTTCATGTTCCAGTCACCACCAACCAGATATTGATAACCTTTCCCCCAACATGGCTTTGTGTAGTCCAACGCTTCTACCATGGCACTACCATGATAGTCGCAAGTCACGGCACCATCCGGTCATCCTGTGGATTCCCGTAGGTACCCTAGGTACCCTAAAATAGATGGCTAATGGATGTTTATCCCCCAAAATATGCCCGGTTTTGACCCATCGACCCTCGAAGATCTGGCTTCAATCCACAGCTCTGAAAGGCCCCCTGCTTCAATCCGAACCAGCCCAACTTAGCCTCTGGGAATTGAACATCGCAATGTAAAATGAAGCATTCAGTTCCATGATTTACTGATTGGTGGTTGAGCCACCCATCTGAAAAATATGAAAGTCAGTTGGTATGATGACATTCGCAATAAATATGGAAAGTCATAAAAGTCATGCTCCAAACGACCAACCAGTTTACCTAAATTTTGCACAAGGTCATACTCCATAGTGATCTTTCCCAGTACCAGACCCTGTCCCATGGTGAGACCATCACCATTGCCCCAACGCAGCCACAGTCCATTGGCACCGGATTGCCATTGCGATCCAGATCATCGTCTCCTACCGCCACAACCTACCGCGCGAGGCGAGCAGAGTTGGTTCTTTTCGGCACTCAGGATGGGACGTCAACCCGAAAAGGTGTGTTGTAGCACTGCTTTGAACACATTTTCGGAATACCAGATGAGACTTGGATGGGTTGATGTGGAGAAAACCATCCAAGTCAAGTTCGATGTTCCAGGAAAGTGGAGATATCCCATGACTGGCGTGCTCAGTGATCAGCTGGTTTATGTCCATCTAGCTATGGTTATTTCATCATTCACCATAAAAATCCAACGGTTAATCTAGTCATATTATGTTGTATTTACCAACTTAGCTACCGAACTGGGTCACCACCATATCAGATGGCTAATCGTGACTGTTTACCCAGTTACCAGGTGCAAGATTCTTAACCTTTGCACCACGAAAAACGACTCATGGTGTGCCAATGGATGTCCATGCAGCGGCCCTAGCGCGTGTTGATAAGCATGGAAAGGTGTACTGCTTGGTGGTATACCTACCCCTCTGAAAAATATGAGTTCGTCAGTTGGGATGGTTATTCCCAATATATATATATATGGAAAGTCATAAAATACATGTTCCAGTCACCACCAACCAGTGTATGTATGTCAGTCAACTGACCCATCCCTTGGGCAAATGTTCAAAACTGTCCAGTCGATATTTGCTTCCAGGCTTTGGACTGTGCATGCCCGGACTTTGGACCCAAACCCTCTATATTTTGACTCTGCATGAGTCAAAACCCTGGTAATCTCTTCAACATCCAAAAAGTACGTGGAACCGGGCAAATAGGATGTGAACAACTGCCATTCTGGGAATATTTAGCTTCGACCGAAGCCAAAGTGGAAGCAACACCAAGTCTTCCAAAAGTTGTTCCCTCCGAAGTGGATCGGCAATCATCCATCTTCCAAGGATTCCAATGTTGCACCAACAATGAGGTGTCCGTGCTACTTACAATTTGTGGCTCAATCACAGTAAACTTGTTGTCGTCCCCAGTTCCAGGTCAAAGCACATTGAAACATAGATCTGGGATGGTGACTCATCATCCAAATCATTCTTCATGTATGGTATTTGCACTCACATTTACTTCAAAAAAACATGCACATGATTGCACATCAATGTATGCAGTATGTAACCTAAACATACATGGATATGTGTCAAAATTGAGGTACAAGTGGACTTACTATTGGAACATCGGACAAATATCAGGAGTTTGAACAATCTGTTTTGGTTAATTAATTTAACCCATATCCAATTCAAAGCCTCATTTTGGATGCTTAAATTGGGGATGTTCTAGGTGATGTATCCTCCATAGTTTCCATTCCAACTTTTCTGCATCTTTTTTGGGGTTACTAAAGTTGGAGATAAAAACTATGGAAACTACGGAAACCATGGAAAGTTGGTTTACTATTAGTAAATCCCCATCAATTTGATGCTTTACAAGCCAGAATCTCACAGGTGCTAATTGAAGCAGTGAGATGTCGGCTGTGGAGGACCTCTCCCACCGTGGTATCAGGCTTTGCGGCTCCCTGGGCCGGCATGAAACCAATAAGCATAGGAAGTAAAGCATGAAACATGAGTAGATCACCAATGAACAATTGACAATGGAAACTTGCTTGCCCTGCCGGATTTTCAGACAAACCCAAGTGTACTGAATCAACATCATCTATACTAGAGTGTATACCATCTTTAGTGCTGGTAGATTTCTTACTGCAAAACTTGGTGAATTTTGATGCAACTGTGCAACTGTGCAACTGGACCGAGTTCATGTTTGTTAATGGATTATAATTATAGTAACTATGTTGAAGGACATGACATGACTAATAATGACCAGAAGGGATTGAACCCATACAAGATGGGAATAGAAAGATATCCTGGCAGTGTTCAAAGGTTTGCTCGCTACTGATGTTCCATAATGTTCCATCTATTGAGGAATGCTGGGGAGGGGATAATGTGAAATAATGTTTGCGTGACTTTCCTTCCCCAGTGCTACCGTTCAACAAATGAGGTTAAAAGTCGAACCCAAAAACCTGCGGTCGACAGGGAACTCCCACCAGAAACGCATGTCTGAAATAGCACCATATGTGCCATGGTCAAAACAAAGTATATGGCTTATGGTCATCCATGGGAATCGAAATTTCATCAATGGTATATCCAACTTATATCCATTGTGTTAATTTCCAATTATGGAATTCATCATATGTCACCAAAGTATATGGCTTATATCCAATTTTATCCCATACGGTGTATGTTTTATCCAATTTTATCCCTTTGAAGTTGATGGGAAAGACACTCCAAGATGGGCAAGATAAATCCCCATAAGATCAGTAATATCCCGATGAAAGCACTATTTTTGACGCTTAAATTCCAAGAAGTCCCAAGTATCATGAGGTATAGGCAAACGCTAGCTGATGCTAGCTGCTTGGCTTCCAAGTAATTGGGAATATGGAGACTCATAGCTTGGAACCACTCCCTCACCACTCGATAGCCAATATATTCAGGGGAAATTCGAAAAAATGAAACAATCGTTGACCAAAAAATAGTTCGGCAATTTACCCTCTGGTAAACTAACATAACTATGGAAAGTCACCATTTTTCATGGGACATTTCCCTTTTTCTATGGCCATTTTGTTATGTTAGTCATTACCAGAGGGTACAAGGTGGTGCCCCCCAGTGATGTTTGTTGGTTTATAAACCCCATGAATACTATAGTTATTTGCGTACCATAAACCATAGTTATTGGAGTTATGTTCACCAACTTAGCTAACATAAATCAGTGATAAATCCCATTAAATCCACATTTTCCCATGGTTTCCTATAAATATATCCACCTTGTAGCCATGGTTTTACCCCAATCCGATCCCCATTCCAGGCACCGGATCCGGCACCTTGGACAACAAGATGCCGCCTTGGGATTCCTGTGGCGTTAGCGCCATGGTTAGCCAACTGGTTTGCTTCACTAGGTTTTTTCCCCAAACATAAGTAGCTAAGTAGATATATAATGGATATATATGGCATAAGCATGAATAGCTGCAACAAGATACGCAATTCACTAACTCCATGGCCCGTCTAAGTATATAGATAATCGAATCCATCCTTCCAAGCAGGCGTGAACCATTTAAATATGTGGAACCATCGGATACCACCGGTGGACTCGGTCAATCCCCTACGCCATGGGATGGAAACCAAACATTGCTATTTCCAAAGAAGTTGCTGATCCTGCTGTTGGATTGCAGGGGACACACGGACCCCCAAAAAAAGGATGGATAATAACCAACAGTATGTCTTTTCCTTGACATAAATCTTTGCCCATACCCATATTATGCTGAATGTGAGTATTCATAATCCTCGTATTCGTAGTGTTCATAACGCCATGTTGTTGTTGGTCCTCATCGTCTCTACGATTTCATAATACTATATATTATATATTATACTCTGATTTGGCTATGGCTCAAAATGGGCCCTCATACTGGGTGTTCTTTTAGCATTGTAATTGACATATAAACCATATTCAGCCTTCCATTTTTGGACCCAAGAAATGTGACCGATACTGGCAAGTCCGACAAGTCCCTAATTTTGGATGGATAAATCATGTTAAATCCGCTATCAACCTGACCTTTGACCGGTTCAAAACGTGGGACGAAACAGCGCCCTGTGCGTTTTCTGAGAGACGCTCCTTCTCCTCCTCAAGCAGTTTCAAGAGAACCTGAGGATGATGGAGCTCCGGCGTTTTGGGTGTCGGTTCCCTTGGCATTAATAAAACAACTCCTCACATGGGCCAAGGTTAGGCCGGAATAAAGATCCAACAATCATGGGCAAATCAAGTCCCTACCAATCCCTTTTTATTTTGCATTTGTAGTATCATCCAGCTTATGATTGGTGCCTGAACTACGGTGGTCATGCAGCAAGCAACTAGAGTCGGCTCGACATAACGACAAGCTTGATTTTGAGTTTCTTATCTCTTGCTGATTCGATGAAAATAGCTCTGCAGTCTAATCACAAAAGATATTAACAGGCAAACACACAGCTTGCATTATTGGGATCCCCTTCAACAAATAGAATGTGAATCACACAAAACATATCATAGATGAATCATAGCGTAGTCCCTAAATAATCCATCTTTCTTGGGACTCTCGCCAGGCAAGTCCCGAGTAGAAGGTGACATGTCAGCTTTTTTCAGCGCCATTTAAGCTATTGATCTTTGGGATATCAGATGCACCCATGAACCCATGACAAATCTCATAATATCTCATGCCCCATGAAAAGTGGCGCTTAAAAATCAAGGGAGTTATTCCACAGTCCCAACAACATTATCAACATGTACCCTCTAGTAATTTAACAAAGCCATGGAAAATGGCCCATTTATAGATGGTTTACCTATTAAAAATGGTGATTTTCCATGGCCATGTTAGATAACCAGATGGTATTTTCTTTGGGCCTCTATGAGGATTCGAACGCTGAAGAATTCAGACTCACTGCCAGCCGCGCAAAAAATCGCACCTTCCCCCTGGGCATCTTGATGTTCTCCAATGTAGGCTGGACAGAGGACATGTGCGATGAAGTCATCTCTGATCTTAGGGGGAACTTTCTTTTCAAAATCATGGTCAGACGATATATATATATATATCTGAAAGAATGAAACGAACCTAGAAAATCCATGAACATCCATCATGATTGTATTTTATGTATGTTTGCACACGAAGGGAATGGTCATGTTCATGTGGTGATTTACGAAGGGAATTCTGTTGGTGCTGGAACCCTTGGACAATGGACAGCAGGACAGCACCATTCGTTTTGCTAGCCATCTCTGGAGACATTAGATATCAGTTTCAACGGAAAACACATCTATAACTACGCATGAGACAAAATTGCTAAATTGGGGACCCCAATAAGTGGATGGCTAATACTAAAAATAGACTTATATGCGGTCCTCCAGGTCTTACATTTTGACATATGTTGACCCATACCCAAATAGAATCACCATGGTATACGTATAATGACTTATAATGTGGTTAAAACAATGCCATACACCATCCCCCAGTCATCACTAGTTTTATAGGTGGTATGGCTGCCATTCCCAGGAAAATAGGTGGTAAAAATATGTAAAAATGGTATATTGTTTTAACCACATTACATGGTACTTGCCAAGTAGGATTACCAGTCACCAATCTTGTAGTGCTATGAAGTGATCAGTTGGGTGAGCGCCCGCATACTCCATCATTTAATAGCAAGGATAAAGCCAGAGAATCCGACATTCAAGACGTAGTCAATGTCAACCCTGCGTGAATGATGGTTAATGAACCATAAAAACTCAACTGATGAACTGGAAGGATATCATTCATGTATCAGATTAAAACATAGTAAAACCATTTTTGGGGTAGCCTCTAATCAATCAACCATTTGTCGCCGGGGACTGCCTCATCACCAGTGTAGCTCAGCAGTACATCATCATCCCTGACCTCGACATGAAGATGATCGATGACAAAGGAATGTCACACCCCGGATGACTATGGATTAATATGGATAAATGTGAAAGAATAGCGATTCCTTAGATTCTTATTGATTCATATTGTAGTATTGAGTATGATCCCTCGGCTCTTGAAAATTGGAGGGGGCCATTTTGCGGGCAGAATTGGACACATAGTTCAATCGTTTCTTGGGCTAGACACACATAAATCAATCAATCGACCCAGAGTCGAGGCTGATTAATCCAGGGTTGACAATCTAGTGACTCAGTGGAAGACTGAAGAAAACTCAAGATTGAATTTTTCCTCTCGGCACACCGGGGCTAGGCTGGGTCGCGCAACTTTAGCTTAAAAAAACAAGAATGAAATGAAGATGCGTGCTATCCCATACCACATGCTTGGCAGAGCCCTTTTTTCTCCATGGAGTCCGACGTCGATGTTCCAATTAGAACATCGTGTCCGATACCAAAAAGACATCAGAAATGATTAGAATATCTCAAAACTGTTACTGGAATGATGTCATTCGATGTTTTCGCAGTAACTGTATTTGAATGGATTTGAATATCTCCTACACATCCCATAGTTCTTCGCTGTACTTGCTATGACATTGCGTGGTATCAGTTAGAACATTGCGAAAAAAGGAAGCCGACTACCCAGTCGGCAGTGACGGTGAGATTTTCGCATGGCAATGGAAGCACCAGAAATCCCAAATTCTGGGAGTCAAACATCTAAAGTACCCTCTGGTAAATTAACATAACTATGGAAAATCACCTTTTTTTAATGGGTAAATCAACTATAAATTGCAATTTTAAATAGCTATGTCAAATTACCAGAGGGTACACATTTTTTTTGTTTTGAGTGCCGTTTTCCATACGACGTCGTCTACAATGGAAGATGTTGAGGCATAGAGATGATCAAAGGGCCCTCAAAGGGCACTCAAATTCAATCAAAGGAATGTCTCAAAACCTCGCAACATCTCGCAACACTTTCTGTATACCCTCCAGTCGTAGCCATTCTAATAGGCAACATGATGATAAGCCATTGGATTTGAAGGTAGAAACTGGCTTTGCACAGGTGAGAAAGAGGAGCTACTGCCATTTGTTCAGCTCTTTAGCGATCCGTTGGCAGCAATTGGCTTACATATACATCCCATATCCATGAAACATTCAGTTGTTGTTGGGGAAACACATCGGAATTTCGACATGTTCGACGTTTCTCAGCTCTCCACCAACACATGGTCTTCATCGTTGTAAATGACCTGGGACTCTGGTGCTGGGAGCTATGGGATCTATCCGCCAAAATACAAACATGATGGAAGCATGGACTTTTTATCAGCTCAACGTAGTAACATAGGGAATCTTGAACTGGTTCAAAGCATTTCAAAGCTCTGCATGTCTTTGGCACATCGTTCTTCACAACTTCTTTCCGTTACCAGAATTTGCCGTCGCGCTTCGAACTCCCAGAGTTCAGTGCAGCTTCGATGGGCCGGACATTTTTGAACATACTCATGTTGACTGCCCAACACCTCAAATACCTCAAAGCCTGCCTGAAAAATCATTCACCAACCAAAAAATCGCCCCCCTTCCGTTTCACCATCATGCACTGTGTCCTCCACGCTTCCTGTATGGACGACGTTTCTGAGGTCAAGGACCTCTTCAACCCCGTACTTGCCATGTAAGATCTTCATCCCAGCCTGCAGGTGCCAAAAATTACACCAACATGACCAGAAAAAACAGGCTTATTGTAATGATTGATTCCCTCCTAAGTTACTTGAACGAACTTTGAGTGGCCTAGGTGATAAAATTCATATAATCCATTGGTTTGCCTGGGAAGTCATCTAGAAGTTTTGTGTTTTTTTTTCCATATCCATATTATGTACTTTACTGGAGAATACTCAAGAAAGTCTCAAGAAAATGATTTTTTTTTAAATGAAACATGGGCAACATCTATGTGCTGAGGGGTGTGGTTTCAAACCACCCACCCTGTGAGGAAAGCTGACCCACAGTCCCACCACTTCACCTGCGCCCAAACGGGGACTTGCACGCCGTTCTCCTGGTATTTTCCGAAGCATTAAGGACCGCGCCCCAAAAGCACCAATCACTGGTTGACCGAACAGAGACTGATGAAAAATACTGAGACCAAAAACACTTGTGACCTCAGGACTCAAGACTCATGTACATGGAAGATCATGATATCATGGAAGTCTCATTTTTGAGCTGAACATGTGGATTTCCTTTTGGACTGACACTGTTTCAACTCATGTTGAGCTGTGATGGGGAGTTTTGCAAGCCACTTCGGAAATCCCCCTCGCAGCCAGTCCAAGAGCGGGACGCATTCGAAACTTTTGGACTCATCATGGCTCATCCCATTCACAATTGAACAACATACCCTCCAGCAATCAAACGTGGCAATGGGATATCATGGACTATATATATATATATAACGGGCAAACATCATATCACTATTTATGATGTCATGATACTCCCATATAACTCCCATTTAATGATGTATACATATGTTACAATCATGATATTCCCATATATATATATATATAATTCTCATATAATGAACCATAACTGGTTGGTGGTTTTAACCATCTTGAAAAATATTAGTCAATGGGAAGAATTTTCCCATATATTATGGAAAAATGTTTGAAACCTCCAACTAGATAATGGACATCTCGTGGTCGAACTAAAATGAACAACCATCTCAAGGGCTCCTTCACTGAGCCAGGGCCGACGGCCACCACTTCGCCCTCACTGGGTTTCTCCTGGCTGGAGCGGTTTAATAAAAACCTTCAGATCTGCTGCAAAACTTCAAGAAGATCTGGCTTTGTGGGAGATAACTGAGATAACTATATCTATAATTATCTAGAAAAATCTATGCTTTCAGTTACCATATTCTTTCCCAACTTTCAGCAAGAAAAGAACACTACCCATCCACGCTTGACCCAATGCATAGGTAACCCTAAATAATGGCAGTTCAACCAACAAACCGGGTGAGATAGCGGGGATGTCATGGAATGTAATTGACCAGTCGACTCTGATATTTGGGTCCGGATATGCGGTATACCCATGTATACTCCAGAATTGGTGAAATTGAGTTTTGACACTCGGATTGGGTGTACTGTTCGGACAAAATGGATCTGTGGAGTGTTGCTGACTAAGCAGAAAGGACATGCCGAACACACCCGTTCTTTATGGCTAGAACTTTGCTCAATGTCAATACCATGTGCCTAAACATGTAAAATATCTCCGGTCAGCGCCCTCAACATGAATAGATCCGATACTTTTAACTAGGCGTTGCTGGGGCGGTTTTCCAGGGTTTTCCGGAAGGGAAGGGAACGGAAGGGATTCTAAATCCAGGTCATAGATATCACACCAATCTCCCTACCCGAAACCGGTCCGAAGAAGTGGGGAGCAGCAGTCCGCTCTTGGTGCTGGTGACAGCCTCCTGTCGCAAAAGCTACCCAACAACGCTCAAGATATGCCTGCAAAACACAACATGTTCCTTTAGGGGATCTTTAGCCATGTATGGCTTTTATATATATATATATACACATATATATTTATTTATTTATTTATGCGGAGTTGAAGTGAAATTGTAATTTTAAGTCTGCCTTAACAAACAAATTAAGTGTAACACCCATAGTAGAATCATGGGAATATATGATCAAGGAAACCAGGCGGCACATTAATTATGGTGGTTTTCAAAAAAATATTATCGTTGAGAAACCGACCCAACAAATGAGACGATTCACATTCAGCAGAGAGGCATTGGTATGGGTCAAACATTTGGAACCCTTGGGATTTAGGACCGGTCAGTTTTTGGTTGTGAGTGGTGAGTGGTTTTGTGACTTGTGCATTCAACCATCTATTTTTGCGAATTTGGGAATACCCATAAAAGGTGACCACAGATTTTAGTCTTATTTTTACCAGTTTTCCTGCGCACTTGGAGGGTCTGCCCAATTTCTACAGCTTCTTGGTGGACACGATCCGCACCCAACAGAAAGCGACGAAATGGAGGTCATCATGGACAAAAAACAGCATATCGACATGGACTCATTAATGGGATACCCTCTGGTAAACTAACAGTTTGCTATGGAAAACCACCGTTTTTAATAGATTTTAATAGGTAAATCAACTATAAATGGCCATTTTCAATAGCTATGTTTGTTTACCAGAGGGTATCTTTTAAACATGAGATTACTGAAGCATCATCGATTCATGGTGGATTTGCCAGTGTTTTTTTTCACCCAAAAAAAACTGAGTTTTCAGCCCAAGATATCATAGTGGACACATCATACCAATCCATTTTGAAAACAGGTGGTTGATTAAACCTACGGTTAAGAATATCTTATGATTTTAGCTATATATCATATATCCCGTTTAGTAAACCAACATTTTGTCATCTATAGATATCCCTTATTAATCCATTCCGAAAAAAAACGGATTATTTTCCCATCTATAGATATGACAAATACATATCATGAGATGTTGTAAAGATTAAACAAAAATATTTCCCATTACCCTTTGGTAATTTAACATAACTATTGAAACTGGCCCATAGAAATAGTTGATTTTCCCATTAAAAGTTGTGATTTTCCATAGCAAACTGTTAGTTTACAAGAGGGTAAATCCCATTAAATCTCATTAGATCCCATTAAACCGCCATAAATTCCCATGAAATCCCATACCATCACCATTTTTAGTGGGTAAATCGCACCATCAGACTCTCACTTCCCGAGACCAGGACGGGGATTTCCCATCGCTCGGCCCGCCACACGGTCCTTGGACTTGACCAAAACATAGTCGTAGAGCGGCTGCAGGTCACCCTTCACCTCGCGCGTTTGCGCGCGTTTGCAGTTGGAAGGTCACCAAAGTGGTACGAGTAGGTAGGTTGGAGATATATCCATATATATATATGGAGATACATTTATATCTATAATATATATATATATATATATATATATATATGGATGTATATATATATATATGTATATATACATATAGATGGAGACATCAAAAAACAATTGCTTAAATTTTATATTATTAAAGCTGTGATAGATGGAGAATGTCAAACACTAGATGTTGATAGATAGAGACACCAGACAGAACAGTTTGATCATGTTTGATCCATCAGGCCCTCACCTGGCTATCCAAAGTATGGCAACAACAATGATATATATATATATACATATGTAAACAAACAAAAACATATGCTCTTCACTTAAGATAAGCATCCCAACTGTTTCTGGTGTTGAACATTCAATCAACATATGGAGGTATCCTAAAATCTGGGTACCCCCAAATCATCCACTTTCACAGGGTTGTCCATTATAAACCATCCATTTTTGGGGATTCCCCATTAATCATCATTAATAGCCATGACTAATCATCATTAATTACCATTATTCATCATTATTAATCATGGTTAATCATGGTTCAACCATTTATTAACCGTTAATCATCATCATTAATCATCATTTCACCATAAATAGTTGGTACAAACCATTCCCAAATGCGTGGCATGAACCATATATACCATCATTTGTGGAACCCCCATGTCTGATCTATCGATCTATCCAACCATCCACCCATCGACCTCAGCACCTTTGGCTCTCATCGCCAAGCGGGCCATGTGGCCTAGTCAAGGCCGGTGGGTTGCCACCTCACTTATCCCACTTCAGGGATATAAATGCGAGAAACATATTGATAATATCTCTATATATATATACACATACATATATATATATATACGTTGATAATATATGATAATAAATGATAATAAATGATAATATATGATAATATATGATAATATATGATAATAAATGATAATATATGATAATATATGATAATATATGATAATATGTGATACTATATGATAATAAATGATAATATATGAACATATATGAAAATATATGATAATATATGATAATAAATGATAATATATGATAATATATGAAAATATATGATAATATATGATAATAAATGATAATATATGAAAATATATGATAATACATGATAATATATAATAACCTATAAGAACATATAATAACATCTGACACAATCTAAGAACATATGATACCATATGATACTAAATGATAATAAACGAACATATATTATAGTACATGATAATATCTGAGAACATATGATACCATATGATGATATATGGCAACATAAGATAACATATGACAACATACGATAATATATCATAGTATATGAGAAGATATGATAATATATGATACCGTATGAGAATATATGATAATATGTGAGAAATACGATAACATATGATAATATCTAAGAACATATGATACCATATGATAATGTATGAGAACATATGATAACGTATGATAACATATGATAATATGATAATATATGTATATGATAACATATGATACCATATGATTATATATGAGAACATATGGACATATATAAGAACATATGATAACGCTTAAAAATAAATGATCATGTAAGCTATACTGACCAATTCGGGACAGATATACTGATCAACTGGGGACGGAGTATGATCGAATTCCTCTAATGTGACAATTGTGGGAAAAACAATGCCATAAACTATCCCACAGTCATCACCATTTTTCTAGATGGTATGGTTACCATTCCCAAATGGCTTGTTTATTATTGCTTTACCAACATTAACATTACTATTTTTGATCCATGTTGTGGCCTTTGAACCTATTCTTTTTGCCGACATGCCCAAGCTCAGCTCCGGTCACATGGTCACATCATCCCAGCACCTCTGCATGGTACGTCAGGATGGACGAAAGCTCTCAAGCTGAATGCCAGCAGAAGACCTGGAGATTTCAGCGCTACCAGTCTGGATCCAACAGGGAGGCAACCATCCCGAATCCATGGGTTCCAACAAAAGAGGATTACCATACCTGGTAGCGAACCCAAGGAATCCAAAGGGCCGGCATAGACTGCATTGGGTCATGCTGCAAACCATGCCAGTGGAATAAGGCAGGGACCTTCCAGGATTGATAACAACTTCATCAGAAGGGAAATGACCCATGTATATACCAGATGACACCAGTACCCGGCAGAACAAAAAGCATCTTTTTGTTTTGATGAGATCCTTTGTTCCTCACAATTCTGGCGAATTCAGACTGAAACAGTTGACCAACCGTAAAATAGTCACAAAGTCGTGACCACCCTAGCGCCCAAATCTTTGCACTGCAGGGTTGTTGGATATATATATATATAGCCCTGTGAACTCTCAAGTTCCCCAAGACAGGGCGAGGTAGCACGGCCGAGGGGCCATGGTGGCACGGCAGGCTAATGTATGACAGGACCTGCCCGACAGAAAGCAGATGATGCCGTGCGA
>Ga0126342_10011628_pt1 | contig 15715 bp, 20 predicted proteins | sample Cyp1metagenome_FD_92528 | JGI IMG/M metagenome (GOLD analysis project Ga0126342, IMG submission 92528) | Coral microbial communities from Lord Howe Island, Old Settlement Bay, Australia - Cyphastrea 1 metagenome | ecosystem: Host-associated > Invertebrates > Cnidaria > Coral ...
CCGGCAGGGAACACTGGGCGTGGATGGTCGTGGTTGAGGTCCGACAGCGAACACTGTGGATCGCGAGTCGCAGTTGAGCAGGAGGACGAGGAGGACAACGAGAGGAGGAGGAGGAGGAGGAGGCGGAGGAGGAGGAGGAGGAGCAGGAGGAGGAGGAGGCAACTGACATAAAATCTAACAACCCTCACCTGGCAGGTGGGGAACAATAGCCTTGGAACAAGACACTATCCAATCTGAAGATGTTTTTTTTCCTACTTGGGGATTCCATGGTCCATTCTTTCGTCGCGCCACGGCCGCCACAGCTTGCCGCCTGAGACTTCTCGCACCGCTTCGCCCTTGGGCACCTTTTGGCAACGATGGTTGAAGACATCCGCCAGAGGCACTAGCGCCTGGACGGAGCTTGGGTGCGCCTGGAAGTGGTGATATCAATATAACTGGGGTATATCCCATTGTATAAATATATATATACTGTATACACTGTATATATATACATATTGTATGTCTATACATTATTTCTACAGAGATAAATAAAACTAAAAATAATAATAATATAATCATAATAGTAATAATAATGATATACATATATACATGTTTTATTATATGTATAAGTATAAGATGTGATCTCTATATGTGAACATATGTATATATATACATGAGGGTGAAATGTTAGCGTTATTACCCACTTAGTCATTGGGCACATCCAAATATTGTGCGTTTGAGCCACCCGAAAATCCGAAAACCATGGGATCGTCCATCTTAGTGCGCAGCCCACGGCCTCCAAATGGAAGTCGTCCACAGTGAATGCCTGGGAAGTACAGCTGGTCGCTTTGATTTGTGGCACTATCCACCTTGGGATGTGACAATTTTCGAAAAGCGCTTCCAAAAAATGCAGATGTCATTCATTTGTCAACATGAACTATCCCTTATGCCTTATTATCCCTTTTTGGACAAGTACAAGGCATTTTGGCGTTTGCCTCTTAAACCTCCCTGTCTTGTTTTGGATGCAATTCTTCCTCAAGCTTTGCCACACAAGTGAACCCCGTACGTACAGTCTAAACTTGAGAGGCTTAATGAAAACTGAAGGGCAAATGATACGAGATATGAACATGACACAGGAAAATGAGCATGTCAACTAAAAATTCTTTTTCAATAGCTATTGTTTCATGCTCATGCTAGTGTCAACATATTCAACTCCATGAAAATTCTGCATGTGTTTTCTCCTCTTGGCGCTGAATTTTCGACCGTAGATTCCCGCTTCATCCCACCCATCGTCGCCAAAGAGCTCGAGAACTCGCCAGTGTGGCCGCATGCAAATAATCTTCCATTTGGATGGAGACCTGAAAAAAATACGGCCGCTGCTCCTGGAAGAATTTCAGCACAAAAAAGGCACAGAGAGAAACCACACAACAAAATTGCCCTTAGGGAATTTTCATTTCGTGATGTGTGACGGTGAAGTGTAGAGCCATTACACCTGGTTGGTGGTATACCTACCCCCTCTGAAAATATGAGTTCGTCAGTTGGCATGATTATTCCCAATATTAATGGAAAGTCATAATCCATGTTCCAAACCACCAACCAGCCTGTTTTTTGCTGAGCGACACCCTTCAAGGCTGGTGCTCTGTCCAGAATGTGTCGGAGTTCCGCAAATTCCTGGGCGGCCATAGGCGGCCCACACATCGGAAATTTCACCATTTACCATCCAACTCTTAGGAAATAACACGAAAAAGGTCCTTGGTATTTTTTTATTTCCCTCCGACCCGGTCAGTCATCGGGGTTGGAAGATTAGTTTCCACTTAAAAAATGTGATTTTCAGGGTCTATGTTCATTTACCAGAGGGTAAAATGTTCATCATTACAGACTCAGTCGACTGTTGTTCACTGAAAACTCTCTGCAACCAGATCATTTTCGCCCTTCAGCGGAGCTTCTGCTTCCAGCTCCATCATCAGCTCCTTCACCTGACGATAACCATCCAAGCATTGAGCACAAATGATGGCATGATGCTTACACTTACACAGCTTACACATGATTTCCCAACAATTGATTTGAAGAATTAACAACAAATTTTCACCTGTATCACTGCTGTATCACATGAAAAAAAAACACAAGCTTTTGCAAACCAACATATTTGATTTATATAATAGCAAAGTCTTACGTTCATTGTGGTCCCCGTAGAATATGCCATTTCCGCATATCACCCACAGGAGGCTTGGCACATCCTCAGGTGGGCTCTGGTGCCCAGGCATCCCAGGCGGCCACGGGGAATTTAGAGATGCACCGGGTTAACCCCATTAAATAATAGTTATAATTAACCATGGCACTTATATATGGAATTAACTATGGTAGTTAAAATTAAATAGAGTTGTACCTGGCACAGACCATTCATAGTTAACCGAGTGATGAACCAACTTAGCTCTGGGGGCCCCACCTTGCATGGCAGGACGAGCCACTGGATACAGTGCAGCCATATGGAGATATTGGATAGACTCAATAAAAGGACTTACCAGCATAGGTGACAACGCATCGATATAGTACCAACATATCGTTCTGAATTATATATACAGGGTTTATGTAGATGTATGAGTCATTGTATGATTGTAGCAGTCTACATAAAAATAAATAAATAATAAATAATAAATAATAATAATAACAATTAATAATAAAAATATAATAATTATATAATAATAGTCAATAATAATAATATATATATATATGTATATACACACATCATGATATAACCATGGCCAACTGGCCAACAGCCTGACAATCATTGCACCGAAGTAGAGCCATCCAACGCCCAACGCCCGCCCAAGCGACCGTGTCTTCCGCATCGGTGCCGCGCAGATTTTCGCGCAAGGTCGGGCTCCAGAGATACGGTAGCGACTCGTAGGGTCGGAGGAGCGACTGGAAGTATCCTGCCGTTGTTCAACCCGAGATATGGGCCACTGGCGGCCACAGGGGTGGTATAAAATTCTTTGAGAACTAGGTGTGGTAACATAAATAAAGCGAGGTTGATTTAGTGAGGTTATGTCTGTTTATGGTACGATATACCAACTGAAGCTAAGGAAGTGGGGCACCACCTTGCAGAAATAATCGAAAATGGAAGTCGATGAGTTGAGGGAGCTAGAGTTGTTGGAGGAAAAACATGGATAAAGCTGTGTGTTTACCTTCAAATATAGGAGTTTCCTGCAAATTCCTGTTTCAACATGTTTACTACATGGAATTGAACTTTAATTTGGGGAAAACGTCATGCCCTACGTGCAAAGAACAAAAGCTACAAAGGGCTACGTAGGTTTTATATGGTTTTATGAAGTAATTATGTATGTAGTTGAAATGTGGTTTGTCAGAAACCCTTGCCCCTCCCCACTTAAAATTCAGTGACGTTTACATGGTCAATTTCACAAAATGGACCCCCGCAACGCACGAATTCTGAGAACACCATACAAAATCACAGCCACAGCCACATTCAAACGTGACCAGATAATTACTGTGAATTGGTCTGAAAAACAAAGTCCAAAAAAACAGAGGTTTTATGTTATTGTTCCCTATTCAGAATTCTGACAACAATTAATCATGTTGCCGGTTATACATGGTTATACTATCCATGTATATCCCCATTATATCACCAACAACATGGTTTTTGTTTTTTTTTACTGCCACTGCCCATCCAATACCCATGATATAAACTTTACATGTGCGATGATCACAAGTTCCATGTCAGGATGGCCAGGTGTGACCCAGTCCGATTTACTGTACATGTCCCTACTGTCTAAGTAGTCTATACTCACCGATAATCTTGTGAATAACCCAGATGCTCCATGGTGCTGGAATATTTGCCAACATTTACCCTAAACATCACCCAGTCATGTAGGTAAATATACCAGCACCATGGAGAATATGGGTAAGATAGCAGATTTCGAAACGACCCCTGACATCTGAAGACTTCTGAAGGTGTTGGCGCATCTTCCTGCGCTGCTGAATGGTCTGAGATCCGAGCATCCCAAGAAATCCCAAAGCTTTCCGATGGAAAGTGCTGCTCATCCAAAATATGCTACCGGTGGTATAGATTATATCCCCATGTTTTTTGGGATCCCCGAAACGATAGGTTCTCCACTTTTCCTAGGATGTGAACATATGATGCTCATCTCAAATTTCCTAGGTTCCCCACTTTTCGATATTTTTTTGGGGGTTGCTCCAATGTGGCCTAAGAATGGTCGTAAGATCGTTCTTTGTGTTGATCAATCACAAATTACATGTCACCAACCCCAACCAGATTTGTTCGTTGCCAGCTACATGATGTAATTTACATCCTCATCTTTGGGTTGGAATACTGTTGGTAATCCGGTCCCGCTAATATCACATTAAACAAAGCCCGAAACATGTTTTTGTTTAGTCAGGATTTCGTTTGCTGGGTATTTAATCTCCAAATCAGCAGTGAGTTTAAAGCCTCTGTCATTCTATAAACTGGTTGGTTAAGAACTGGATTCATCAACCAACCATCATTTCGAAAGTATATCCCCATCTGTTTGTGATGCTTAAATCAGTTTAAACAACTGTGATTATAAGTGACCTATATGCTATATCAATCTATATCATGTTATATCACAGTTTGATAGTTATACGGCTTACACCATGGCTTAGATCATGTTATAACCATTTATAACCAGTAGTTATGATAGTTAGTTATAGGGGTTGTACCATGTTCGAAAACCAGTGAAAACAACAACACTGTGATGATTTCTCGCGGTCCATGCCAACGGCTTCGCGACTTCAAGGCCCTCTCAGCGCAGATGGCCAAGCGCAAGGCTGGGTCCAAGTCCAGGTGCGCAGCAGCTAAATCCTGACGAGCCAGAGCCAGAGCCAGAGGTGATAAAGATGATAAAACATGGGGCAAGAGCTGATACCATAAGTTTAGCTTGGAAAAAGGTACCGTTACTGTAACTAGTTTGTTTTTATGTGATAAAACAAATACCATTATAAGTGATAACAAATGATACCCCAGCTTAATAATGGTTGGTAGGTATCGTTACTATAATGGTTAGCGGCTAGCGGTTTAAACTATGGCCCTTTGTGGGTACCATGGGAATCTAAACTCCTATAAGTTGGGATATAACATGATATAACTCCTATGTCTATGGTGAATTTACACTCCACTTATAGCTGAAGCGACACTGAAAAACTAAGTTTGCCAAGTTGGTAATTTGATCAGAAGCGGTGATTTGTTCACCAAACATGCGTTATGTGGATTTAGTATGATTTAGCTATATAGCTACGTTGGTTCGGTATGGTTTAGTTCTGTGAGCTGTTGAGCTATTTCCAACTGCTGGGGGGTCCAGGCGGGTCTTAAAAGGGGGATGCCTTTTGGAGGATTGGTTGAGACATGTTGAGACAAACACTGAAACATATGAGATACCCTCTGGTAATTTGTTACATAGCTATGGAAAATGGCCCATTGATAGTTGATTTACCTAGTAAAAATTGTGATTTTCCATAGCTATGTTAAATTACCAGAGGGTAGGGGATCATATCGGTGACAAACATTGGAACTGATTGAGACAGTCTGCATCAAAACACGGGGATGTTGATATATGAACCAGCAGTCATTGGTTTGAAGCAAAATGGTGGTTATCAGTCTGGTTGGAACTCGCAACCAACGAAAAAGGACGATCAACCGAAACACAAGAAGGAAACTCCGTTCTTGTTGTGGGGGCCACCCATCCAACCAACTGTGGATGACAATCACAAGTAGCTGTGGTAAATAAATGTAGATAAGACTCCTTTCAAGGAACCAGCAAACAACCCCAACTTGCCACTGAGGAGTAAATTTGTCAGACGCGTGCATCATTGTAGAATTATTCCAACCGAACATGTAAGATGGAAATGATGTTAGTTCTACTACAAGGTGAGCCCCCACAGCTATGAGTTTGTTTTTTTTTAATAGCCCCATGATTTTTGGATAACATGGCCACAAATCATCATACCCTCTGGTTAAGTCAAAATAGCTATTGAACATGGTGTCATAGAAAGTTCGAACTGATTTACCCATTAATAGCATGGTGATTTTCCCATAGAAATCACCATTTTCCCCTGGTTTTCCCATGGTTTTCCCATGGTTTTCCCATGGTTTTCCCATGGTTTTCCCATGGTTTTCCCATGGTTTTCCTACAAATCATCATAAATCCAAGGAGATGGACATGGATATAAAACATAACTCATTGGCCCACCAGATCCAGCACCAGATCACCATCCCCATGGCCTAACTGGAGAGAAAGGGATTCTCTTGCATTTAGAACTGGTTTATAGCTGAATTCACCACCACATGTATTTATATGGTTTATATGGCCATTTATAGCTAATATATATATATGGTTTATTAATCATATATTAACCATATATTAGCCATATATGAACCATGTTGTGATACATCCCCGCAGCCGCCAGCGCCCCTTCAGCACGACAGCCGCCGGGTCTCTGCTGCCAGAACTGTGTTCCTGTCCACAGGAAGCCGCCAGTCACGACTTGGTCTATCCCACCTAACATCACCTAACTATAGGATATACATGAATATATATATCTGGTTGGTGGTTTCAACACCTCTGAAAAATATTAGTCAGTTGGGATGATTCTTCCCAATATATGGAAAAATAAAAAATGTTTGAAACCACCAACCAGATATATATATATACTGTATCCAAGATTTATTTTAACACTTAGATACACCCCTGGCCCAGTTATCAACCAACTTACCTGGCCTACCTGGCCCAGTTATCATGCTCCACATGCGCCAGGTGAAATCCCCCGCCTAATGGACAGCACGGCGGACTTGGGGATCTCAGCCAGAACGCTTCCTCCCATGGGATGACCGTGGACGCAGTGAATAAGCACTTATATAAGCATTTAACAAGGGTCTACATCAATATTATACATATTATGTAATATTTTATATACACGCATCCTTAGAATATATATGTATATGTATGTATATACAATTATATTATATGTATATATATATATATATGAATATATATATATATGAATATATAGAGGGGTTTATTGACATTTATTCATAGCCAGCCCAGCATCGAGGTCTTATCTGGGGGTTGAATCCCTATGATATGATGCCAGAGTACGTCAGTACGTAGACGTAGACGTACGTCTCTTGAGAGGGCCACCAGTCGGTGAAAATCCAAAACTAAGCACAGTTATGGCCCTTTACCAGTTATAAGTACTTATAAGCCAATTTATAGAATGTATAATCCCATTTATAACCAGTTATAACTAATAAATGGCCATAACTGCAATGATGTAACATGAGTCATTGGCATTTTCTGGGACGGCTCTAGTTTGTTTTGGTAAAATTTGGTGAAATATCGTAAAATGCTAAAGATTGGGGTATGTGGTATAGCACAAAATCACCATCAAATCATAAGGAACATATTTCATGTTCAATCATAGTGTGAAATTGCCAAAGTTTTAGACAAAGCCACATGGCTAAGGAAGAACAAACTCACGGGGGAAAGTCTCAACTTGGGGATTTCTTAACCAGGGTTTTGTAAGGTGATCAATCAGGTACTAAGTCGTCGCTGTTGAAATCGCCGATCCAAAAACTGCAACCAACATATCGAAACAATTCGAAACATGTAGGGAATATGTTTTACCAACATTGTTTACCCCACATTTACCCACATTTACCCATTTTTTTTGGGGTGGTAAATGTGGGTAAATATTCCAGCACCGAGCATTGGGGGATGGGATGAACATCCGTGGCTGAACATCTCAGCCATCTGGTTATGACTAACATAGCCATGGAAAATCACCATGCTATTAATAGGTAAGCCATCTATAAATGGGCCATTTCCCATGGCTATGTTAAATAACCAGAGGGTAACATGGATTATATACTGTGTATCACAGAGAGAATAGTTCATCTATAGATACCAAACATTGTTTTGTTTTTTCTCAAACTGAAGGACTTGCGAAACCAGTTTATGGCCCAGAATGGGAAACAACATCCACCATGACTTGCGATGTCACCACCGGTGCGGAATCAGACTCTAATGGACCTGGGAGGACCCCGCTGCCTGCTGCAATCTCTTTGCGACTGATGATGCCCATACCACCCACCCCAGAGGAGATCTGTAGGGCCTGAGGCAATTCATGGGGATCTTTCGAATTGCCCCACATATCATGGGGGGATATCATGGGAATCTCATGGGAACATAAAATATCAACCGTAGTTTCGGGATCAAAACCCATACTTTAAAGGTGGTGACCCAGGTCGGACTCGCGACAAGGACAAGTCCGACAAGTTGCTAACTTAGTTCCGTAGCAAAAAAAACGTTTGGCTTCATGCTAGATATATAATGAGATATGATATAATATATATATATACATAAATATAATAATAAATATATATATATATACACAATATATAATATATAAATTATATAATATATATATATCGAATTCGTTGATGGATGTTCATGGAGGCTTCAAACCAACTTCTAACTGAGCGGGGGCAAATGGATGGTATACGGATCATTGGCGTACTGGTAAAACCCTATGGGTTTCCGGTAGAATGTCGAGTTGTAAAGCGATAACATTGGGGCACCAATGCGCCCACCACCTTTAAGATTCTTGGTATTAAATCATATGCAGTTCTTGCAGGTGTGTCATTTAGAGATACTCAAATCTCAAGCCACGATTCAGTAATGTTCAAAAAATAGAGGAAATGCAATGATAACCTTCCAAACATCAAATCCCTATGGATCCAAAGACTGTCTCAGAAAGTACTTACCCCCTTCATACCCCAAACACTTCCTAAGAAGGTACGACTGGATCCATGGGGAATCAACATTAGCAGCATCGAATCACTTGGCTGGCAGCGCTGAGTCGTCCGTGGACTTTTAGTAGTAGGTAAAACAATACCATAAATAAACCATCCCATGACTGGGAATGGTTTATAAAGTTTATATATACCACTTAAAAAATGGTGATCGGTGATGACTGGGGGATGGTAAACATGACATTGTTATAGGTGGTATATATATAAACCATAAGTAATTGTGACCAAAACCTATAAACATGTTTATGACATTGTTTTAACCACATTACTTGTTTTGGTCACCTCTGTGAGTTCACCCCAGCAATCTGCACAGTTTCCAGCCGCCAAGCAACCTCTTGGTCCCACCATACGCCCTGCTCCCGCAACCATGCCTTAGGATCCGGTGCCATGATCAGATGACAACATGGGACCATGATTTCAGAAATCACCAAAACAAATGCACCGGTCACCAGCAACATCCAACTTCTCAAAAACGAAGAAACTGGTTGGTGGTTTCAACCTACCCCTCAGAAAAATCATGGAGCGAGTAACAGTTGGGATGATGACATTCCATTCCCAACTGAATGGAAAGTCATAAAAGCCATGTTCCAAACCACCACCCAGCCATTTATATTCCATTACCAGAGGGTTAATCACCATTAATCACCATTAATCACCATTAAATCACCATTAAATCACCATTAAATCACCATTAAATTACCATTAAATCACCATTAAATCACCATTAATATCACTATTAAATCAATGATTCAACGAACTGTGGCAAGTCATCTCCCAGAACATGGCACCCCTCGACTCACCAAGAAAAGGTAAGGACCCCGTGGCCCCGACGTATCGACGTAAGCAAGTTGACGCACAGTTCACTTGGCTAACGTTGGGGTTCATGGATATTTATGGGGGATATAACATGATATATATATATATGTAAGTATATTGACTATACTATAGTTTTTAATAGTATTCATAGGGTTTATAATTTTCTACAAACCCAATGATAGCTGGGGGGGCCCATTCATACTCTTGTGTTGACCATCTATGTTCAGCCGCTGATGTGTTGCGCCGACTGTGGCTTTTCTGCTAGGAGATGGAACTGGAAAAAATGCAAACATACAATCAGAACAATGAAGCAACAAATCCCTTACCCCCATCATTTAAATCAGTTTATATAAATATCCCTCTAAAAACCCTGCTTTTTTTTCATATCGATCTTCTATTAAGACTTGGTGGCTAGTTTCTGGGGAATCATCTCCGAGTCTCCCCGCCTGCAGGGTGTCGATGCACTTCCCAGGAAGCTTTCCACGTCCGGAGTCCATGGGTGTTTTGTTTTTTTTTTTCTGCCAGAAGATGAGAACTTTTGATGGGAAAAAATATAAGTATGTATATATGTATATATATATATAAATAATTACATATATATATATACATAATTATTTATACATATAATTATATATATATAATTATATGTACAATAATACATATATATATGATTTTATATATGTACATGTGCCTGGAGATGTATGCGGACATGTGGTAAACTCCAACCATCCACAAAGAGAAATATCCACCTGTTTATGGACACCTGAAACAAACCATTGATAGCTATGTCCAGCCGTCCAGCTCTGATAGTTGAGATGCTTTCTTGGTGCCTAAGATCTATGAACATCATGAGATTTGCAGGGGGGTCTTCCTACCAAACATAGGTGAAATAACTGAAGCATTGAACACTACTTCGATATTCATTTCAGAAGTCAGAGCTGGAGTATAGTTCAGAATCAACATGGTTTCACCAGTTCTGCAGTGAAGCCATAGTGAAGCCAGTGGGGAATCTCAGTGAAGTAACTCGGCACCTTTCGGCACTCATGGTTTACCAAATCGGATCAGCTATCACTCCATCGGGAAATTGGTGCTGAACTCCCAAAATCCAGCAGTCTTTCCATGGCAAAACCCAGCAATTTTCAGGGCGTCTTGAGCCTCACAAATATCGGGGCCTCAGGCCGCCAGGCCTCTGTTTCCCGAGATCATACGATCATACTCTAACCTCTACATTGCTGGTAACCTTGAAGAAGTTGGTCTTTTATGAAATATCGGGATGGGTCAAAACCTACTGTACCAGGGATGTGAACATCATTTACCTGCTTTCATTAGGCTTCACCAGCATGCTGTTGACCGCCATATATGCTTCCTGCTTGTGGATGGGCGAACAAAAAACTCTTCCTGGGTGGTTAGGAACCTCTAAAATTGTGCGCCAGTAAGTTGAGTGAAAACAATGAAATTGCCAGCCAGAATGGGTGTATAATCATGGCCAGTCTTTGACACCAGCCGAAAAAAAAACATGCTTAGCTGGGTATGAAGGTCATCTCCAGCAAATTGGCTACGGCTACGCATGGCAGAATGACATGATTTTCAGTAGAACCAAAGAAAGGTGACAGAAAATGTATACCCAGCTACCGCCATGTCTAACCCCCGGATTGTGGCCAAGATACGATACAGTACAGTATTGATTGAACCACAGTATTATTGCTTACCAATGTTTGAACATGCCATGGGCAATGATTCAAAGAAGACTCTCTTTCCAGTGGTTTTAGAGCCATTGATTGGCAAGGTTTTGATCCAAAACCCATTTATCTAAAGATCTTAGTGTGGGCCGAGCCAACGCGCAAGCTTTGTTCAACTTTGTTCATGTTTGAGTGGTAAAGATATGTATGTTCATACATGTTTCATTTCTCTGTGTACTCAATTTCATATCCACGCTCGACTCAGACCACTATGTATCGCCTGAAAACTCAAGCTCACCAAAGATCCTGTAGTTTGCTTTACAAAAAAGAAGTAATGACAACTGCTGGCACATTTGTTCCCCACACGAAGCAACATCATCAAATGCATATCGCTACCCAACCCTCACGGCACCTATCGTGGGAGACAACCACTACAGCGCCCTCGTATTCTCGCAAGGCAAACTCCAAAGTTTCCTGCTGTGAGAAACTTGGAGTCGGAAAGTGCTGTGACCTTGTCCTAGGTTGGGCTTAAATTACCCTTAAACATATATATATATATAATTATGTAATTTATATAAATCCCTTGGTTAATCATGTCCCCTTGGAAAGACTGGGAATTTTGTTTTTGGTTTTTTTTTCGCCTATTCTCAGACAAACCCATCTCATAATCTTAACCAGTGGGGATGGGCCCCACAAGATTGACCATCTTTGATACCAAAACGTTTGAAAATTCTGGGTGACAATATCAACAAATTATCTGCACAATTAGCATTGTTAAACCATATTAAATTTTGGGGAGTGAATGTGATTGATAAGTTTGGCTTTTTTTCTATCCCATAACCACATGATCATATGGACTGCACATCTCCCAAGCCGCGAAAACCACCATTCTGACCATTCTGAATCTCATCACTGGGAATCAACATGGGAAATCTCATCAGTGCATTTTTGTGAGGATGGCTAAACCACGCAGAAATGTTCCAGGGCTGATGCTTGCAGCATCTCCATTTGCAGGGTGGTTTCACCCCAAAATATTCATGGTCAATGGTGAATCTTAGATACCTGCCAACAAAAACTCATCTGTAGCTGGTTGGTACGTTTGATCATTGATAGCAACAGATTAAAGTACTAAATCTTTAACCAAGGTTGACCTAGTATTGGTTGAATTCCACTTGAACCACCTATTATACTTTCATGGTTTCCCTACGTTCTCGAACTTCCCCGCACGCCTTCATGGGCACATCCAGGTGATTCGTTGGCTCATCGAAAATCAGCATGCGCGAAGGAATGAGCATCATCCTGACCTGTAGCCGGATCCAAAAGGCGGTTTCAAAGAGACCCGTAGCTTACATGTACCCTCTGGTTTTATAATATAGCCTATAGCCGAAGCCATGGCCCATTTAGTTCGAGGATGTCCCGTCCTCAAATATTGTAATGTTCCAAAGCTATGTTAAATCACCAGAAAGGTGTGCAGTATGAAATGTTGAATTTGAACCAGTACTATGCGAGATAAATCTAGATACCAACCCCATCCACCCCCAAAGAATCGACGAACTATACCCAACTACGATGGATGGAAGAAATCCTGCACCAGTTGATAGATGGTTTATTATCCCATTATTTATAAAGGGTTTCAACCATCCAAGGTGGTGCAGGATTTCTTCCATCCACAGTATCAAATGAATCATCAAACCAACAGCAAATCAATTAACATCAATGAACCACCATCTTTTCTGGGCACTTCTGTTCCTATACCAACATGCTTGCAATCCTTTAGCATAAATATTACAACATCAATACCCTTTAACATAAAATCTATTCCTGGAGGTTTTATTGGGAAATTCATCTATACTATAAATATATGTTTTAAGTTTTAATGAGAAGTTCATCTAGGGAATTTCCATTGTCTATGTTTACGGGAGGGTAACACCTAAGGCCCAACAGCTGGGGGCACGACAATTGCCAGTCTCGCTTTTTCGCCACCCGACAAGTTGCTGATCTTCACGTGCATTCCTGGACAGCTGTTTTTTGATGACAAAAGGTGTGGTGCGAGAGGGACCTACAATTTCTCTGGCAGTACAGTGCCCGCCATCGATGCTGAACCAGATCGGAGAACAGATTTTGCCAAGTTTACGCTCCATGTATGGTATATTTACCTACATTTGGGTGATTTTGTTCTGGTAAATGTTGGTGTGCATATTCCAGCACCATGGAGCATCTGGGGGATGTTCCGCCGTGATGTTCCGTCGACTTCATAGCTGTGCGGCTCCCAGATGATGAGTTGCTTGGTCGGATCCATCTCGTCATCGGCTGAGCCGCCGCAAAGGATGAAGCGTCCGAAAGAAAGCGGATGCTGCTTTCGCCTCAACGTGAGAACAGACCTGGAAAAGCCGATTTATCATCCAAATGGGGATCAAAATTAAAGACCTGAGGGACCTAAGTCACTTTAGTCATTTTATGTTACAATGTTTAGTATTAACCATCCAATACTGCACTTGAAGTACAATTTCGACCTATACCCCGTAGGATCCATGTATGGTATATATGGTAACATTTACCATCAATATGCCCCCAATGTTACTATATATACCATACATGGATCCTATGGGTGCCCAAACATATAATGACCATCCATGACAATCCAAATGGTGCAGTAGTGACGGCGAACCCTTTTTTTTGGCTCTCTGAATCCAGTCCGACATTCGACAAAACACGATGTCTGGATCAGTTTCATAATCATGAAACGGGGACAAAACACACACCTGTTGGGGATGACGATGACGGCACTGCCAGACGATAATTTACATTGTTTCCAAACGATTTATGAACCAATTATGATTTACAGTATCCAATATCCAAACGATGGCACTGCCATGAAACTTCAGAACAGGAAAATACAGGAAATACCTTTCATTTGTTTGTTTCATGTTACGGTTCATCACTCAGTCAAATAAGTCTATTATATATGTATTTATGTATATACTGATTCTATGTGTGTATATATATATAATACGTATATATATATATCCCAAATCCTTCATGGTAATCAATAACCCCCTGTAGAACAACCTCAAACCTTTGTAGAATACCCAAGGCCACACTTAGTTACATAGCAAACACATGATTTACATAGGTGTGTATGAACTTGTCCTTCGTGCTTGAAAACGCTAGTAAGGCCGGGCAAAAACTACTCATTTCCTTTTAAATTCAGTACATGTCCCAAGTGCCATAGGCTGTTTGATCATGTTTGATGGGTTTGCTAGTAATGAGAATGCGGACAAGATCTACAATGTGGCGCCCCCGGAGTTACAACTTGGTTATAAACCCTACTAACTATAGATACTACATCTACCATATACCATATCAACTGCAGCTCTATTAGTTACAAAACCAACTCACCCTCTTGTAATTTAACATAGCTATTGAAAATGGCCCATAGAGATAGTTGGTTTGCCTACTATAGATGGTGATTTTCCATAGCTATGTTACATAACAACATCTGGTCGGTGGTATACCTACCCCTCTGAAACATATGAGTTCGTCAAATGGGAGTATTATTCCCAAAATCTATGGAAAGTCATATACTTCCATGGTTCCAAACCACCAACCAGCCATTATTACTATATAAATCACCATTTTCCCATGGTTTTCCCATGGTTTTCCCATGTTCCAAACCACCAACCAGACATGGTAGTTACAAACCAACTGGGCATCCTAACGATCACCGCGGAAGCGGAACTTCTTCATGATCTCCTGGCGCGAAAAAAAAAGTGGCAGCCATGATATATATATATATATATTACAAATTAGTGCTGATCTTAGATGAAACTGAAGTTCCATCTAATATAATCATAATATATATATGTATATATACAGGCATATATATGTATACGGCAAATGCCTGGGTTTTGCCCGGACCCGCAATGACGACGGGCGACGCATCATCATCATCATCATCATCATCTTCTTCATCATCATCAACATCATCAACATCATCATCATCATGATCATCAATAGCATCATCATCATCATCATCATCATCATCATCATCATCTTCATGATCATCAGCATCATCATCATCATCATCATCATTACCGGGGTGCGAGTTTAATATTCCCTGATATCTTTGTTGATCTTCCCAATTGCATGTAAAGTTTAACTGGGGTGGGAGTTTAATATTCCCTAATATCTTTGTTGATCTTCCCAATTGCATGTAAAGTTTAACGGAGGTGGGAGTTTAATATTCCCTAATATCTGTTGATCTTCCCAATTGCATGTAAAGTTTAACGGGGGTGGGAGTTTAATATTCCCTAATATCCTTGTTGATCTTCCCAATTGAATGTAAAGTTTAACGGGGGTGGGAGTTTAATATTCCCTA
>Ga0126342_10011629_pt1 | contig 15715 bp, 8 predicted proteins | sample Cyp1metagenome_FD_92528 | JGI IMG/M metagenome (GOLD analysis project Ga0126342, IMG submission 92528) | Coral microbial communities from Lord Howe Island, Old Settlement Bay, Australia - Cyphastrea 1 metagenome | ecosystem: Host-associated > Invertebrates > Cnidaria > Coral ...
ACCCCCATTTCGGAAAACCTCATTTTTGAAATTTGCAACCCTTCCACGGGATCGTAAATGGCACATCTCAAAATCGACAACCCTTCCAAGGGCGCCGTATCAGCCGCATGCCAAAAACAACCACCATGTTATGTGGATCTAGTGTGATGTAATTAGGATACAGTGGGATATACTGGTACGACCCCCTCAGCCATAAGCGAACTGAGCGTTGGTTGTGCCCTTACGAAATCATGGGATGGTCTCTGGTACCCCATGAGATGTTTAACCTGTGAAAACTTGGAGGTGTCAAAAATGGAACTTGTCAAAACAGAAACCAACCAATAAGACTCGCATTGAAATACTGTAATTAACCAGGAAACGTTGATAAGAAAACAACAGCAAACTGGTGAACGAACCTACGAAAACAACAGTTCCACTTCAAGCAATTAGGTGGAAACTCCACAATGAAATCCTCAACTTGTCATCTGACCATCGAAATTGAAACTGCCAAAAATCTATGGGATTGCAAGCAAACCTAGTTGGGTAAATCGTCAACCTCCACGCCATCATGTTTCAATATCGTGCTTAATTTATGCTTCAACATCAATTTTCCAACAAAAAAAACATGATGTTCCGATTTTCTCAGTTCTCCCATGTGTTTTTCACCAAAAACACCACGCCCCACGCCCTGTCGACGTTTGGCGTTTCGCCGAGTGGCTTTACCGCGCGGTTGGGTGCTTCTGCTGTGGCGCTGACGGCGGTGCGCAAGAGCTCGTCCACACTGGGACTGGCCTTTCCGCCGGGGAGGTAACTAGTATGTTAAGAATACGGTAATAATGGGAATATTCAGGATGGCGAAGACCAGCCCTAGATCAGTAGGGTTTTTAGCATTCCCCAAAAGTCAGAAAGAATATGTTTCCTGAAAAAATATTGGGAGATAGGGTAATAATATGGTATATAATAATATGGGAGAAAATGGGAATAACATGGGAATCTATTAAGATATGGTGATTTGATTGGACTTGAATGAGGATTTAACCATCAACATGGTACACCCAAAATTGAACCATCCCCGAAATCACCATAAATGGATGGGATTCAAACCATCCAAAAAAAATGGTAGTTGAACCACATATTGGGTTTCCAAAAAATGACCTATACCATCAGTAGCCACAAAAAAAGTTAGTGATTTAAGCAACAAAATAGGAGGATAATAGATGAAAATGGGATCTAACCATCATCAATAGGGATTTCATGGGATTCAATGAGATATACCCGGCCTGGTTTTTACTAACAGTTAGCTATTGAAAATGGCCATAGAAATAGTGAATTTTCCCATGAAAAATTGTGATTTTCCATAGTTATGTTAGTTTACCAAAGGGTAATTAGCATTTCATGGGGATTTAACGGGATTTCATGGGAATTGATGGTTTTGTCAAAGCCATGTAATGTGGAAAACCCAAGTCCACAAACCTACCATATGAGGATGGTTTAAACCACTCATTAAAAACATGGTGATTTGGGGGTGGTTTATTATCGGATGTAAAACAAAATACTTATATATTGATAAAGATTTAATAATATAGGATATCATGGGATGTTTACAACCAACAGATTGGGTTATCCTCCTGTCATTTCTCCTTATTTTACGGACACCATTCTAGACCCCCAAAAAAAAAGCAGTTGATGGATGACTAACCCATACTAATCCCATTGCCTTTTAAAAAGTGCCATTGGCTTATTGATGGCATTTATTCTTGTACAAGGGCTAAATGTCCCGCATTTCTTCTTCGACCAGGTGGGACTTCTAACACAAACATGGCCACTATAGCGCCAATTTCCATGGATATCTGTCTGGTAGTTCAGCCTCAAAAAATATACCCGAACGTCATTCGGAATCATCATGCCAGGGTTATCCAGGCTTAAAAACAAACAATACCCGAAACATCCCGAAGCAATGAACAAAATAACAAACTAACTTTGTGTGCCAACTGGACCCCCATAGTTCAATGACATTGCCTATGAACATCTATGAACTATATCTATAAAACCATAGGACAATGTTAGTTTATCAAAGGGTATTAAAATATAAACTATCCCAAATAACCAATCAGAAAGGGGCTGATTTCTTTTCTCATCCCAGTTTTTGTGGCAGCACAAGTTCATAAATCATCCCATATATAGTTCTCCCATAATTATTCATTATTGTCCCATGTTGTCCCATTATTATCCTATATAGCCTATACCATTCCATATTCTCCATATAATCCTATCCTGAAATTGCACATGCCTGAGAAACCATAGTTTAGTAGGCGACTTTCACTTACTTGGGACCTATGACCAGCCCGGCTGTGTTTCATATGCAAGGGGGATGGGATTCATATCCTACTGTATCGCATGGAAGTGCGACAGCGTAAAAAAGGCCCGGTCTGAAAACGGTGATGAAGATCGGGACTTCTATGGGAGTTCAATGGCAATATTTTATGGAACATATCGTAAATTGACATAGATGCGGAACACCTTTCTGAAAACCAAGTGATTTTCCATCTGGAAAATGATCAAACAAAATGGTGCGGTTTTTCTACATCTATCTTAGTTTAGAGAAGGGTAACCATAGGGTTTTTGGCAATTCATATACATGGGGGAGATATGGCCTTTCAAAAACAGGAAATTGGGTGTTAAGCACCGCATCTTGGGCCTATTTTCAGACGAACCCGCATGGTAATTGTCTTCTTCCTGAGATGGGTTTTCTCTAACTTGTTTTGTCAACCTGGAGATCGAAACAACACTCAGTCCTTCGAAAAATCTGATCCGGAACCCCCCAAAAAAATAGATTCTAATATCCCTATCGATTCTCCAAGTAGAAAAAAAATAATTAGTGGATTATCAATTTTTGATATATTTTAGTATTGATTTTCCCAAGTAAAATATCCCTATCGATTGGGGAAAGAAACAAAAATCCACCGCACCTTCTCTGACTGTTTGGGCTTGGGCCCCTCCTGGCGCAAGCCCAAGCCATTGGAAGTCATGGGAAGCCGTGGAAGCCATGGCCCATAAAAAGTTCGATGTTTTCCCCATGACCCTCTGGTAAACTAACATAACTATGGAAAATCACCATGTTTAATGGGAAAACTCACTATTTCTATGGCCATTTTCAATAGCTATGTTAGTTTACCAGAGGGTAAAAATGGTGATTTCCCATAGCAAACTGTTGAATGACCAGAATTTGCTCACTAAAATGATTGATACCACCAAAGCATGGAATTATCATTGTGTGCCCAAAGTAGTAGCTGTACATCCTGTATGTAAACGTTCCTCAATATGCGACTGCAGGGCTGTTTGTACAGCAGTAAAACGTTTCTCTCAAAACTATTGAGATCGGAATGCGGCCATAATATGGTAAAGCTAATGATAAACACATTTGATCCACAGATGGTATTGCATTGACCAAACGGCCGTTAGATATTCTATTGCTATTACATATCCCAGATGCTCCATGTATGGAATATGTATGATAGTTTCCCCCAAAAAATCACTTAGTAATGTTGGTAATTGCAATGCCAACACCAGGGAGAATATTGATATTCAAGAAAGTGGAAGTATGGTGACAAAACTTACTGGTGCTAAACGTAGGGAATGGATGGGAATGGGGGTTGCTGGGTTGATTATTGATAGCTATTGTGGATCATTCCCTCATTCCCTGCTAAGCACCAGTAAGACAAATATGGAAAACAACGACACATACCCTCTGGTAATCAACCATGGCTTGCTGGAAAATCGATCATCCAGTTCGATGATTTTCCCAGCGAACAAAACCTCCATTTCCACAGGAGTTTGAGAAAAAAGCCCCGTTTGTTCCATAGCAACAAATAACCGGAGGGTATAACATCATAAATACTCTTAAATACTATTAAGTCCCATGAAACCCCATTATATCCAATATTGATTGATGATTTTCCGATTAAAACGGCCTTTTTTTTCCATAGCTATGCAACAAATAGCCAGTATAACCCCAGCCACTGCTCCGCCTGGCTTGGCAAATGGCAGTTGCAGATGGTCTGACCATGAACCTTGAATAGTGGGATGACTGGCCATGATTTCTATATATATAAGTTAATTGGGATGATGTGCAAATATATATATATACATATATACATACATACACATACATACATATATATACATATATGCTGGTATATATATATATATATACATATATATATATACATAATTATATATACATAATTATATATACATATTATATATATGTGATTAAGATGAATAGGTTGATTCGGGATAACTACTCAAATCTACCTTAGCTTATTCTAGTTTACTTTAATGGGGACTGTTATTGCAATGGGACTGTATTGGGTGCATTGTAGAAATTCAGTAACCTGTATGGTTCGGTAATTTGGGATAGTTAGCCCTATTAATGATTCCAGTGAGATCGCAGTGAAGTCATGATCAAATCAATGAAGGCTATCCAGATATGCAGCTTAACCCTTAAAAACAAGTTGAAAAATACTGGTATATCAATGTGAATATATTCATGGGATGCAGCCAACACAAAGATATGTGGGGAACTAGTAGTAAGCAAACAATAGAAAATAATCAAACTAAAGCATCCCCAGTAACCTATATACATGGATCCGAACTTGGGCCATGCTTGGGCCATAAGTTCCATGCTTGGGCCGGGGGTAAATCATGGGGAGACCCCAAGTGATCCATAGCCCATTGGTGAAAAAAGATCCGGGGTTGATATTGCACTACAAACAACAGGAACTTGGATCAGGTTGCATCTCATGAAAATCATTGAGGCAAAAACGCGGACTGGCATCTTGACCACTGACCACCCGAAAAAGCGAAGGCGCCAACCATCCGAAAAAGGAGGATTCTGCAGGCGAGGGGCGTTGACAGCTCCTTGACACATCTTGTTGACAGTCTTCTCCTGATTCGCATATGGGGTCAATACCCTTGTTTGGCCTAGGCCAAAAGATGTGTAATTTACTATTGTAATATTTACTAGTATCCCATAAACCCGGTTAATAAAACATTGTTTAATATTTGGGGATACTGATCCATCTATTTACTGTACCTGCTATTGTGATACTTACTAGCCAGTTTTCAGGGCGGTCAAAATGAGAGGCCCTCATTAGGGGAAAAACTCACACCGCTCAACAACTTTATCGTCTTAAGTGGGTGAATCCCTGAATACTCAGATGGATCATTGTTCGGACCCTTGGTGAAAGGTTGATTCGATGGGTGGATACCTATGACCTATGACCAGCAGCTTGGTGATTGAAGATCGGAATAGGGATCCGGGTCGACCCATCGTGCCACAATGCACCATGAACGTAGATCATGCCCCCAAACCATGGATCTCCCTAGCTGAGTTTACTGACGTTTTACTGGTGAAATTCATCGAATCTCTTCTGGGGCGCCCATTTTTCGTTGACGATTTTCAGGGGATGGATTCATATCCACTAGACTATATTTAAGGAATTTAAGGTTGTCATAGAGCTAACGATACTGAACACCATTCTTGCAAGTTATATCCAACTATTCCTGCTCAATCCATCAATAAACAATCCCCATCTTAGGAATGGCTTGCGGCATTGGCTCAATCCCCCGGAGGGCTTGCGGCATTCAAAAAGATGAGTTGAATGTCAGGCAATGTGGCTTCAAATGGAGGTTTCCTAAGTCATGGGTGTACCCCTAGTTCTCATCCATTTGAATAGGATGTTCCAGAAAAAAAACAACCCTTTTTGGATACCCCCATGACTATGGAAACCCACATATCACCATTTTCCACCATGATTCACCATTATTAAGGCTTATTAACCACTACTAAACCAACCAGCTATTGGGGATGTCCCATGTGTGGAAAACCTCTATGATCATCGTGGAGACAGGTCGCTTCGCCTAGCTTCGCCTAGCTTCGCCTCGAGCCGCAGAGCCAGGTCGCAAAGGAGCGGCAGTCGCGTTTGCTCAAAAAAAATGGCAGCTGCGAGGCCGACGTCAGAGAAATGTGGAGATTAATGTTTGGTGAATATGGGATGGAATTCCAATATATCTACAATATCAAGACATGTTACAGATCCAATGTTAGATATTCAATATGGGGATAACTATGCCCAAATGATTCATATGTGGCATCTCAAGGATAAATATGGGATAACTATACTATTGAATAGCATGGGGGATGGAGAAACTGGGGATATCATGGGAATATACTGGGATAATATTGAATAGTATAATATATGGAATAATGTGGATATGGGTTACTGGAAGGTTCCATTGTCAATTGTTTCCGCAGCTTTCTGCCTTTTTCTGTTGTCTTCCTTATGAATTCAGGGTCTAAATTCTCCTGCGACAGGAGTCTTGTTGTTTTGCTGGGTAAGTTCACGTTCCTCCAGTTTCTAAAAAAAACTCACTGACCTGCTCAGCCAGGGTTCAAAAAGTGTTTTTTCTGGTGGATAATTGGCAACAAAAAGTTAACCCACCAATCCAAGAATTTAAACGGGCAAACATATATTTCAATTACACCCCGCAAATTACTCGTAAAGCCATAGGTTCGGTGCAGCATCGATTCATTGAATGCAATATGTGTCGATGAAATCCCTCAGAATAATGATGTTTACCAATGAAATCCCTAAAGTCCAATTTCTATGGTAAACATCAGACACCCACAGATGGATGGTCAAATTTCAAATCTGCTGGGTGATTTCGACCATTTGTCATATGTATATATATATGTATATATATATATACATATTATACATATATACATATTATATACATATATATATATGGTATGCTCAACCATAGAAAGTCCATATACATAGTCAAATAAAACCACCAAAAAGTACTTCTGAACCAACTGATCGAAGTGCCACCACCTTGTAGTTTTTTGCGTTTATTCACCATTATTACTGTACCCTCTGATAATAAACATGACGATGGAAATTTAAATCACCATTTATAGATCATTTTCGCAGCTATAAATACCTCCATTTAGTTCGGGAATGTTCGGTTGCGATGTTTGGAGTATTCCATTGATTATTCCATTACATAGCAATCCAAGGGGTTTATCCATTGATTATCCATTAAATTACCAAAGGGTAAACCATGAATTATCCATTGATTCCATTACATATTCCAGTATTGTGGGTTAAAGTCCTCATGAGTAATCTGTAAAGATGATTATATTTGAAATATGTTAGTATTATTATATTTTAAATTTATATTCATATATATGAATATAATATGTAACTATTACTAAATTGAACCACTATGATCATAGATTCTGATATTCTCACGGAATTCCCCTGAAAAACATGCGTTTTTCAGATTCACCAGCGCTGAAAGTCCACGAGGCCCCACTGACTGAGCAAAGTCCGACGCCCAAGCAGGGCATACCACAGAGCCACGGACTCCGGCTGGAGCTCCTGGGGCATTGGATGGTGGATTTTATTGGGATTTAATTCATTTAATGGTGACCTGATGTGATTTCATAGTGATTTAATATGATTTCATAGTGATTTTTCATAGTGACTTGGTGGGATTTCATAGTGATTTTGTAAATTTAGCGATTTCATAGTGATTTTTCATCGTTTTTTTTCATGGATATTTTTCGTGCAGTGCTGATTTCAAAGGATTGCCATCGGATGCTCCCCCCACGTCACGTCTGGTCTGTGATTTTAAGGTGCGTCGGGTCTCGCAAGTCTCCGACACATTTTCTGGGCTTGGCGTGTTGGAAGCCATGGCCATAGAAATCCTTGATTTACCCATGAAAAAAATGGTGATTCTCCATAGTTTTTCCCATTAAAAATGGTGGATCTTTCCATAAAAAATTGTGATTTTCCATATTTTCCATATAAATACTGGTTATCCCAAAGAAATACTATGGCGTACTTAGGCGTACTTAGTAACTGGATCAGTTTAATTGGGATTATGACGCCATAGTTACTCTATAACCAGTTACCCAGTTGCGATTCGTGGAATGATCCCGGAAGATCCTTCAAAATCCTCCAGTTGGTGGTTAGACCCTTCGGCGAATTCGACCGCTTTCTGGCAGGTTTTTTCCCACCAGCGTTGCTGATAGGTTTTTGGTGGTTTAACTAATAGGATTTATGAAGTTAACTAATAGGATTTATAAATAAGTTTCTACAAGTTAACTAATAGGATTTATGAAGCAACTTGTTGGGGGCCCAGCTTGTATTAGTGGTTGTTGATTGATACGATTCATAGGCGCCAGGATCACTTGCACATTGGCTTTTGGATCACTTGAACATTGAGGATCACAACTGAACATGTGTAGCTTCACTTGGAAATGGGTTTCTGGTGTTTCTGGATCACTTGAACATGCAGTGGATGGAAGAAATCCTGCACCACCTTCGATGAAACTCTATAAATAATGGGATAAGCCATCTATGAAGTGGTGCAGGATTTCGCAACCATCCACCGTAGGACACGACTGGGAGACATGGGCACCACTCACACCTTTAGGCTTTGATCATCCCTGTGGCCCACGGGCCCAGAGCGAGCCAAAAACCCACGCACAAACGAGCCAAACGCATGTTAGCGAACCCCCGCCCCCATTCATATCCATTCATATAGAACTCGATTACGATATGTATGTATATATATATGTATTACATACTATTATTATCATTGTTGTCTGGGTGGTGGTTCCTGAAAAGAAACAACATGTTTGTCATTGAGGATATTTTATGTTGGGAGCATCATCCCCGTTCTCTGGTTGAAAATAAGAAACCATTGAAACCACCCAGCACGCAGATTGCGGACCTTACCCCATCCATCAATGGGGATGGAAGACCATCCACCAAGGAGGCTGCGGAAATTCATCTGTTCCACAACATTCAATTGATTGATTTAAGATGATTTAAGGACGTGGCTTGACCAGCAAGATAATTACCAGCAAAATTGGTTCATATATGTGTGTATATATATATATATATATACACACCAGTTAACGTTGTATTGGGAATTATTGGGAGATGTTGGGTGTCTATACACGTTCCGTCCAACCGAGCGAGATAAGAAGAAACTAGAAGAAACGAGGTGACCGTAAACAGAGGCTGAGTTGACCAGCAATGGATGTTTTAGCTGCTTCTATACAGCTGGGAAACCAATGGAAACCAATCATCAGACACAAAAATCAGTTTCTCAACAAAAGCGCCATACATCCAACTTGAGACCGGCACCAAGAGAATCAACTGGCATCATTTCCACATGCTACTTGGAGCTGCATCCCACCTAGTAAATGGGTTACCCTCTGGTAAACTAACGTAACTATGGAAAATCACCATTTTTAATGGGTAAATCCACTATAAATGGCCATTTTCAATAGCTATGTTAGTTTACCAGAGGGTAGTTATACCGTTATACCCTCAGGCATGGAAGATCCCCATTGATTCCCCAATGGCTTGATATCAGGAGCCGTTCCTCCATTGCTTGCTGTCGCAGTAGCACTCGCGGAAGATGTTCCAGTACCTGGTGAGTCCATGGTGAAACATGGCTACCCTCTGGTCAATGGCCATCTCAGGAACCGATTGATTGGAGGTACCTACCATATATAAGGCCTATACAAGGCGTATTTTTCAGGCCTATGTAAGGGAATATCCCCACAAAATGTGGCCTTATATGGTACAGTACCTCCATTTCAGGATCCTGAAATTCCCAGTGATTCCTTTCTTATAGTCAAAAAAATGAACTATTCCCATTTAGTGAACATATTAATAAATCTATTTATGAATATCCCCATTAATGTATGATGGTTAGACCTATTTCCAAATGATTTATAGGTTTATACAATATTCTTTGCTTGGGAACTTATAGCCATAAATACACCATGCAATTTCCCTGTATGTTCATATATATATATAAGTTTTCATTTACCAGAAATAAAGCTATTTTGGGACAATTCCCCTTACTAACCATCATTCCAGTGACGTCGCAGTGAGGTATAGTGAGGTCGTTAGCATCCAATGTAGAACCACATTAATACTAACCATATAACCGTATGATACCAGTCTATCCATCTATCATGGTCATACACCATTAAACTAATATATAACCATGTATAGATATATAACAGTATATAACCACATTAAAATATTACCAACAACCTATCAAAACATAATACCCATATTACCCATATTATAACCGACCATACATATATATATATATATATAACCATATATTTAACTAACCATAAATAACCATAGATACCCATATTATAACCATATTATGTCCATATTATAGCCATATAAAACCATACTATATAGAAATATGGTTGTTTATGGATCATACAAGCATATAATCATATAATATTTCACTAACCTGAATCTTGCGGCCATTTGGGGATGATTTCCCTTATTAACCATGATTCCAGGGTTCGGTCACAGTGAGGTCACTATAAATTACCCATATAATATATATATATATATACATACTGGTTGGTGGTTTCAACTCCTCTGAAAAATATTAGTCAGTTGGGATGATTATTCCCAATACATGGAAAAAAATGTTCCAAACCAACCAGCATATAATAACCTATACTGGTTGGCGGTTTCAACCCCTCCTGGAAAATATTAGTCAGTTGGGATGATTATTCCCAATATATGGAAAAATAAAAAATGTTCCAAACCACCAAACAATGTATGTATATATATATGATAAATGGTGATTTTCCATAGTTATGTTAGTTTACCAATAACCATATATTATAACACAATATAACCATATTTATTATGTATATATGATGGGTATACAACATAATACGATATAACTGGGTCAATATATATATATATATATATGTATATATATATACAATATACATATATCCATAAATAATATATATATATATATATATAAATAATTATATATCCATAAATAACCATATGTTTAACCTATACAATTATAATTTATCAGAATCATAACCACTTCCACAGCGAATCTGCGCCTTCTTCAGCGCCGCCGCCTCGTGGAGCCAAAGCCCCAGGCCGGCGTGACGCAAGGCCTGGGACGACGGGACGAAATGCCAAGAAATGGTCATTCGAATGGGATTCGAATGGGATGTTCCCCTCTGGTAATGACTCACATAGCTATTGAAAATGGTGATTTATTAAATAGTGGATTTTCCCATTGAAAATGGTGATTTTCCATAGCTACGTTAAATTACCAGAGGGTCGATTTTTTTTTGGGATCGGAATGGGAATGGGAATGGGATGATGGGAGGTTCTTATGCGATTTTATGGGATTTCATGGGATTGTTTGATGAAGTTTAAGGGAATGTTCATGGGAAAACCATGTTTTTTTTAACGGAATATACATCTTATATAAGATGATTTGGGGCGTTTGAGAATAGCTATTTAATATGAATATGTCACGGTCGAGACATTGTGAGCCAATTGCAACGATTCCAAATAATAGTTGGCTGTCCATACTGCACATAGAAAAGGTTTTGACCATGGCTCAAATGCTCTTTCAGTTGAATGGGCTAAAAAATTCGGGTTGTCATGGGGTAATAAAATGGGACATACCCAACCTGGTTATGACTAACATAGCCATGGTATAGATGGTCCATTTATAGATGGTTTACCTAGCTATATAGCATGATGATCTTCCATGGCCAACTGTTAGTCATAACCAAAAGGGTACATATAGCTAAGCAACAAGAGATGGGGAATATTCAAACGGGTTGCTGAACGATTCATGTTGATGATACAATGCGCTTTACTAACGGTTTCTTTGGTCAAACATATTTGATTATTCACAGTTACCTTGGTCAATCAACTTTACCCAGTCAATTGTTTACATCCCTTGCTAGCCAACAATAGTTACAGATCCATGGCTCAGACTATGGTGAATGTTAAGTTCATATTGAACACGCCCTATTAATCAACACCCACAGACCAAAAAAAGTTTGGCAATACTACTTTGGGTTGGTCCCACCCCCTATTAACAAACACCCTTCTGGAAAGTCCTATTTTTTGGGTGATGAGAAATTGATTTGGTTCTGATGTTTCTCACCTGATGGTTCTGGTGCTGGCTTGAAAGGGATGTAAAATACAAATAGTTCAGGAAAGGAGATGTATTGTGCAGAGTCAATGGAGGAGATGCTTTATAGTTATGTCAATGCGTATATATTTTTTTATATGTATATTTATATGGTATCTCCCCCCAAAAAAGTCCACCTTTTTTCAGTTTCTACTGGTATTTGCAGTGTGCATATATGTATATATATATAATTATATATATATATATAGATATTGAAGAGATTCAAGGCACAGAATCCCCGAAATCTAGGAAAATCCAACAAGTTATGATTTAAAGAAAAAACATACATGACTTTCTTATTAAAACAATGCATTTTGAGAAGCTCGCAAAGGGTACCCCTTTAGGTTGGTTCCCCCCCCCAAATAATGTACATGTGCATCCCCAATTAAAAAGCAGCCTCAACCCAATTCAATTGAAATCCTGACTTTTCCTCTAGATTTAAAAGGAATGTCAATTGAAAATAAATTGAGTTCGGTTGAAATCCTTTCTTATCCTTTTACTTTAGATGCACACGGAAAATCAGTTGAAAGTAAGTTGGTTTCAATTGAAATCCTTACTTGTATCTTAATTTCTTTAAAAGGAACATCTCACCCCGTTGGGAGGGAGGTTGCCACTGAAAAGAGAAATCTCGACCCCTTGGCAGGCAGGTCCTAGTTTTCAATTGGGGTGGACTCTTACCTTCTATAGGGGGTATTAATACTTCAATGTTAAAAATATGGTTATATAATGTTATATACGGTTTGATGGCTGATGATTGGCAGATGGTTAAACCATCAGCTATTCCATTTAACCATTCTTCAGTTATCTTATTCATCATCATTTGATACATTCTATGGACGATTATATGGATTTTTTGTTGGTTGGGTATAAACAACCTATAATCATAAACCAACATGGTTGTCTTATTCATCATCACTATGGCTTGTTATTTGTACCCAACCAACAAGCCATCCATTTCGCAGATCAGAAACGGCCCGCAGTGCCGCAGCCCTGGGACGCCCCGGCAGGCCAATCCAGATCCGTGCCAAGAGCCTGCACGATCAATGGCCATTCCAGGATCCGATTCATTAGAGGTACCGATTCCATATATAAGGCCTATTTTTCAGGCCTATTGTTTTAGGGAATATCCCCAGAAAATTTTCAGGATCCTGGAATTCCCATTGATAATATCATGGTTTCAGAGTGTTGACCAAAAAAAAACTCCAAAGAATTATTTTTTAATGTGCTGTTTCTTTATCAAGATTCCCCGTTGGGTTATCTCCAAGGGAAAACGCTGAACAGGAAAAAAGAAGCCGAACATTCAAATGGCTGCACTCTGCGGAAACGTTTCAGAGACTGTGTTCCAGGTTGAACGTTTTTTTTTGTGGTTCCGGGTACCTTATCCCAGCCCCCAAGAGGAAATGGGTAGATCATGGTCCCACCAAATTTGATCCCAGCACCTCCAAGATATGGTCGACCATGGTGCTTTGACAGTCCGAATGCAAAGCCCAGCACATGTCCTGCACACTGCCCCTCCACTTGGATCCTGGAAGTGATAGGATCCTGGGCTATAGTAAATAAATGGTTATACCATGTTATAGTTAAGGTAATACAGTAAATGGTTATAGTTATAACATGTTATAACATGTTTCATGGTTATAAATAGCTATAAATGGCATTTAAATGGCTATATATAACCCCAACCCTTGACATATTTCAATTTTCGGGATGTGAAACCCACTTCCAAATATTTACAAAGCTCCAGAATCCGGGCATTGGTGGCGCAGTGACAAGGAATGACCTGGTCCCATTTGAGGTGGCCCTCCGAAAGACACATCTGGATGTGCTTCATGCAGTGGATTCTACGCAGGTGAGCAAACTGGAAAACGATAAGCTTTCAAAGAAGATATACTTACTTGGTCAAATGACTTCTGAAACAACTCCCTCCAACAAAATCTTCTCGTAATTCCATTCACATGTCTCGAGGAAAACCAGTCCCTTCCAGTTCAAAGTTGATCGTTTCGGGGAGTAAACCATTTCTCTTTGGCTCAGAAACCGTAATAACCACGGGAGAATTTTCAAGTCCCAAAATGAGCGGTCTGGTTGCTATATACCAACATAAATGATCCAAACATAGGAAAATTACAACGCCCCATTCCTCAAAATCTATCTAAATGTCATCCAAATCAAATTACTGTACCATTTTAAGGTATTTAAACCTAAAGTGGACCTAAGGGAAAATATCACACTTTGCGTAAGAACTCGCCTCAGAGCTCAAGAATTGCAGGAAGGTCTCTGCATTGGGAGTTCTTAGTTGCCAACCTCAATGAAATCCACCGGTGTCATCAAGCTGGCTGGGACATCCTCGAGAAACTGGGACTGGGGATTTTCCAGCCAAGTGATGACACCAGAGGCTACGGAACAGCCAAGTGTTGCATCCAACAAATCAGATACACCAAAAAGTGGACCGTGAGAAAAATGGTGAGGAGAATTCTGTCAAAAAACACACATGCCCAAAAACTATGTGTCAAGAGACCCAAGAAAAACAGTTTTACCCTTGGAAAACTGAACCTGGCAATGCAAATCGTCGAAAGGTGGATTTTCCATATTGTTACCATCCAACTAACATCGACCCTGCCAAAATAGGGTGTTGGAAGACTTTTTTCCACTAAAGCTTGAGAAAACATCGTCTATGTTCAGGGTCTATGTGAATTTGTTGGATTTGAAGGGCAATTGTGATAAATTTCGACTCTTCTGGCTCCCAGGGCTTGAAAAAAGGCCAGATTTGCCAAGAGGCGACGAACGGCCACGTGCACCTCAAAAGCCTGCAAATAGATATATAATAGGGATATATATATATATATATATATATTACTGATTGTATGGGAATAGAAAGAACATATTCTGTGGGAATTCTATGGAAATATATTTATACGATCAGTATTAAGCAACAATTTCCAGGATTGTGGGTATATCACCAACATTCACCGACAATATGACAATATAGTGTGAATATTTTAGGTGAATGTTAAGAACAATTGGGTTATAGCATCCCCTTTTAAGGTTGGCAACCTCGAATGGGGAAAAACATCATCGAACTACCATCCTGGAATCTTTTCCGCATCTTTTTGGGGGATGATGTCACCGAGCCCTCTTTGAGGGTGACGCTCCAGCCGAATGTTTGGGTTTATTTTGGGCGAATCTTAATCACCAACAACCGGCTGATGAAGATTAAGATGCTGATTGGTTATAATCGATTATAACCCAATATCCAACTTGTTTGGGATTTTATTAAGGGTTATTAATCACCAAAGCCCTCAACAACCACGCTTATAAGTTATAAAGGCTGATGAACAATCGATGATTGGGTGGGTTACCACCTTTGGGGGGTGGTTGAATTTCATGATATTTGACACCACCAACCAGTGAGATTGGCTTGGGGAGACCCACGTGCTTCTAGGTGTGTCTACCTACCTACCTACCTATCTACCTACCTACCTACCTACCTACCTATCTATCTATCTATCTATCTATCTATATATATATATATTAAGGAACTACTCGTACTTAGAATATGCCGAAATTCAATCCTGCCCCCTCCAAGGAAAAAAAAGGTACATAGAATATATTTTATTTTTAGAAGATTTTAGAAGATCCATTTTAGAAGATCCAA
>Ga0126342_10011630_pt1 | contig 15713 bp, 11 predicted proteins | sample Cyp1metagenome_FD_92528 | JGI IMG/M metagenome (GOLD analysis project Ga0126342, IMG submission 92528) | Coral microbial communities from Lord Howe Island, Old Settlement Bay, Australia - Cyphastrea 1 metagenome | ecosystem: Host-associated > Invertebrates > Cnidaria > Coral ...
GACCCCCATATTGAAAAAGTAGCACGACTACACGCGCGGTTTTCCACCCGCTAGCATAAACAACCATTTAGGTTGGGACTTGGGGACTTGGGGTTAGGGGGGGACTTGGGGACAAGGAGACAGGGTGTAGGTATCAAAGTGTACATAAACAACCATTTAGGGGGCTGCGCAGGCACAAGCGAGACAAATCAACGGGCACAAGCGAGGCCGTTTCCGTCATGACCTCACCTGTATACTTGGGCGACTAACAAAAAAGCTCAGAAGGTCTCTGCAGGCCTTTTATTCATTTTTATTTCCCTTGCCATGGTTTGCATCTGCCTCACTATTCAGTCAAGAATTCATGCATTGTGGTAACAGCGTGCCAAGCCGTGTTCATGTCCCTGTCCATGTGTCAAAAGCACGTAATGTTTATATCATTTTATATCTGTTTGTGTCACATATTTGTGTCAGATATTTCTGTCAGATCTGTGCGTTTGACATATCAGTTTTGTGTCTTTCTCTCGCGCCGAGGCTCTGATCTTTGCGGCTTCCGTTGGCTCAGCTTCTCGAGCTCTTTGGCCCGTCGCTTGAGCACCTGAGACAAAGTGAGACAAAGTGAGACAAAGTGAGACAAAGTGAGACAAAGTGAGACAAAGTGAGACAAAGTGAGACAAAGCAAAAGATGTAAAAGATGCAAAAGATGCAAAAGCCAAAAAAAACTCAGGAACGTCCTTGGAACGTCAGAAACGTCCACAGAAATGGCAATGTGGTGGGCGGTATGTATCTTGGCATAGCCTAAAAACTCCTCAATTTCAATCTTCCTTCTCAAGGTAGCTTCAGACACCTGCCTGTTACTCAAGTAGAGCTAGTTCGACAATTTCAAATGAAGTGCAAATCCTGCATCCGTAGCTGCCGTAGCTTTCCTTCAAAACTTTTTGGGACCCTTTGACCTACCTACGAGGAAAGCGCCATCAGTTCACCCGATCGTGTCATGGTCAAGACTGATGTCAAGAGGTCAAGAGGTCATGCCCAAGCTGCCCAAGCCACAAAACAAACAGAGACAAGCAGAGACAAACAGAGACAGAGGAAACTTATGATATCCTATGATACATCTGAAGATACATGTAGCCGATGTAGCCTTCTGCGCAACTCCAACCTAAACAGACTTGAAAACTATGTGAAGGATGCATTGCAATGATTTACTGCACCAAAATACACAAATTCCTCTGTAGAGGCTCCGACAGAGGAGAAGGGGACAAAATGACCAGAGTAGACGAGGACCAAGCGACAACAAACCCAGAGGCCCAAAGGTCCAAAACGGTCAAAGACGCCAAAGAAACAAGACGCTGACAATAAGACCCACGAGACCCTCCACACCAATTTCCTCGGTTCCAGTAACTTGGATCTTTGCAAATGCATGCAAATGCAACAATTTCTGAAAAAATCTGAAATACATGATGTGAACGACCTGTCTATCTTCCTTTGTCTATCTTCCTTTGATATCCTTAACTATTCCATCCATCTTGCAGACACGCCACGCTCGCAGTTGTCCACACCTCTCCCAAGTTGTCAGTTTCTGAGTAGACTCGTGCCTTGTGACGCGCTGAAGTATTGGGAGCCACTCGTATCGTTTGTCGTCCTTCATCTACTTCGTTTTCTCAAACTCCCTGTGAAATGATGGAAACGAATGTCATTCACAGCTACAAACAGGCAGGGCCAATGAACAAGTCCACACGCAAAATGTAGTGCAGTTGGGCCTTCTGCATCCATGTCACAAATAAAACCCATCGGACTGGAGGTAGAATGGTATGGAATTAATTGTGAATGGTATGCAATTATCAACTATGTGAGATGGCAACTTGGACAAGACTCTTGAAATGATGCAATGTCGTTCGATGCTCTTCAGTTCAACAAACTACTGTGGCTTTCAAACCTAGCACTACAAATTGCAACGAATTGCAATTGCACACGGCCCACGGCACGCCCGAAAGAAAGGAGCCTCTTCTGCTCGTGCTGTTGGGACCAGCAAGAGTCCTGCTTGAAACAAGTCTCGCCTGAGGAATGAGATCTTTTCGGTCTGGAATGAGCAGTCCATTTCTAGGGCGGTGCAGTGACAAAACAGATGGGGCAACCGCTCGAGAAAATAGGTCCCAGCAGAGTGTTTACCTTGTTCAAATGCATTGCAGCAAGTTGCAGAGTGCCAAGCCTCAATTTGACAATTCTAGCATGCTTTATGTTCCTAGTTTCACTTGAATTGATTAGTAAAACATAGTAAAGCATAGTAAACTATACACATGATTACATTTGCGTCGTGCATGATGTGCATGTAGAATGCAAGCCTATTCAAACGTCGAAACTTGAGAATTCCTTGCCTTGGAATGTTGAAAACAGTGGGCGCGGCTCCGCAAGGAGAATACCTCATTGCGACTCATCATTCACCCAACATTGCAACCAGATGCAACCAGATGCAGTCAGCATCAAGCACTTATATTGTTACTGCATGCAGTTTCTATGCAGTTTTTGTGCAGCTTCCATGCAGTCTCTTGCTCCTTTGGTTTCACCGTTTGAAGCTTTCAATGTCTTTGTCAAAAGATCAAATCAACATTCTATTTGACATTCAATACCACATAACAATAAAACCTCAGTAAGGTGTACTTCCTACTTTTCTTTCCATCTATTCTGATACCCTTCAATTGTACGCTTGTTGCTCTTGCGACAGGTCATTTAACGTGGACATTGCATCTATACAAGAAACAACTGAGAAAGGCTGTTGAACAAGTGGAACATAGCATTTAACTTAAACCTGAAAGCATCCAAGGCAAATCCAAAAGGAAAAACAAATCAGGGTTTCCGAAAAAACATCCACCACAAGTGCTGTTGGTGGAAAGGTTTGAAGAAAACAGACAGGAACCTATGCGGAATCCAACCAGAACCTCGCAGCACTCTGCCGGAACCCTGTTCGAACCCTTGCCAAACCACTTTGTATGACACTACCCTTGCAACGGCATCTACCAAAACCTTTGCCAGGACCGTTGCCGGGCTGGAAACCCTGCTAAGGCTAAAACCTTGCTGCACTTTTGCCAGAAACTAGCCTAGCGGCCTAGCAGGAACCCTTGCTGCTACACTGCGCAACACCCAAATGGTTCCCAGAAACCTTGTGAAAACGTGCCCTGAACCAATCCCAGAACCTTTTCCTGACAATATTTCCAGAACCCAAGCCCTGCTCCCAGAGAAGATCTTGCCAAAGGACATGCAAACTCTAGAGATCTCTAGAGTGACTGAGTCCTTTGTCACATCTGACACAAACATCCAAACTGCTGTGCAGTCAGTCTTTGTCCCACTGTCACACTTTGCAGGCTTTCTCCCCTACGTGCCAGGCTCTCAGCTTCGCATTTCGCAAGTTTCATGAACTCTTCCTGATATGCTAGGACCTACCTGGGGACCTACCTGGGGACCTACCTGGGGGGACCTACCTGGGGACCTACCTGGGGACCTACCTGGGGACCTACCTGGGGACCTACCTGGGGACCTACCTGGGGACCTACCTGGTAGGACATGTAGCATATCTAAGGCTTACGGCTTACAACACAATGACGGCGTGGCACATCCTTTGCTTCAGAGACACATGCGCACAGCCAGGGCAGCCATGGCTAAATGCACACACAGCGCTGCATTTCGGCGCCGTGTGGACATGGCGAAGGCGTCACTCTTTTGGCTGCATGAACATTTCCGGCGCAGCGTCTCAAAGGAATCCAGAGCAAAGAGAAAATGAAAAAATGTCCCATAATTATATAACCCGTGCATGTGCCCAACTCTAGCTAGCCAAGTTTGCAGCTTTTTCTATGAAGGTTTACAGGTGAATCTCTTGGGGTAATAATAGTGATACGGGTCTTGCAAGGGTGGAAATTGAAGCTAGCTCAGTTAGGCTGTGGCATCTGTGGCTTTCCAGCATTGATGAAAGGGCTCGGCTAATATTTCGCTCGACTCGTCATCTCAAACTCACATTGCCATCGATTCACGATTTCGGGGCAAAACCCACCCAAACCTGACTGGAAGACACATATAACATCTACTTGATCCTTCGAAGAGTCAACTGAGCGCGCGGTAAAAGTTGCAAAGGAAAAGTTCGCGTCAGTGAATGGAGTCTGAATAAGTCTGAATAAGTCTGAGTGTGGGTAGTCATTGAGTCAGTCTCACCACGTACCTCACTGCTCCAGCTATCTCGAAGCTCCACCTGGCAGCGCAGCACTGCCTTACCTCTCTTTGTTCCATCTCTTCGTGGATTTCTTTCGGATAAAGCCTAATGAGTAGTAAAAACACGTTTAAAAAAAATGCTAGTGACTCACAGTGACTCCTTTCGGAAGCCAGTGCAAAAGTTTGCCATCAGAAATAGCGTATAGTCACAAAAAGACGAAAGGGCTGCGGCCACGAACGGTTCAAGAGATGCACCAGGAGGACGGAACAACTTTAAGCCTTGTGGGGAGACAGCTCTCATAAATCATACCAGAATATATCCAGAATAGACAGCATAGATAATTGATGATAATTGTAGCTGTGATTATTGCTGATTGTAATTGATTGTAATTGATTGCAGATGTCAGGAAAAGGCATTTCTAGTTGCTTTGAACTGCACACATCGGATTGCCACAGTGGATATCGGATTGGCGGCGCAATGGATTGAATAAGAAGACTTCAACAAACGGGCAAGGATTCGCGATCCCATTTGGAATACCCAATTATATATATGACCAGTGCCCAAACGGGAAGGCAAGCTTGCAAAGGTGTAAAACACTAGCAACCAGCATTTGTCCTCAAAGACAGACACACAGCTACAAGCAAGTCTTCTTGTTGCTGTAAAGTACAACACTTTTCCTTTCGGAAAAACTGGAGAAAACTATATAGAGAAACTAGAGACAGAGAGAGAGAGAGAGATCCGCAACATTTGATGCGCGTGACAGCAAAACCGTAGGTGATTCCAGGACTTTACAAGTTGCAGCCATGGTCTTTCTGTCATATGGTTCATATCGGTCTTTGCTGGGACAGTCAAAGCCGTTAGGGTCAAATCAGCACACATCCATTTTCCACATGGCGGCTTGTTTCATCATATGTGCCATGTGGATGTGATATGTCATGCATGTTCAAAGTCACAAATCAATGTTCTATAATGTTCTATATATTACGCTATGCTGTGCACATCCGTACATTCACTATTATGACTCTTATGACTCTTATGACACTTATGACATGACATCAGCAAATGACATGACTCTCTCTCTGTTCCTCTGCCTCCTCCGCCTTGCCCTTCGCAAGTGGAGGCAGAGCAGTGCGGAGCAGCTTCAAGGCCTTGACTGAGGCGTCCAAAAAGAGAGAAAGAAAGAGAGAGAGAGAGATGCACATCACCTACACCACCTATACCATCTACATCATCTACATCATCTACACCGATGCATGCCAACAGTTACCAACACACCAGGATACCCAAGGCTTCCGAGATGCAAAGAGAATTAGATAATTAGATGAAGAATCGCATTTTGTGACATGTTTATGGAACAGAATGCTGGAAATCGAATCATGATGAATCGTTGAAAGGAATCACCGTTTTTTATCGTTCAGAGCCGATTCAAAAGCTGCGAGTCTTTTCTCGAAGGCTCAGGTTCTGGGGGCTCCTGCCCTGCGTGCATCTCGGAGATCTCGCTCATCTGCGCTGGGCGCAAAGGTGTCTGGAAGCTTCTCCTCCCGTAGATCGCAATGCAGCTGAAAGACTCTGCAAGACTTGATGCTGAGAATTTTGCAAACAAAGCGGAACAAACAATCAGAATCATAAGAACAGCAGCACACCCACCACTGCTGCTTATCGTATTTAGACATTTTGATCAAACACCGCACCATACTGTTTCTTGATGAATCAAATGCCAGTTGTACATACTTAGCTGAACATTATATATATATATTATATTGGAGTGTGGCTTTGCAATATTTGAATATATTTGATATATCTTTGATCTATTTGATTAAATGCACCAAACCATTCACTGGAATTGTTAAGGATCGGTCTCTCACCTCCCCAAGATATTCTGATTGAAATCTGTTCGGAAAGATTCTGCGGGATTGGCCACCAGCTCTGAAAACATGGCAGTTCCAAGGAATGTGCCGCAATGTGCTCAGTACATCTCAGTACCCCACATCAGTTGTGTCTGGGCCACCTCAAAACCAGAGCGACACAATGCAGCAAAATGTGTCACTGTGGGCCAAAGGGTCATGTTGCTGTTGCCTTGTTGAAGGTTTGTTGAAGGTCATTGTCAGTGTGTTTGTGGGCTCCTGAGACAACTGAGCTCTCCACAACTTGCTCGCACCGTCATGGCCTGTGGAGCCGAGATGCAAAAGAAGCCTATCAACGGTCTCGAAACCCAAAAGCCGTGGATTGAATATGTTCTAGATTTATTATGATTTATTATGATTTATTATGATTTATTATGATTTATTATGATTTATTATGATTTATTATGATTTATTTCACTTCAATTTATTTCCACCATTTTCCGCCAAGTGATCTCAAATATTGCAATTCGAGAAGCTGTCTGTACGGTTTCCACAGGCACTGATAACAGATAAATATCGAAACGAATTCGATTATACGTCCTGTCGATTGAACTGTGGAACTAGCAAAAGGATGCAAAAGGTATGATGCGCTACACATGACTGCAGTACACTGCATGTGTTTGACAAATACACCAACTGTACCAATCCGTTGTGCTCAAGCCATCCTGTGGCAGAGTTGCTTCATGCATCCTGATCCGGAGACGAGAAAGGCTTCCCTGCTAGTGGCAGGTTTCCCCCTTCCTTGTGTGCCAATTATCTTCAGCTGACAACGGAAGGTGGCATCTAGACATATTTCTCACATTTATGTTGCTTCACGATGCGTGCATCGCGCACTTGATTGAAGGGCCATTTGGTGCTGAATACTTCTGGTGTTGTGTCCTAGTATTCACACTTGCAAAGACTGTATCCGCTTGCAGGTCATTGTAAGCCCATGTTAAGGCTGTCATACACCATTTCTGGGCATGTTGCGCCTACGTTACTTCGAGCATGCGGTGAGCCGATCTCAAGCTATTTGGTGGCAGTTTGCAGGTCGTTGCTGGCCTCCACGACGCTACATTGCAGTTTTGAAGGCATATGTAGTGCTGGCGCATTTCTCATGTAGAGGGCGGCATTTCCTTTCGCTCCTTTCGCTCCTTTCGCTCCTTCTGCTCCTTTCGCTCTTTTCATTTTTTCAGTTCCCATTTCCCGGACTGTCCCCCTACTATATATCTGCCCCTGACCGCTGCCCAGGGCCTTGCGATTGCCTCCTACTAGCCAACCATCGAACTCCCTCCGTGGATGTTTGGTAATCTCCTGGCATCAATGGATTCTGTGCATCATGACTGTGGTCAGTATGAAGTTCGGAGTTTTCTCTTTGCACTTTGTGAACCATTGGCATCCGGTAGCATCCGGCGATGCCTCACCGCTTTGTAAGGACATGCCCACGTACAAACCACCAGAGCCCGCAGGAGCTGCAGTGATCTCGTCAACCTGCACGACAATCACGAATCATCCGATCGGACGGAGCATTTTCAAAAAGCGAAATGGATTCTCTATGATTCTAAAAGATTTCTGAGGCATCTGAAGTGCAAGTCTTACTTGGCGTTGCAAGAAAGAATGACACAGAAGAAAGCAACCAAGATGGGAAAACTGTAGAAATGTGTATCAATTTTGAATAAGACTTTGCCTGCTAACCTTCGAAATTCTGAGAAAGGCAGCATGTTGCACCTCCAGCTCGTAGTAGGAAGAGAAGCAACCTGCAGATGACGCAGCGAAACAAGTGTGCGCTGCAAGTGGTTCTTGCCAGTCACAGCTTCTAATCGTCAGTAGATATTGATGATATTTGATGATATTGATGATATTGCAGAGAACATATTTTTTGGGGAAGGAAATGATCTCTGCGCACCTGGTGTACCGAAATGTCTGCAAGGACCATCTCCTGACAAAAACCGTGGCAGTGAACAGTACTGTTTCTCTGCCAACAGATCTGCAGGTAAAAAAAAGACTTAAGGACCTACAAGAACCTACAAGAATTCCATCATGGTTCTTGATTTTGAAAGCATGTGCCGTGTTCCTCGAAACGAACCTGTAAAGGTCACTTTAAGCACAAAAAGAAAGGTAGGAAAAGTCTAGCAAAAAGTATGAAACATGTTGAAAAATGTTAGAAGATGTTAAAAGATGTTAAAAGATGTTAAAAGTCTAGCAAAGTGAGATGGTGATGAGAGAAACCACAGTTGTGGCGTCGACCCTGTCTATGGCCAAACCTTCGTCGTTGCCGATGACCTGGCACAGCAAACACTGATGCAATACTACGTACATTAGTCATTAAACTCATTGAACTCATTAAACTATCATATTGCATAATATTGCATAAGATTGCATAATGGCATAAGTTTGCATGAGTTTGTAGAATATTGCAAGTAATATGAGCAATCTGTAAGTATCGATCTGCAAGTATTGATCGGTAAGCATCTGTAAGTAATGCCGTGAATATAGTTTTGCTCTGACAATGCTCGATGTGTCATGAGTCCAAGCCGGAAAGACAACTCCTGTGGCAGCCAGGAAACCTCGGCCTGACAAAATGCTCGAAGAAGAAAAAAACAGAAAAAAACAGAAAAAACAGAATTCCATTGCATTTCGTCATTTCGGTCTCCAAAAACACACAGCCATAGCAGACACAGCAGACACACAGCAAACACATGTCACAAAGATTCACGAAGTATACAAAGTGCACCCACCTACTGCAATAGACAGGTCGGAGGAGAGCTGCACATCCTCACCCTGGCAAAATACGATGAACACCGATAATTATAAACGAAATTAAGCGAACATGTTTGTGACAAAAACAAGCAAAAGCCATATCTAACTGGAGCTTTTTGTAGAGCACCCGCATCGCACGGTCCTTGGCAGTTCTGTGCCAGTTGCGGAAGTAGAGGATGCCTGGGGCAAACCTCGGATGTGCTGCAGAGCTGTCAGCATTCTGCAGGTCTGATCGGGTCTGTGGGTTGCCCACACTGTTCGAGTCAGTTCCACCAGTCCGTTCCACTGTTCGAGATTGTTCGAGTGCTCCGTTGAGAAACGTCTCCACTCTCGGGGGAATCCTCCCCCTTGAAGCTTCATGAATTGCCTGACCAATTGTCTAGAAGCATCTAGAAGCCAAGATGAGAGTTGACAAATATGAGTGTAGTTTTTGAAGTATTCAAAATGGGGCCGTATAGGGGCTAAGGCTGTAAGTTTGGGTTGCATTCCTTTGGAAGACAAAACCCAAAATACTTCTCTGTGTGCCTGTCCCAAAACGGCCATTCCTTCCGTAAGCCATTCTTCGCTCAACGCAAGAGACCAGATGCATCTAAAATCCGTTGCTAAAAGTATTGGCCAAGTTGCAGCTAAACTCAGAGACCAAATGTGACCAAATGCAAAGAGCTACACCGCAAAGGGACTCAAAAGCTCAGCTGCAAAATCCTAACCTTGGCACAACCCATCTCTGTGAACAGCTAAGGATAGCTAAGGGCAAAACCCGACCCATCTCTCACTCGCACTACCCTCCAGGCTCAGCACCCGCGTGCTAACCTGACAATGGTAGGTAGGTGTGGAATATCTGGAGACCTCTGGAAATGACTGGAAATGCGCGGTTGATTCATGTTGGTTACAGTAACATTTATTAGTGCATTGGGAATCGCAGTGATAAGGCAAAATGCATGGGGAAAAGATGGCAAGATAGATGGAAGGGAGGATGAGAAAGGGTGCATCTAAATTATCCTTCTATTCTGTATCACAGACTTTAGCCTTGTACGGTAAGTTGTACCTATTTTACTCCGTGATGCAGGCAAGGCAAGCTGAGGGGAAGTTGCCGGCCTTGGTCAGCATAGAGAGCTCTATGCGATTGTTCCAATATATTCTCTATCAGACAGATTCGAAATGGAAAACATGGAAAACACAGTTTGAAGAGAGAAAGACTTTGAGAGTTTTTTGCAACCAAGAGAGCCGTGCACTGCATGCACAGTGGTACTGAGAAAGGCAAGTACGCTGAAGAAGAACAGAAAACTAGACTTCAAAGAATGCGGCAGAAATGAAAGACCACCATATACATGTACATGAAAATAAACTTTAACAAAAGACTGAACCATCCCAAACATTCTCAAACCATATCAGTACCCTTGGCCTGACCTGGAAGTTGTCATGTCGCAGATGCTCGTTGTCTTCTCTGACCTGCTTTGGGTCACAAACTCAATAGAAAAATATGGAAAGTAGAAAGACCTAAAATGTTGAAATCTCAAACTCCGCTGGTGAAACAACCAGAACCAGGCCTGTCCAATTAACACCCGCATCTCTTCATTCTCCTGAGAGGTCCGTTCCCTTGACTCGACACACTCAGACAGACTCTGCAACAAAATTCTGCAACGTCAGCGAAAGGCTCTGCAAGAGGCGACAATTGTTCTTACAAACTTCACAAACCATGGAACAAATCGAAGAAATAATCGACGAAATCGCAAATAATTGAAGAAAATGTTCCTGCAAATCGAACACAGTGCGAATGCCAATCATCTCCTCCACTACACCCAGAGTGCGATTGGCCAGGCGCTGATGCTCTTCCTTGCAGTGCTATGTGTGCCCTGGATGCCCAAGGTGCCCCACGTGCCCCTCAAGAAACGTTTTTCTGGTCTTTGCTATATGTTTTGCCATGTTTTGCTCGATTTCATCCCGCTTTAGTCGCCATGCTCCTATCCTGCTGCGAGGGGTGTAAAATATCCGCCGACCCCGCTTGCAGCAGAAGGAGCGCGTCAGAGGAGAAATTACAAGCAGCAAGGAGCAAGAAGCAATAATTGAGGAACCGAGAGGTCCGTTTTGGAGGCCTGAGAGGCGCAAGCAGCAAGGAGCAAGAAGCAAGAAGTGAGGAACCGAAGGAGCAAGAAGCACGTGGCGAGAGGTCCGTTTTGGAGGCCTGAGAGGCGCAAGCAGCAAGGAGCAAGAAGCAAGAAGTGAGGAGCCGAAGGAGCAAGAAGCAAGCGGCGAGGGGTCCGTTTTGGAGGCTTGTTTGGAGCTAGTTTCTAGTGTGTTCAAAAAGCGACGTTAAGCACCAGCAGCGGCAGGCCGAGGTCACAATCCGTCCGTCAGAGCCATGCTGTTTTCGTGCGCAGAAAGCGACAATAGGCACCAGCAGCGGCAGGCCGAGGTCACATCCGTCCTCAGTGCCATGCTTTTTTGGTGTGGCGATGGGTCCGTTCTAGAGGCCTGAGAGCTGCAGTTTGGAGCTGGTTTCTAGTCGATTCAGAAAGCGACGTTAAGCACCTGAAGCGGCAGTCCGAAGTCACAATCCGTCCTTCAAGGCCATCCGTTTTGAAGGCCTGAAAGCTGTAGTTTGGAGGCCTGAGGTCACAATCCGCCCTTCAGTGCCATGCTGTGCCGGTGTGGAAAGGGGTCCGTGTTGGAGGCCTGAGAGCTACAGTTTGGAGCTAGTTTCTAGTCGATTCAGAAAGCGACGATAGGCACCCAGCAGCAGGCCGAGGTCGCAATCCGTCCTTCAATGCCATCCTGTTTCGGTGTGGCGAGGGGTCCGTTTTGGAGGCTTGAGAGCTGCAGTTTGGAGCCAATTTCTAGTCGATTCAGAAAGCGACAATAGGCACCAGCAGCGGCAGGCCGAGGTCACAATCCGTCCTTCAGTGCCATGCTGTTTCGGTGTGGCGAGGGGTCCGCTTTAGAGGCCTGAGAGGAGCTGCAGCTTGGAGCTAGTTTCTAATCGATTCAGAAAACGACGTTAGGCACCAGCAGCAGCAGGCCGAGGTCACAATCCGCCCTTCAGTGCCATGCTGTTTTGGTGTGGCGAGGGATCCGTTTGAGAAGCCTGAGAGCTGCAATTTGGAGCCAGCTTCTAATTGATTCATTCAGAAAGCGACTTTAGGCACCAGCAGCCGCAGACCGAGGTCACAATCCGCGCTTCAGTGCCATGCTGTTTTGGTGTGGCGAGGGATCCGTTTGAGAGGCTTGAGAGCTGCAGCTTGGAGCTCATTTCTAATTAATTCAGAAAGCGACTTTAGGCACCAGCAGCCGCAGACCGAGGTCACAATCCGCGCTTCAGTGCCATGCTGTTTTGGTGTGGCGAGGGATCCGTCTGAGAGGCCTGAGAGCTGCAATTTGGAGCTAGTTTTTATTTGATTCAGAAAGCGACTTTAGGCACCAGCAGCCGCAGACCGAGGTCACAATCCGTCCTTCGGTGCCATGCTGTTTCGGTGTGGCAAGAGGTCCGTTTTGGGGCCAGACATGGCTATGTTTGCCATCTTTCTTGGCGGCAAATGAAAGAGCATTCAATGCAGTGTGGAACCCCGCAATTCTTTCGGATTTCAAGGTTCGGAGGCTCCACCTTTCCCGCCCTTACAAGCTCCCGGAGTTGCATCTGGAATGCACCATCACGGCTCCACCCCATTAATTTTATGACCAGGATACAGCCACAAATCCCTGGGCAAACTCACGAACTCCTTCGAGAGCGGCCACCGACACGCCATGCACGTGCGTGCCTTGCGAGCTCTCCCAAATGCAGCAACTCCCGTGCCCAGCAATAGTTTTCTCCTCACCAAGCGCTGCCTGCTGACACTAGCTCCCGCCCGAATCTCCCAGCATGTTGCTCTCCACCTTTCCCACACCTCCCTTCCTTCCTGCCAAGCAGCTCCCCCTTCCGCAGCATGCTCCCTCCGATGGTCTTGCCACACAAGCCGCACGCACGGGGCATGGCTGCGGATTGCGTTCTTTCGCCGCACTGTCAATCTGTCTATGATTGCTATGTCTGCACCTGGTCCCATACGGCAGGCTTCAGCTGTCAGTTGCATGACTGGCTTCTGTGGTATGTTTCCTGGCACTGGCGGAGGTATGTCGCTGAGTGGACCACAGTTGAAATTCTCCCAACAAACGATCGCAAACCTTGAAAGCGCGTCAAATCCGCTTCATATCCTAAGATTCTGAGAAATCAAAATATCTTCGAAACTGTGCTTTACTCAGCAAGATCAACTCATAATACAGGAAGAATTTAACCAATCATGGGGTCGGCGGCAGAGGGCGGAGTAAAAAGCAGTGTTCAGGCTTTGATAGCACGGTTTGTTTGAGTCCTGACAACATGCCAAGACGAAGAAAAAAAACACTGAAAGGTAAAGTCAAAATGTAAGAACAAGTAGTAAATTCCTAAGCAAAATAACTAGTAGACGCGTCTTCCTGGTCTAAGCACAGAACCATCAGCAATCGCAAATCATCCGCAACAAGTTGCATGCGCTCGTTGAGAATCTCAGGGCAACACGGCATTTCACGTGAGCACATGTAGACATGGGCGACGCAAGAGAAGCACTAATGAATTTGGCATCTAAGCGAATCTGAGCCAAAGCCATTCTGCTATACACCGATTAATTCTGCGTCCCATCCCTCTGACTTTGTTCGGCCTGCTGATCTCGCCGAACATCAGCATCTGCTTCGATGCAAACGTCGATTTTGCCCATGATGTACCTGCAGACGTCCATGCGTTTTCCAACTCGCAGGACTTCGAAGGAACTTTCACTTGATCGCAAAACTAAGCTTGGCACTTCTGAAGATCCTTCAGATCCTGATTGCGTTTGTTATCTGCGACCAACTTTCCCACATTTGCCGAGTTGCAGCCTTGCACTTTGCAAATTCAAAAGCAACCTCTTCGGTACATTTGTGCGCGTGTGTTTCTCTTGGTCCAGAACATATGTATATATATATATACACACACAGGACATTTGCTTCTAGAACTCCACCCACTGCTGATAAACACACACACACACGTGCTTTTTCATACATTTACACACGTCCGGACTTGTGATTCTTGTTGATACACATGTACTATGTAAATGATCCGGTACATAGTTGAATGACATATGACATACAGACATACATATCTTCATTTTTCTGCTTACATGAATACGGTTTTGCAACCCGACTACAGGTCAAGAATGACCTCTGACGTGAATCCACAGACTAAAGATTCAAAGAATGGATTCCACGCACACCGTTCGGTAGGCACAGGGAGCAAGAGTGCAAACAACATGTTGCTATATGCTCAGTTTGGAACACAGCGTTTCATGATAGAAATTTGAAAACACACGTTTCCTAAAAAAGAACGCACCAATCCAACTAGTAGCGGGTGAAATCAATCTTCATACGAAGGGCATATGTTACTGTAATTAGTATTTCTACATAGAATATTCATGCAAACAGAGTAACTATTGCACGCTTTTTCTGTGGATTTTGCACTTTCCATTTCAAAGTAGAAATGAATTCATAGTAGGATATACAGTATGTAACAGTATGCATATGTGTTTCCCGAAAAGGTTGGTACAGTCTGTTTTGAAGAATCCATCACAGCCAAATACCTAGTCGTACCTGTGCATGCGCAAATGGAAGTAAACACAATGTCATGATGTCATGCGTGTGTACTTGTATACATGTAAATGCACATGTACTACCGTATATTATGTATGTGCATTAATATGTATACACAGGTATCTTCATACGTTTCTATATCATTCTGAATATGTATATTATATATATATATATATATATATCGATCTGTTTTACATACTGTGGGATGGTGGGCATATATGTTGATAGTGGGAAACCTTGGAACAAACAACTTCACTCTCCTGATTGCAACCATCCACAATGGATCGAAGCTCTTCCTGCACCAGAATCAAAGAGCGTTGATGTTGACACTGACGACGCAGCCGGGCCTCTTTTGCATTTCGCTAAATCTTAGATCTAACTAGCTCATTCCAACGTGCTCCGTTTGGACCTGAAATGTGAACCCTGCTTTTACAAACCTGACAGGTAGATTCGGTATCCCTCTAAACAGCTCTAGGTTCGGTTCGAAATCATGCCTTGTCATTCATCCACTGCGTGTCCAGCACGTTCAGGCGGTTTACGCAATTTCGCACCTGACGCTGGGAAATATGTGACAAGCCGGAAATTCAAAGTAAGAGGGTTTTTTGGAATTATGTAATGAGTCTGTAATAATGAGTGTACAAAGGCAAGGCAAAGAGCATAGCATAAGTTTGGACGAGGTTCAGGCACATCTGGATGCCAGCAATCATATCAACATTACATCAGAATACGAAGAAGTCACGTCTCTGTCTGTATGCATGCATTCATGCATGTATGGATGTATGTAGGTATGGCATATCATATTATATATACATATTTACATATATATAATATATAATATAATATAATATAATATAATATAATATAATATATATATATAATTATAATATATTATATTATATATATATCTGCCAACCCCCTGCCAACAGCAAGGGGAGGCGCGCTAGGGAAGAAGAGCTTTTCGGTCTCAACCATAATGTAGCAGCAGCATTTGCAGCAGAGAGCATTCAAGCAACAGCAACAGCAGAAGACTACAATGTCAGCAGCCGTAACAGCACCACCCGCAGTTGCCGATCAAGTTTTTCAAGATTTAAGTTTCACCACACGGCTTGCACGATGTTCTCTTTCTAGGGATTCAGAATGGACGTTGGGCACTTTTTCCCGAGAGCGTCTGAGCGCAGGGTTCTTCCAATAGTGGGGGTCTGTATCTCATCTTCTCATCTTCACACCTTCTCATCTTCACACCTTCTCTCACACCTTCTCATTTTCACATCTGC
>Ga0126342_10011631_pt1 | contig 15712 bp, 12 predicted proteins | sample Cyp1metagenome_FD_92528 | JGI IMG/M metagenome (GOLD analysis project Ga0126342, IMG submission 92528) | Coral microbial communities from Lord Howe Island, Old Settlement Bay, Australia - Cyphastrea 1 metagenome | ecosystem: Host-associated > Invertebrates > Cnidaria > Coral ...
AATTGTTTTTTAAAGGGGATCAATTAAAAGTCAAATTGGCCAAACTGAAATTTTCGGAAATTGGAGATGGATGCCTGTTTTTAGTATTAGGGGGACGTTTAGTATTAGGAGGAAGGGATTATAATATAATATAATATAATATAATATAACTTTATAATATAATATAATATAACTTTTATAATATAATATAATATAATAAAATATAATATACTATAATAAATTATATTATAATATAATATAATATAACTTTTATAATATAATATAATATACTATAATATAATATAATATAACATAATATACTACAATATAATATAATATAATATAATAAAATATACTCTAATACAATATAATATAATATAATTTAACTTTTATAATATAATATAATAAAATATACTCTAATATAATATAATATAATATAACTTTTATAATATAATATAATATACTATTATATAATATAATATAATATAATATAATATGTATATATATATGGGGATACTCTTGCGGCATGGGGATGTGATTATATGATCCATTTCACCAGGAGATCACGGGATAGAACGAACAAATCAAGATGTTACCAAGAACGAAACTATAATATATATATATATATATATAATAATAATATATGCTATATTATATATAATTTATTATATAACATAGTAATATAATATAATATATAATATTTTGGAGGTGTTCGAAAACTGGGGCAAACATTCAATGTTTTGGATTTTCAACATGACGGCCGACTTTTGCGTTGAAACCTGCCTTTTTAAGATCCTTCAATCCAGCGTTTCACTGTCCATGGTGAGTTTTGACGTGCATCCCAGCCGGTAGAGGCTTAATAATCGTGAAATCCAAGGATTTTACAACCGGGAATGAATGGGATAAACCCCAGTATGTGGGTTGTGATGCAAGAAACTCTCATAAAACCTATCATATGCTTAGTCGGATGTACATTCAATTGGTGTTACTTACATTACGAGGATTTTTTTTTTTATCACAGGACCTTCTCCCCATTAGTTTCTGAAAATGGGGGATCCCTAAAACCATAGGTTTCAATACTAGAATGGGCTATATACCCTTTGGTAATTCAACATAGCTATTGAACATGGCCATTGAAATAGTGGATTTACCCAGCTTGATAGCATGGTGGATCTTTCCAGTTCATTTTCTGTGGCGTTAGTTTACCAGGCCGGGTAAGTTTGGAGGATTTTGGGGTACCCTAGCCCCAATTTATCCTTTGGTAATTATAACATAACTATGGAAAATCACCATGTTCAATGGGTAAATCCACTATTTCAATGGCAATTTTCAATAGCAATTTTCAATAGTAGGAAACCTCCATTTTTCACCCTCCATGCCAGTATTCTGGAGATACCAAGGGTCGGTCGCCTACTGTCATTAGCTAATGCCGAAGATCTTGAAGGTTGATCATGTCGTTGATCAGCTTCCAATGTTTTTATTGGACATCCTTAAAGAAATGAATATGCTCCAATATTCAACATCTATTTTTTTACGGAATAATGGAAACATCAATATTAAAAAACATCCAAATAATGATGCTTGAAAGGTAATTTTCCAAATATAAAACGTTTTTTTTTTTTTTAACATCCCTTAAACCGCAGGGTTATCCATGGACGCAGCGCCGACGCAACGCAATGCGCAAGTTACGTGTCAGGTGACCAACCACGATGTGAAGGCGCAGTTTGGCGGATCAGGATATGGCAGTGTTCAAAAGCCCTTAATTTTGGTTGATTCTTACAGGGGATTATACTACCCAATATTAGATGAATATAGATGATCATAATCCCCGATAGGAATTCCAAACCTGACGAAGCAGTATAATGGTATTGATGTCCTAAATGTTTTAAATGACCTAAAGATGGGGACTTTACGGCCCTGAAAACACTTTTAAATGGGATGAATTGTGAGGTTATACACCTGCTATAACTGTTGAGGAACATAAGTTTTGGGGACTTTTTTCGGGGATCATTGGGATTGAACCGTTCACAAATCACTAGGAATTCATGGGAGATATGCCACCAGCAAAAAATGGTATGTGTCGGATTTTTTGAAATCATTTTCAGGGATATATATATAATTATAAAATTATAATATGGGATAGGAACCATTGGAATGGGTTTTCCCATGATCTTCAGAGAAAGTTTGGAGATGTAAAGCAGTAGCAGTTCTGTCTGGAACGGGATATTTGAAAGAAGCAAAGTCGGGAGTAGCCGCGTGTTATGATCATTGAGAAATATTGAACCAGAAAATAGTTTTACAATGATATACCATTCCATATGACAAAATTGATGTGGCTCCAAATCCCTGACCCCAGAAATGTGGAGTTTGGACATAAACATGACGATGTTTCTGGCTTGGTTGGTGCCCTTGTTTGTTGTGGTCACCACGCCCCATCTTCAGTTGTTTCTCCCCACGTATCCCAGTGTCTGTCTAGCGGTTTTATCTGCATGTTTGATCATGTTTGTGTATATAGTAAAATTATATCGTATATGATATATACATAATTATACATAATATATTATTATATCATATCATATCATATAAAATCATATCATATCATATCATATTATATATCTATATATATTATTTGTTATTGCTTCCCAATTGTGACCATATCCATTTCACCAATTCCCGGTACTTCTTTCTTGGTCTTTTCGTCCTCAGGCCGTGGAGTACTTCATCAAGAAACGTTTTGACGAGCTCGGCTTGGAGAAATACAAGGCGACTGCGGCTATGCGGGTGCCAGATGCCATGCAACCATCGGGATGTAAGGACAGCACGTCCCCCCAAGTATAAAATCGTATACCCTCTGGTAAACTAACGATTTGCCTGGAAAATCACCATTGTTCATCGGTAAATCAACGTTTTTTTCGTCATTTTCCATGGCTAAATGTTCCATGACCGGGATTTCTGAAATATGATTCACGTGGATCCGACCACACTTTTCCATTCGGATCCACATGAAGTATGAATAACATTGGCAATATCATTTGTGTGGATCATGATGATTATTGGATATGATTGGCCAAAGATTGGCAAAAGATGATATAAAGATGATATAAAGATGATATAAAGATGATATTAGCTTGTTCCACATGAAGTTCCACACACTTTTCTCTCACACCCTTTTGACAGCTTTCATGGGCACCGGCCAGGAGTGGGTTCACTTTGCACTGACGAGCCAGGAGACCGGGGCCCAATGGGGGCCCAATGGGGGCCCAATGGGGGCCCCATGGGCGATATCCCATGAAGATCTGTTTAAATATGTTTAAATCTGGCAAATTTATATAGACATGATTCTAAGGCAATATATCAATATATATATATATATATATATATCATATTTATGTTGATATAAACATCAATCTGGCCTTAGAATCTGGCGAACAGAATTTGGCAAACTGGTATGTTGTTGGTATTTGATGAAGGGAAAACCAACGGCCGTGGTTCTTTGTCCGATGTACAGCACATCCAGCAGCAAATGTCGCCCTTGTCTTCAACGTACATAGCTCAAGATGGACACCGCAGTTGGAATCACAGATTCGTAAGGCTGAAACAATGGGTTGTAATATGTTGTAACAAGTGACAAGAAGACAGACAAACACAGAGGGACATCCCGTTTCTGGCTGGTGCTGGGCTGTGTGAGCCATTGTAAATTGTAAATGCTAAGTTGTACATCACAGTCATGGAGTCTGGAAGGGCCGCTGTTGACACACAACTTCAGATTCCTTTCTGAGTAACGGCCCATGTTCATTCAGTGACGCCAAGATACCTGAAAGTTTTGTTGTCCCAAAGACCGCCCCAATTTATGGGAGAGGTCCAGTGCTACATTTGTTGTGCCGTAGGCTGTCCAGGGTGAATTGAGATACCTCACAAAGGAGTATCTAGCACAGTCTCTTTTACGTGTTTTCACAAGTTTGTGCTGTTCATGTGCAACAAGACCCGAAGAACAACTGTAAGCTACAAAATCAATCTTCCGCTCAAAGATCTTTGATTCTTATTTTCAGTGCCTGCAGGTAGCAGTCACAACAGCAACCTGTTTGTATTGCTACTCTTCATACTTCATCCATTTCAACAGTTTCATCACACGTGCGCTCACAACATCCATGGTATCCATGGTCGCCTTGGCTTCCCTTGGCCATGGCTTCTCGCCAGGATATCAACAATACGGCCACGCCCATGCTGATGCGCGATGCCATCCACAGAAGTTACATCCCTTCCATGGAGGCGTTGGTGGAAACTCTGCGAGGCGGATAGCGCAGGGTGAAATCTTAGGGGAACAGCCCTGGCTGCTGGCTGCAACCCAGAGCCCACTGTGGGAGGTGGCATCATCCAACACTCCTTGAAGAAAATCGCCTAAAACGAAAGAAAGAGTTGGTGATTTTCGTTGGAGTTTTAGTGTTTGAGTGATTATTGAAAACTCCATTTCGTTTGTTTCTCTAGTTTACTACATTTAGTTACCATTGAAAACTCCAAAACTTTGGTTTTCTCGTGGCCAACGAATCCATGGCGGCAAGGCAAACTTCCGGACTGGGACATGCCGATGCTGGCGAAGACCCATGGCCAACCCGCTTCTCCCACCAACTTGGCCAAGGAATTCAAGGTGCGTCGACCATCAAATGCCAGGGAGATCATGTCGAGGATCGGGAAAAGAACGGGAAAACGATGGACAAAACGATGGACAACTGACAACTGAACAGTTCTTCTTGAGGAAACTGGAAACCCAAGATTTACAGCTATTCCCATGACGGATCCTAGCGGGGCTGCTATATATGGTGCTCCATGGATCCCATCAATATACCCCCTTAATTATGTTAGCATTTTTCTACCAGCACCATGGATCCGTCATGGGATTTGCAGGGTCGGATGGGCCGCCGGCGGCTTCACGTTTCCGATTTGTTTCGCCTTGGGGGTTCTGTTGAACGCCCATTTTGCAGAGCCGATCGCAGACAAGTTCAAAACTATCGGCTTGTCCAAAAACAGGGTATACTGAAACCAAAAAATGTTAATTTTCAACAGAAAAATCGTGATGTCGACACATTTTTTGGATTTTTCGGGTACCCTACTTTTAAATCGATGAAAGTTGGAGGGTGCTCAAGTCAGACGAGTCCTGACCTTCCAGGTGTTCCTTGAACGCATCGAAAGCCAGCTGAAGTTGCTGAAACAGGTGCCACATCACGGAGAACTGGAGCTTCAAAAAAAAAGGGGTTAGTTCTCATTACTATAACTGTGTAAGTACTAAGAAACTAATCTTATACATCTATAATATTCTATAATTAGATGTAATATTATATTAGGTACTGTAATCTGTATAGTTATAGTTGCAGTAATGATCATAATATGATTGTAATGATTATATAGTTACAGTGCTACAGTGTCTGTTTTAGAAATATGTACTGTATAGTCATAGTTATAACCCCACCTGCAATGACTTCAGTTAGAACTAGAACATACCATGACATGTTGCAACCCTGATGTTTGTCCCTATTCGATTCTGGACATTTGGAACCTATTGACATACGGAACCTGTTGTGTATCTTTCAGCGTTCCCAAAAAGCAAAAAACAGAACATCGAAACCAATGGTCAATAGTATCCTGGTTGGTGGTTTGGAACCATGGAATTTTGAATGACTTTCCATTCAGTTGGGAATGTCATCCCAACCAACTTTCACTCCATCATTTTTCAGAGGAGGTCAACCACCAACCAGCAATGACTCCAGGACTCGATCCGAATTCACCGGAATTCCATAGGAAAATCTGATCCAACTCATGGAAATTGAGACTGGAACGTTGTCCAGCTACAAATGGATGGGGGGATTTTCCCCATGACGCCCATGACGAAACCTCGAAGTTCCCAAAATTCAATCTGCAAGTCCCACTTGCCGCCTTTGATATGCGAGGTTCCACATAGCTGTAAGTTTGGTGGCGCCACAGGCAACATGATTCTTGGCGAAAACTGAAAACTGGGTGCCACAGAATGTTTTTGTTTGGGATAGATGTGTCTTAGTCATTTTTAATCATGTTTGTTCAATCCCTAAGACATGTCTATTCAAATCTCCCTTGAGTCTAAGAGATATGATATATATATAAATATTATATTATATTATATTATATTATATTATTGTATATTTTATTATAGTATATTATATTATAGTATATTATATCATAGTATAGTATAGTATATTATATTGTATTATGGTATAGTATAGTATAGTATAGTATATTATATTGTATTTTAGTATAGTATAGTATAGTATTATGTTATATGATATGGTATTATATTATATTATATTATATCAAACTATAGTATAGTATATTATGTTTTATTATATGATATGATATTATATTTTAGTATAGTATAACATAGTATAGTATATTATGTTATATTACATTATATTATATTATATTGTATTTACATTATATTATACTATATTATATTCTATTATATGATATTATATTACATTATATTATATTATTCTATATTGTATTATATTATACATATATATATAGACATCAAGGGCTTGAAATTGCCAAGCAAAGATTCATGGCGAATTCTTTGGAAGATCCGCAAGTCGTTTTTGGAACTGATCACTTCGCCCAAGGAATGCACACTTGGTCACCTTCCCAGAGGTCGGGTGGGGGGAAGTGGTTGGGGGGTTGGTATCATGGTTCAAGCTTTGGAGTGGAGCTATGAGTCAGTCATGGCAAATAATCTTGGTAAATAATCTTGGCAAATAATCTTGGTAAATTCCAAGCTTTGGAGTTTTCAAGATTCTTCAAGATTTCTCAACTCCAAGGAATAGCCACTAACTCTATGGAGTGGATCTTATGGTCCATGCAGTTGGATGGCCAGGGATGGTTATCTTACCTTTTTCGATTCCATTAAGGATCTCCAGTATACAATGATAATCATAATCATAATAATATAATTTTAATATATATATATATACATATCTAGATATAGATATAGATATAATAGATCTATATATATATATACCTATATATATAGTGTATAATATGTATATATATATATTTATTGCGTATACCATTGGCCAGGTAGACTGGCGATCCTTTGCCAACAAGTTCTGCACCGAACACTTGGGATTGGAGAGACAGCAGTCCCTCGGCGTATCGCAAAGCGTAGGGCGTATGATGAGTTCGAATCTTTGATAGGTAGATTCGTTGGTATTTTTTAATGTGCTTTATATTCAACAACGATAACTATATAATTAATCATTTAGCATATTGATCCCTAAGTCCCTAAGTGCTTAGTAAGTTTTTTTTCAACAGGGTGAAGCTACATGCCAGATATTGATGTACACTATAAAAGTTCGGAGGTTAGGATGTAATCAGCGGTTTTGGCTGCACTGTTGAAGCAGCACTTTCATGGCATGTTTAGACCCTGGCACTAATCATGGAACATCCAAGAGTAATTTGTGTTTTTTTTCAAAAACTGGCCCACCTTTTGAAACTTTTGGGTCCCCCATGACTCATCCAAAATTGGTCATCATCCACCTTTTGGGTGTTTTTTTCCAACATCAAATCATCCAAAGTTGGTCATGTCACCATGGATTTGATGTTCACCATTCTACCAAGGTCCCAGGAACATCCCGGGAAAATCATAGGACTCAAATCCCATAGATATCCACGGATCCGTGTCACATGAGGTACACCACCCAGATTGAGCATTACGACAACATGGGTGCCATCTTTGCTTCTTGGGCATGTTTTTTTTTTTTTTTCGGAAGGTGATGTGAGCAGTGTTCGAAATCCTCTGTTGGCGAATGATTAGTTCGTTTGTTTTTTCCTCCTGCTGGGGATTCTCATTATCCATTCAATGGGAATTCCAATTGTAGTTAACCAACCGGTATGATGGAATTAAGAAGAACAAGCTATTAATCACTGTCATCGTCGTCATCATCATCATCATCATCATGATCAAAAACCATGATCAACCATTTGTTTGCTACTGGTGTGCAAGGACGGCATCAAGCGCTTGAACACCATCCTGCTGGATCTCTGTAAAGATGTGTGGATGTTTCTCGACGGAAGAGGTGTTTCTGGTCAACCTCAAACCCTGGTTGATGGTTGGTATTCCTTGTTTCATAAGGGGATTTCAATGCATTCAAACCATTGTTACTAGAATTGTTGTTTTGGAAAGTTTTTGACACTCACCTCAGGATTGGGAAATCGCCGGTTGCTTCATCTATATCAAAACGGAAGATGGGTGCCCTTAATTTCAGGGTGAATTAATACAATTCATCCAGATTGCGGAGGTACCATTAACACGTGGGATCATCAGTTGCTGGTGGACCTTTGGTATGAATGAACTGGGGTCTAACTAATCTCGGGACATGAGATTCTAGGATTGTAGGATGACTTTGGCAAATGTTCAAGCAGTAGTTGACCGCAAAAGAACCTTAAGGGGTAAGGGGTCTTTGCAAGGACCAAAGGATGATGTTTGGTGGTGACAGTTAATTAGATGGTGAATTCCTCGCTAGTCCATATAGAAGTTTGAACAACTTGAACAGTTTGAACGCTATAATCTCCAGATCAGCTCCCCGAATCATCGCACATAGAAATGAACATCTATGGCGAACAGTCCAATATAATCTAGCCTAATATATCTACCCTACGTCTCCCATAGATCTACCCATAGTCTCCACACATCATTTTTTCACCTTATTAAATAGTGGATTTACTATCAATCCTTATGAAATATCATATTATCATATTGTTTTTAGATAATCCTAATAGATTATCTATGGCTTAATAGTTTAATAGATTATCTATGCGTAGATTAAGCCATAGATCTAGCCTACAACTCATCCCAGGTACGTCTCCATGGAGTACTTCAAGCAGAAGATCGTGGCGGGTGAGGTGGGCTCCAGTGCCATGCCGCACAAGGTGAACCCGTCCCTCGGAGCCCGATGCCTGGGGGGAAAGTCAGGGACTTCACCCTGGGAATCTTGAGAAAAGTCAGGGAAAACAGGGAAAAAACCAGGGAAAAACCCGGGAAAAATATGGGAAGTTCCTTGGAAAATCTTGCGAAAAAAAAACATGTAAAACATATGGAAACCAAAGTCTGGGAAAAATTGGAAGTGTCACAATGTTTTTGGGTTTAAGATGGGGATTGAAATCTAGGGACAATCATGGACAATTAGAGACGGGCACTTGGAAATTCATGGCTATGGGGATTTGACTGATCTAGCCCGGCAAGTATGTGATTTTACAATTTCACACAAACTTTAAACACAGCAAATGATTGGGGATTTAAACAAACCGAACATGGGTAATGGTGATTTAACCAACAGATATGGTATGGGATCGCTTGATTTTTTGCTAATAGTCAAGACATTTCATCTTTCAGAGTTGCCGTTAAATTAAACATGATGAGTGAATGGTTGAGAACTGTGGTTACAAAAACTGTGATACAACTGTGGTTATAACTCATCCATTATTATACAACTCATAGTGACCATTGGTTATAACAGTGGTTCTACAATAGCTGTGGTTACAACCTACCCATACGCTATCCCCACCAAGGCCATCCAAGTTGAGGTACTGGGCTCCCGGTGAGAGACCACGGCTTTGGGCAGAAAAAAAACACACATGTTCCCCAGCTATAGAATTCCGCAATATGAATCTCCCATGGGTTTTGACTTGAGATTTTTTTTTAGAGATGGCAACCTCTATTTTGCTATAAAAGAACTGGTTTAAACAGATGTTTTCCTGCAGATTTTACCCTGAAACATCTGAAACCAATCCATAATATCCATACATCCTGGGGTTTCAATGGATTGCGACTGGTGAGGATCGATTTCGAAAATGCCGAGGGTAACCTGGGCTTTGCCAATGACTCTCGGCAGTTTTAGAGGCTTAGCTAGGTTGGGCGACGATGCCAAGTGCCAAATACTTCCACTTATTCTAGGTCTTATAGTAACGTAATGAATTATAAAATTATTATTATTACTATTATTATTATTATTAGTAGTAGTAGTAGTAGTATGCATCATCATCATTTATCACTATCCTTATTTATCACTATCATCATGATCATTATCATCATTATCGTTATCATCATTATCATTACATCACTGTCGCTTCAGACATTTGTAGTTGGCGATTATATATGTGACAAAATTTGCCATATGAGCGGGATAGAGATCACAAAGCTGCAGTTAATGTTATGATCCCATTACGAGAACCCCGGAATCAATGTTGCCCTGCAGTAAATGAAGATAGATTTGGAAAAGGAATAGAAACTCCCAACGAATAATGAACATAAATGAACATCAACGATCTACTTTCATTGTGGATTTTCCAGATCTAGACCGATATTATCATAAGATTTACCATATATCATCAGTTTAACGCCTGAAACAATGATCTAAAATCTAGCGCATGTTTTTTTGTTGGTTGGTTTACGTCTTCCAGTGATCCAAATGCTTACCCTCTGGTAAACTAACATAACTATTGAAAATCACCATTTCTAATGGGTAAATCAACTATTTCTATGGCCATTTTCAATAGAAAACTGTTAAATTACCAGAGGGTAGTGACTGCTTTGTTTCATCGGGTCCGACCAAGGCCATGTTGGAACACCTGGCGCAGAAGCTCCCGGTGAGTCGTTTGCAACGCGACCTCACGGAGCGATGTCAGCGATGTCGATGACCGTTGTTCTGCACGCGGTCGAATCGGAGATATGAAGAGAAAAGGATGGGAAAAAATAACGAAGAGTACAACTTAGATATATGGATATGTGGGTATATATATATTATATTTATATATGTATGGGTTTGTCTGAAAAAAAATATGTGGAAAAGCCTCAAAATTAGATGGTGCACAATGAATCAACTCACTAAAACTACATTTTTTTGGTTATCACCATTTATCGACACACCCAAGTATAACTTAGATAGAAAAGTTATATGCAACTTCTCACTAAATGTTGGAGGGGTTTTACTGATCTATTTTTTTTGATTGGAATTCTATTGAACAAGAAATGAATGTTGATAAAGGCCACACAAATAGACAACACATGTGCTCGATGTGTCTGAATCAGATCCGATTGGAATGATTCTAATCGGAATAGGCATGGATCAATCCTATACATCAAGCTTATGTATCTTGTGTTGTGTTGTGCTGTGCCATTGCCTCCCTTGCCTCCCATTATCTATGGCGACAGCCCGTAAATGTCTTGTCCGGGACTCCCCATTCCAACATAGAATATGTGAAAAGATATGTCAATGTATGTGTCACTATTTTAAAAAATGTAGATTCTCATCCTTTTTGACATAGCTCAACATACATGGACATCCTACAACATAGCTCAACATACCTGGTTGGTGGTTTCAAACATTTATATTTTCCGTAATATATGGGACAATCCTTCCCATTGACGAACTCATATATTTCAAGATGGTTTTTTAACCACCAACCAGATACTGTATTTATACATCATATCATATCCCATGAGCCATGACATCTTCATCCACAGGATCGATCCAACGCTTTACTTATCGCGGTTCACGTCGCAGGACTCCACGGTGCTGAGAAATGTGGGACTTCCCTTGGCGCACACGGCCATCGCCCTGGCCTCCATCCAGCGGGGCCTCGGAAAGCTGCTGGTGAACAAGGCGCGTTTTTAACGGAAAAGACGTGTGGAAAAACTGAGGAACAATGGGAGCTTTAAACACGTTGGGAATTTCTGAGGCATATTTTTTTGGAAAATCACATCTGGTTGAAGGTTTGGGAATTTGATTGACACAACTGAAGAGTGATTTGTTCACATACCCATGGTTTATCAAATGGACAGTTATTGGCTGCATAGCAAAATCAAACCGTTGTTTTGTACAAGAGAGAAGCAAAGATTCAAAAGCATATTTGTGGAAGAGACTATTGATACTTCACTGGTTGGTGGTTTGGAACATGTTTTCCATATATTGGGAATAATCATCCCAACTGACTTTCATATTTTTCACAGGGCTAGGTCAACCACCAACCACTTCAGTATGGGTTGGAATTGAGGTCCTCAGAAAAGTTGATGGTGGAAAATCTGTGCCCTGGGATCTGATATGTTCATCTAGTTCCATTATCGTCAGAGGTTGTAGCACCAGCACACTGATGACGTCAAACACATGCAACTCGAAGAACACACATGTTTTCCTTAAGCTCTTCAGAATAAATTCTCCAGTGAAATATCCCCAGTCCTTTGGGGAATCATGTTGGGAATCAACTTCACTATACATCATTTTCAGCAACACAGTTATATTTCATTCATGTTCAGCAATCTGATCAGATCAATTAACTTTAAGTCATGATTATTGGTGTTTACATGTAACATCAATGATCAAGCCGCTTATTTCGATGATCATTCAAACCCATTGGACACAACAATTTTTAATAGTCACCCAAAATTTGATCTTTATCAATCACTTATATTATATTATATTCACTTATGAACTTTTGTCAATGTTACATGGAAACACCTTTTTTTGAAATGATGAAATTGCCTGGTTGGTGGTTTCAAACATTTTTTATTTTCCATAGTATATGGGACAATCCTTCCCATTGACTTTCATATATTTCAAGATGGTTAAAACCACCAACCAGTTATACATCATGACATAACTATGGAAAATTACCATGTTTAATCGGTAAATCCACTATAAATGTCCATTTTCAATAGCTATGTTAGTTTACCAGAGGGTACCATGTTTGGTATAATGTGATATCCTCTGGAAAACCCATAGGAAAACATAGGAAAATGGATGAAATTGCTTGTTCTTTTCACTTTTTCAGGCCATGTCTGGCCATGGGTCCATGGATGGCGTCTCGTTGAGGCGGCCGTGGAAGCGGACTTGGAAAGCAATTGGGCCGTCGTGGCAGAGGCCTGGGAGTGCCGGTTGCCCTTGGTGCGGAAACGTCATGAATTCCCAGCAAAAAGCTGGATGAATATATATATATAATATATATATATATTGGTACTTAAAGTATTTATACTTATTATGTATATATTTTTATATGTAACTATATAGTAATCTGGATTATATTGAATCTGGAGGATATAATTGTAGGTACGTATAGCAATAATAGTAAGAATAGATAGTAAGTTATGTATCTATCTATAACAGTAATGGTAGTTTGGATGATTTTGATTGAGATCACCTTTCTGGAATAGTAATTCTGTCCGTTCTTGCTCTCCGTTCTTTGGTTGCAAGGAAATCAATGAATATGTTGTTAACTTAGAGGGAAACTTCAAACATGTTATCTCTAACAATTTCCTGGACACCCTACCCTTGTAATGGTCTAAAACTTGGAAGAGTGACTCTTTTTATTGAAAACATATATTCCATCTACCAAAACTATCCAAAACTTGGAAAATTCACATGAACTCCCCAGACTTGTTGATCTATAAGCCTGCCGCGTCTCGACCAACCCCAAAAAGGATGCAGTTGATGGGTGCAAACTTGGTGAAATCATCCGTTGGAATGGCGCGTTGCGTTTGGAATTCCCAGTTTCCATTTGTTCATTTTTTGTGCATTCCATATGTTGTTTTTGGTTCAGTTCAAATTCCCATTTTTCATCCCAAATCACTCTTAAGTTTTCATATTTTGTTCACCTCCCCTGTGATTTGCTATGAAAACTTGAGTGATTGTCCCATCTACCAAGCTCTTTTTATGGTGAAGCCAGCAGGCGATTCAGAGCATCCTGAGACGCGAGGGATATCCCAAGCCCTACGAAGCCCTGAGAGATTTGACGCGAACCAATGAAGCCATGACCAAAGAGCTCCTTGGCCGCGATCGACACCCCTGGTTGATGATGAGTTCGGGTGTTATACTATCCAATATATTGGGGATTATCATGGATTATCACAATCCATTGTGCTTCACCAATTGACTGTGCGGAGTTGTTTGTTTCCGATGTGCTTTCCGTGGGCACACCCAAAAAGCCTTTGAGTTTCACAGTCCAAACACACACAATTTTAGCGACTCTGCCTGCTGGATGGGGTACCAACTTCTAGGCGAATCCACAATTTTGTGGACACCTTGAAAGTGGACGACAAGATCAAAACTGAGCTCAAGAAAGTGACGCCTTACAATTATGTGGGCTACAGCTGATGCGCGCCTAACGTGAAAATTCCACCTACCACCTACCCCAGGAGCCAAACTTCCAATGTTCTGGATGTCTCAGGGGTTGTCAATCTACAAGGGTATGCTGCAGGTTTCAACTTTCTGTTTATGTGTGCTGTTTGAAGCATGAGAGTGATGGACAGTGGCATGAGGAAGTTGGTTACACATCTTCATGTCGCGATAAACAAGTAACAAGGTTCCCATTGGGGGCTTGATAGAGCGGATATTCTGTTGACCACCATCTCACTCTGGCTGTGACGCGTTTGACGTTGATGGTCGTTCTTGTTAACTGAGATATTTAGATATTTATATGTTTTACATTTTTTGGTGGCTCAATTTCCAAAACCATTTCCAGGATATGTTCCATGGATATGTTAAATTTCCATGATTGTTGCTGTGGCGTCCCCCTCTTTCACAGCAATCTACACCACTCCAAGCTGCAGTGCAGTCACTTGGTGGCAACCGCGCTTGTCACATCGCTGTCCCACAACCTTCTCTTGGCACTGGCCTGGGGGCTGAAAAGTGTCCCCCGGGCAGTGGCGTCATTGATGTCTTAAGGGTCAGAAAGATTTCATAAGATTTCTTCCTATGAATCTTGTTCCAGAAACATGGGGAAACATCGCTGTTTTGTGGCAGTTTCCAATATGGAGATGCCATGAGATACCCACCAGTGAAAAACGATGATATGGGCAACAGAAGGGGATAATACTCATGTTGGCAGATGTTGGCAGATGTTGGCAGATATGTTGGCAGATATGTTGGCAGTGGGATTCCCATTAGTATAAGCCTATACGAAGCATCTACATATAAACTTTGCATTATTCCCACGATTAAAACATGCTGAGGGTACCGCAAAAACCTTCTGCGGGGCAAGATCAGATCAGCTGAGATCAGCTAAGACAGTGGGCTGGAGGCCCATCGATCTGACCCTTAGGACTTATTGAATCCACCCAACCATGAGACTTGACTATGTATTTTGCATTGTCTTGAGGGGATCCCCAACAATGCTACTGTATATTTTGATTGTGACAACAATGACAAACTGAGGGATTTTGGAGTTCTCTTGAGCCATTTCCATGATTGCTGACGGATCAATTCTAACGAGGCAGCATGTAATGCAATGTTTAATAATGTAATAGCCTCGTTTCGAGTCATCAAACATGGCTGGAACATCCCCGCACTGGAGGTTTCTGGCTCCGAAAATCATGTTTGATGATCGGAGGATGGATGAATTCGGATGGATGGCAAAGGAGTGGTCAAAAGCGAATGATGACCATGCTCTGAACCACGGTCACAATTACCTACTCTAAAGTTTACGAATTGGCTTTCTTCATACCAAGCCTCAGTCAAACCTCTAAAGCACAACTATGTTCAAAAAACACATGAGATCAAATGAGTATGTCATATGTGTGTGTGTGTGACTGACACCATTTATTGAAGGAAGTTTAGAAGTCAAACTTCCGACAATATGGACAGATGAAAAGCAGAGCAGGGAAGAGGCAGAGAGAAGAGAAAGATTAGAAGAAAGAAGAGTAGAAGAGAAAGAGTAAGAAGAA
>Ga0126342_10011632_pt1 | contig 15710 bp, 15 predicted proteins | sample Cyp1metagenome_FD_92528 | JGI IMG/M metagenome (GOLD analysis project Ga0126342, IMG submission 92528) | Coral microbial communities from Lord Howe Island, Old Settlement Bay, Australia - Cyphastrea 1 metagenome | ecosystem: Host-associated > Invertebrates > Cnidaria > Coral ...
CCTTCATTGCATGGATTGCACGGGGGAAACAAGACGTGACACTGTCCACTCGATCTGCAAAGGTCAGCGGCCTCGACTTCTGAAGTGACAAAGCCTTGCTGCATGTTTTCTTGCGAACCTATTGCCTTGCAGGCACGCCCAAACAGTGCCGTAGCAAAGAGATCCATAGCAAAATCACTTTTTGTTCGAGAATCAATGCCTCATAGAACAGCAAGACTATTTTGAGAGCATCAGGTCAGAACATGTAATGCTGTAGCGAAGAAGCCTCTTTGCAGAACATCGACAGGTTCAAAGGTAACCACTCCTCTTCTCAATCAGTTACGGACATGTTGACTCCCGCTTATCGCAAAGGTTCCACATTATGCCATGGGACTGCTTTGATTTTGCTCCCTTCTCTACTAAGCCAAATGCTCAATTAATGCATTGAAGACCTTCGGATGTTGTTAGCCTTGGTTAGCTACCTGCTTTCTAACCTCCTGCTCTGTCCAGTCAGTCGCTGCCTCCATGTCGCTGGGTGGAGTTGGGCAATCTTTCGGAAGCAAATGCGCTGCAAGCGCTGCAGTCAACCCAAAACAGAATCTGTATGCCTGCATATGGCTATATCTATCTGCATGTGTATGTGTACATCTGTAGAATCTATACATATATCATATATTTACGTGTGTCCACATGTCTGTGAACATACCATATTATGAATTATATATATATATATATACATATACACATGTACATGTATCCGCTTGCAAGTAATCATGCTAAGTATGTAAAAAAAAAAATGTTACTTCTTTTGTGGCAAGAAGTCCTTGAACCCAACAAGGCTGCATTTTAGCCAATGCCCGAAAGAAACTCGTCCATGTCACACAAATCATGGTCGTTGAATGCCACTTTGAGCAGAAAAAACTTGCCAGGCTGAAGTGTTTTTTCTGACGAATGCCCTGTGCGGCTGTGCGCTTGCAAATCCACCTCTCATTTTGGTGATTCGGCCACCTCAACATATGGCAGGTAGAGAAACCACACAACCACATCCAGACACGCAAACCACAATCCTAAGGCCACTGGCCAAAATATCAAAAGCTGCAGTAAAAGAAGAAAACTGCGCTAGGGCGGGGAATCTTTTGCACTGTTTGCTTCCCTACCACCGGCATGAAGACCAAGACCAACAAATTGCCCAGGACCCCCGCAACTATTGCAAAAGAAGAACAAATGACTCGAACGGCAATGGCAAACCACAACAACACAAGGTTTGAATGTGTGTCCGATAGGACAGCTTGCCTGCAAGTTTGAATCCAATTTGACGGTGACCACCTGGTCATGGTTGCTCACAAGTTCTCCCAGCTGAAATTGACAATTGCTCAATGTTTGTGAATGTCTCTGACCATCCCTGTATTCTCATGCCAGCAGCACTTGTCCGGTCTTGTCAGCATGGCCTGGACAAAACCATCTGATGTTTCAACATCTTGCTCGTTGGAGCTACAGGAAGAGAATGGCGGTTTGCGAGGAAGAGAAAATACACATGTTACATATCTACACATACCTACAGTTTCTCTACAAACCATTTTACAACAGTTTTTCAAAAGTAATGCTCGACAAGGACCTTATCAGAAACTGCTAGCAGGCTCGCAACCGAACCTCCTCGAAGCTTGTGACCTTCCACTTCAACGTGAGCCACGTGGGCTGCAGTTACTGCAGTAGCCTCAAAGATTTGAAAGAGTTCATTAAATTAACTCTACAAGTTTCAGGCAAGCTGAGCCTTGTGAGCATCAGACGTCTCCTGCATGGAATCTAGCTATGCATCTCGCAGTTTGTTGCAGTTTCAATTTGATCTATATAGTTGGATAGTTGTATAACAGGCAATACCTGCCTGGAACGAGCAATCCGCATAGTCGGCTCAATTTCTGTTCAGTTTTTGTGTTCCTTGGTTTGACTCTCCTTGATGTATCTGTCGATGAGATCATCACTGAAGAAAGATGGAGTAGAACCATGTTCTTTGACCTCATCACACTTGTGGCACAGCCCCCTGTCAGGTTTTCAAATCACATCATCATATTGTAGCCTCTGAGAAACCCGGCCTCTACAGTTTTTCCATGCACAAGCAGGGCTGCCCTGAACTGACAGAAAGTATGAATTTGGCAATCTGATGCAATCTGGCCAATCATGAAATCAAAAGACATCTGTTTCTGAAATAGTTTGTTTCTGCTTTTGAATTTGGACAATTGCAAAGGTACTGGGCTCAAAGCAAGCCCACCAGGAAGGTTCGCACCTAGATTAGCTGGATTGCTCGGCCAGATTGCTGAATTCGGTAAAAACAGATTGTTTTGGTTTGTGTATAATTTAATCATGTTTAACCGGGCCTTCACACAAAGCCCGTGTCTTCGTATGATTTTGTTGATTTAGTATTGAGTACAAATCAAATTGTTCAATTTTGGCAACCAACCTTTACACAGAAGCGGCTCTTGCAAAAGAAAATTTTGCACTAAAATAAATTTACCAAAACACCCTTTCCACAAATAAGCATTTCCTTTGTGACACAGACAGCCTGGAAGATATAGAGCAATGCTTTAGTGCAAAAGATCATAGGCCTTGATGCCCTGCAACATGCCAAAAGGTCATCATGGGACGAAAAAGTGTATCCAAAAATGTGTTTAATTTCCAAATATATATATATATACATATATATATATACATATATGTTGTTTCGACACGTGACCAGTTGGGTCTTTGCTGCATGCCGTCCGTCGCAGGAAACCTCTCGGCACAGGTGGAAAAACGAGGCGCCCGACTGTTTTCCCCCGGGTGGGAAAGGATCTCCGCTATTGGTAGCGGAGCCAGCCAATAGGGCAGGCTCCAGCCATGGAACCTTGAGACCTTCAGGCGAAGGTTGGTGACACGTGACCCATGAGATCTCTGTCATGACATCTGAAACTCCTGGTGGCTCAGTTCGCTACTTCAACGGCGGTAATGAGGACGCCAGGGAGTACAAGCGATGGAAGCAATGGGCTGTGAACAAGATGATAACAAGGGACAAGCTGGGTGAAGCTGCTTGTGGGCTTGACATCTATACCTTGCTCAGTGGCAAGACATTAGAAGCTGTTGGGCATATCAAGCCTGAAGAATACTAAGTCAAAGGTGGCGACGCTGTCCTTTGGCGACTTCTTGATGCCCGTTTCCCTCAACAAGATGCATCTGACGAGCTGAGCGAGATCATGGGTGAAGTTTTTGGTCTTAAGGCTAAGGACGGTGAATCGATGAAGCAATGGACTGCCAAAGGGAGTGCAGTTTCCAGAGGAAGCTAGGGGATGGATCTTGTTGAATAGAGCTGGACTTTCAGGTGAATGCCGTGGTCATCTCCAGAGCTCGTGGAAACTTGAAGAGAGGGTCAATTGCCATAGCTCTCCGCTCCTGTTACCCTGATCTCAGCGTTTCCCGTCGGAAAGCTGTTGCCCTGGTGGAAGATGAGACTTCAGCCGTGGAAGATCACGACTTGGATGAGGTTGAAGAATTCCGAGACATCGATCAGCTGCTGGAGGATCATCAGTTGTCACTGGAGGCAGAGTCTCAAGAGACCTTCCAAGAGTCTGACATCGCAGAGGTGCTGGCGACTTCGCTGCGTGACAAACGACAGGAACTCAATCGTCTGCAGAAGAAGCGACAATTTGGCAAAGCGCGTGATGTCCGCCGTGCGTACCGCATAGGAGTGGAGGAACTGCAACGACAGACAGCCTGTCACAAATGTGGCAAGAAGGGCCACTGTGCTCGTGAGTGCCGCTCTGCCTCAGCCAAAGACGAACAAGGGTCAAGCGGCGCAAGCGGCCTCTTCTTCTGACAATGCATCGACAGGTGCTGCCCTGGTCGAGATTGTGCCATCGTTTGTGGCTGCCCTGTAGCCCCTACCTTCTTTGCTGGACCACATGCGTTTGCAGTGCTCACTGAAGACTTCTGGATCCTGGTTTCAGGGTACTGGACTCTGGATGTGGCAAAACAATTGTCGGTTCCCCTGCGTTGGCTGAGTTCGAGAAACTGTGGCGCCAGCGTGGCCGGAAGAGCCCCGATCGGTTCAACGAGACGCACCAATTCCGTTTTGGCAATGGAGAGGTTGACCAGCCACATTGGTGTAGCAATGCTGGTCTCTCTTGGGCCTCACTGCGGTGTCATTAGGGCTTCGATTGTACAGGGATCTGCTCCGTTGCTGATTTCCAGGTCCGCTCTCAAAAAGTTGGGAAAGCAATTGGACTTCCAGAAGGACACTTTGTCCAGCTTGGGAAGTCCTCCAATTCAACTCCGTACCAACAGTGCTGGCCAATACATTGTTGATGTCATGGGTTCTGTTTTGCGGGCTGGGGACGCTGTTGCTGATGAAATCATGATGGCAAGCGCTGACGTCAGTCCTGCCTTAGATAGCTGTGCACAGGCCTCGAATGCTGCGGTAGGTGTAGATCGCCCAGTGGAGTCTTGTGCGCTGTCTGCAGAATCCGGTAATTCCATGCGTCATCCGGCCCAGAAGCATCCAATGCATCCGTCCGCCTGTAATCCTGGAAGCAAGAGGACTGCCAGAGTGTCCAAACACCTTGGCTGTCCACGTATGGTCCCAGGTGGTCACAGGTAAGAGAGCGCATAGTAGGGGATGCAACTGATGAGCGTATTCTCAAACAACAAAGGATAATCCCCGGCACTTTGCAACATAAAACCTTGGTTCGTTTGCTGGCACATTCAGGTCATGTCGTGACTGAGTTTCGGTTTGAACCCCATGATGTGTCAGCCGGTAGTGATGTTCCAGAGTCTCCATGGTCTCTCACTCCTCATCAAGTGCGTCAGTTGAATGCCCAGGTCAAAGCATGCGGTGGCGTAGATGAAAGCATGCCAGTTTCGACTTTTTGTCATGGAAGTGTCTTCACCGCCCCGTCTAGTCCCAGTCGCTGAATCAGTAGGTTTGACAGTCCTATATGATCTAAAGAATGGTTTTGGCTTCAGAAGCAGCACCAATCGTGGGAAAGTCGAGCACGATCTGATCACCCTCAGGCCCGACCTGCTGATGCTTTGTCCGCCTTGCACTGATGAGGGAGGCTGGTTTCACTTAAACAGCACTAAGTGGGATGGCTGGGAGTATCTGCGTAGGAACCTGGATGTTCATCAGGTGGTGTTGCAAATCGTTCGGAATGCAGACTTCTGCCGGTCGTCAAGCTGTGTTTGAACACCCGACCTGTTCAGTCAGAGTAGACCTGATTTGAATGCTCAAACTAGTCTGGGCCAGCAATCATTTCCTGCTTTGAAGATGGCTGACCTGGGGAAGCCAATCAAGCTGTCCGTAGAGCAACGTTGGACAAAGATCTGTGCATTCTTTTTGAGCCAATTGATCCTGACAAGCTGACAATCGCCTGTCACTCAGACACTGCTTTTGCCAACGTTGGTGAACACACCCAAGCCGGTACATCATCGCCTTCACCGAGAAACCTCTGCAAAATGGGGCTGAAGCCAAATGGGTACCCGCTACATGGCGCAGTTATAAACTCAGTAGAGCTGTTGGTAGTACGTTGGCTGCAGAGTCGCAAGCCTTTTGCACGGCTTCAGGATCCGTAGAATGGTTGTCTCTCATGCTGGCAGAGATCTTGGATGGTAACTTTGAATCTCCGAGAACGCGGCGACGTGCTCAAAAGACGGCCTCCGATTTTGGTGACAGATTGCAAGAGCTTGTATCTAGTATCTCTTTCGGCCCGCACATGAATTGAACATCGGCATACTAGCATTGATGTTGTCATCATTCGAGAAAGCTGTAGATGCATGTCAGCCTTCATCAGATGAATTCCCACAAATTGTATGATAGCTGATGCCTTTACAAAGGATGCAGGGGATCCCACTGACTTGTTGCGAGCATGTTTGCGTAGATCATGTTACCAGATAAATCCTGAGGAAACAATTTTCGAATACCAAGCCCAAGAAAAGGAAAGGCGCTTAGCAAGAAAACTAGGTTCTTCCACTACCGAGGTTCCCCACAAGGGGTAGAAGTTTGTCACTCTCTGGCCTTGGTAGTACAATCGTAGGGGATTGTCGTTTTGACTGCATGGAGAGTTGCTGCACAGATTCAAGTTTTGTGTATATACATGTGAGTTTTTCAAGGCAAGATAGTAGTGCCGTGAAGCCCTGCTTGGTTTTCGTACTGTTTTCCGTGCAGCATCGCTGAGTCATGTCCATGTCCAAAGGCGCTCCATTGTCCCTTTCTCCGGCCAGCAGGGAGTTGCTGGAGCAGGTCGTACGTGAGGGCTCTCTGGATGGTTTGCTTGCTGCCCTGGGCTCTAGCCCTTCCGAATCGGATGAATTCAAAGTTCGAGGTGATTCCCGCCGCAATGTCTGATGGAGCCAAGCGCCGTCTGACTAGTGATGGTGAGTTTGATGAGCAGCTTCCTGTGCCAAGACGACCGAGACCGGCCTTCCTGATGGAGTTGCTTCAACGACAGCGTGGGGCCAGACCTTGATTGTCTCCGGAAGGCACCCAAGGACCAGATGAGCTATGCAGAGCTGGCCAAGTTTTCCGCTCAGGTTCATGTGGCTTACTGCACATGGCTGATCACACAGAAGGACAGGTCCGATCTGACTGCTCCCATCCCTGACCTCGTGAGTTACCTGGTGAGGCAGCTCATCCAAGGTCTATTTCGCCGGCAGCACCACTGTCCGAAAGCCTGATTCGTATCCGAGCATCCGTGAGATGTCCCGGCAGGACTGACATTTTAAAAATTTTAGAATATAGAATCAGTGTTGTTTCGACATGTGACCAGTTTGGTCTTTGCTGCATGCCGTCCGTCGCAGGGAACCTCTCGGCACAGGCGGAAAAACGAGGCGCCCGACTGTTTCCCCCCAGGTGGGAAAGGATCTCCGATATTATATATATATATTAATATATATAAATATATATTTATTTATTTATTTATTTATGATGTTTTGCATAGTCACAAATAGAAAACACCGCGAATATTGCAAACATCCACCGACTTTATAACACGCCTCGGAAAACTCAAGAAAAACTGCTATTTACAACCTGTCTGCGCAGTCGCAGCCAATAAACATCGTAGATTCGTAGATACCACGGTTTTGGCCCCCGGAACGGCACCAGACACCATTGTTTACAATTCTATTTTTTCCGTTTTTGTGTTTCTTAATGCGCGCACTAAATTTGGACTGGAATTGTTCTTTTGTTGTGAAGGCATGTGAAGGCTGTTTTCAGCACGATTGCCTCCCTGCTCTCAAAAACATCGCTATTTGCAGCATGTTGAGCATTTTGAGACCTTGCCAAAAAGCTGCATAGTTTGCAAAGCAAATCAAAACGGTGACGAGGTGTTCCTGCAGCACCCCATGTTTAAATCAAAGATCTTCGTCAAAAGGAAAAGAGAGGAAAATTGTTTTACAAGGTTATACTACCTCAGGGCAGCACTGCATGGCAACCAACACGACCAACAATACTGGATTCAACAGCAAGCAGAAGGCAGAAAGCACTGGAATGATGCCACACCTACTACAACCATGTGCATGTACTTGTTCTCGAGCAAAAAAAATCTTGAACTTCTGCAACAACTCCTTATCTGAGTCCAAGGCCATGCCAAATGCTTCGTTTCTTTGGAGGGGCACACTTGAGCCCTAGAATAACAGTAAGGTGCACTGCTGTTGCGCACTGAGTCAAAAATATTGGCTGACTTTGCCCGGTCTTCGCAGCCGATTTCTGCAAGAAAAATAAAGCGCCAGTAAGGGACAATAGGAGCCGCGAAAGACAGAGCATGCATGGACAACTCAAGATGATTTGGATGACAGGATGACAGGATGAGATACCACACACAAAATGGGATGCAGGAAGCACAAGCCAGAAGCCATGGGCACCTATAAATCTGCTCCTCCCACTACAAAAAGGTGAGGACGCAGAGGCTGACAGAGCCAAGTAGGAAAGAAGTAGAAGCCTTTTTATGCCCTTTCGGCATTCTGCCATTCCAACGTCTGTAAACATCATAGAGGGAGAAACAACACTTTCACCTCCTGCTACAGTAAAGCGGAGTAGGTCGAAGCCGCCTAGCACGCGCACGCGGCCAAACCTCCTGGAAAAGCAAGAACAAGTCTGTAGCTGATGGCCAACTCTTGCGATCAAACTACCAAGATATCCAGCTATGCATAACTTAGTCCCTCACAAAACCCTCAAGTCAAAACATTTTTTTCCAATTCGGAATTGCAAGACAAACATATGGCTTCTAACCCATGGGACTTCATGAGATCGTCTGAACAAGTCTCTAGATCCTGTTTCGAGTTCAAGGGAAGTCCCAAAGGTCTGGAATTCAAATTGCGCCAACTGCACTTTGTACAAGTTCCACAGCTTTTCAGCTCAGGTTTCAGAAACTCTAAGCTACCACAATGTTCTGACATTTGGTTCTGAAACCATCGCACAGGCATCACTGTATGCGAAGAGGGATGGAGACTGGCACCGGGTGCCCTTTCGCATATCCCAGTTTCACTCGAAGCCAGACTTTCAGGAATCCATGAAAGCTTCACAGGCGCAAAACAGCCTTTACGCAGGAAGGAGACCAGTGCCATCCAATCCTGCGGAATGTCTGCAGAGAACTTGTGGGGGGCATGTGCTGTGAGAAAACAATTCTTCCAGAACAGTACACGCTGGTGCGCTTTTGCAGGAACACAAGACATGGTGAAAATTATATATTTGCAAGGCCTTTGAAGGATGCGAATGCTAGAACTAATCACGGTATCTGCAAAGCACATCGCTCTGCACAAGGCTGCAGCGCGGTTTAGAGGTGCATAAAAAAATGAAAGTGGAAAACTGGCAACCACCAGTAAAGCAGCTGAAAACCTTGCACAAATCCATGAAGACGAAAAACTGTCGCAGACTGTCGCCTGCGACCCCGGCCTTTTTTCTGGTCTCGAAATGTTGAATTTCTTATTTTTCCTCCAAAAATGATCAATTGCAATTTTCCCAACGGAAAAGAAAGCAGAAAACTAAGACAGTGCATATGAAGAATTGTTGTAAACAAAAAGTATTTGTGCAAGATAGGCAAGTTTTCTTTCAAACGCAGCAGGTTCCTTCACTCCCTGTACTTATTCTTTCCTGCAAAGAAGTGGAGTCTCAATTTAAGGGTTGTGCAATATATGCAGGCATTAGGGCCGTCTTCCTGACAAGAAGAAGTAGTTGTGCTCTTTGAACACTATTTTCCTGACAAAAAGAAAAGCGAAATCATGGCACTAACAATCATCCGACAGGATATGTCAGCGCTCTTTTGGAATTTGCACCATCTGCCTGTCAATTGTCCCTTCTGAAAGTGTAGCGCTGCTTGAAGGAAGTGCTGTTTTCTTCTAACAGGTTCATTGAAAGGATATGCCCTTTCCAACATTCAATGGTCAAAAATTGCAAGTTTCAGCATTTTAAAGTTGTTTTTAGGACATGTGATGATCTTTAAAATGAACCTTTGTTCTGAAAGACATGTAGCATTCTTTCACAGAATGTGATGTTCTTTCTTGACAAACCCTATGAAAGCAATACCCCTGCAGCATTTGCAATATGTCTTCGAGGGATGCAAACAATCCTCTCGAAGATGCAATGCATCTTGAAAAACAACAAAATGAAGCGTTCCTTTCAAGAATTGCGTGTTGTTGGTTTGAAAGATTTGGTGTGCCTTGAAAATCTGCCATTTTAAGTGTGTAGAATAGTTTGGGGATTTTTTTTTGCCTCAGGTTTTGGATTTGTTTTTTTGCTTTCTTTCCCCGTACCATTTGCCTTGTATTTGCAACAGTTTGGAACTAGAACCTGTCATTTTGCATGGTATTTGCTACATTTTGGCATGGTCACTTTGCATTTTGCATGGTATTTGCTGCATTTGGCCATGTGTGCCTTCCATTTTGCATGGTATTTGTCATGTTTTGGCATTTCAACCTCTCATTTGCATGGTATTTGCTACATTGTGGTGCTTCAAACGTTCATGTGGGTCTCTTGAGGGCTCTTTAGGCTTTCATTTAGGGTTTCATTTAAGGTTTCATTTAGGGTTTCATTTAGGGTTTATTTAGGGCTTCATTTGGGGTTTCATTTAGGGTTTCTTGAGGGTTCGGGTTTCTTTAGAGTTTCATTTAGGGTTTTTTTCCAGTTTCATGTAGGGTCTCTTATCAGGATTTCTTATCAGGAGTTCTAAACGTTCAAATGGGTTTCTGTAGGGTTTCTTTAGGGTTTCATTTAGGGTTTCTTTAGGGTTTCTTTAGGGTTTCGTTTAGGGTTTCATTTAGGGTTTCAGTTAGGGTTTATTTAGGGTTTCAGTTTGGGTTTCATTTAGGGTCTCATTTAAGGTTTCTTTAGGGTTTCATTCAGAGTTTCTTTAGGGTTTCTCTAGGGTTTCATTTAGGGTTTCTTCAAGGTTTCATTTAGGGTTTCTTCAAGGTTTCATTTAGGGTTTCTTCAGGATTTCATTTAAGTTTTCTTTAAAGTTTCATTCCAGGGTTTCTTATCAGGATTGTTTTTCACGATTTCAAAACGTTCAAGTGGGTTCCTTTAGGGTTCCTTTGGGGTTTCATTTAGGGTGTCATTTAGGGTCTTTTTTCGGGTTTCGTTTAGGATTTCATTTAGGGTTTCTTTAGGGTTTCAGTTTGGGTTTCATTTAGGGTCTCATTTAAGGTTTCTTTAGGGTTTCAATTTAGGGTGTCATTCAGGAGTTCATTTAAGTTTTCTTTAGGGTTTCATTCCAGTGTTTCTTATCAGGATTGTTCTCACGATTTCCAAACGTTCAAGTGGGTTCCTTTAGGGTTCCTTTAGGGTTTCATTTAGGGTGTCATTTAGGGTTTCTTTACGGTTTCATTTAGGGTTTTTTTAGGGTTTCTTTAGGGTTTCATTTGGGGTTTCAATTTAGGGTTTCATTTAGGGTTTCTTTAGGGTGTCAATTTAGGGTTTCAGCTAAGGTGTCAGTTAAGGTTTCATTTAGTTTTCTTCAGAGTGTTGTTTAGGGTGTCTTTGGGTTTTGGGTTTCACCTAGGTTCTCTCTAGGGTTTCATTTAGGATACAAACAGAACAGAATAAAGCAAAAGAAAATGAAAAACAAAGAGACGGTAAAGACAGGAAGCAAAGAAGCAAAGCAGCAGGAAGTAGAGCAGCAAAAACACATTACTGAAGAAAAGAAAAAGTAGAATAGTAGAAGTAGAAAGGCACAGAAGTACAAAAGCAGAGAAGCAAGGAAAACAGAGAAGCAGAAAAGCAAAGAAGCAGGAAAAGCAAAAAGCAGAAAAGCAAAAAAGCAGAGAAGCAGGAAAAGCAAAAAGCAGAAAAGCAGAGAAGCAGGAAAAGCAGGGAAGCAGGGAAAACAAAGAAGCAGAAAAGCAAAGAGGCGGGAAAAGCAAAAAGCAGAAAAGCAGAAAATCAGAGAAACAGGAAAACATAGTACCAGGAACCCCACAAAAAAATCCAAAACCTGCCGGGGAAAAATTAAGCAGTCATTGTTTCACAAAACGTATGTAATGTTCCTCTGAAGCTCGACATCCAAAAACCACTGCATACTGCCTAAATCTCAAGCTCACATGCTCTCGTGAATTCTGAACAGGTTTTTGAAGACACCATTCCTATCCATTCCCAGAGTTTCCGCCTCTCGAATTTGTCGGAAGCGCTTCTATTTGGCTAAAACCGACACAGCCAGATATAAACGCCCTATATCAGGTTTGATTGACTCTATGCTGATGGTTCGAGCTGTTGCTTTAGAACTGTAGAGGGCCATAGAATGTATGTTTCATTGAAACGAACTTTTGGCCTGCAATAGATGCAGCCTTTTCCCACAGAAGTGGTGTTATTCGAGAAATCAGCCTATATATACCTATATTTAGAAATTCAAAAACTCCTGCAGCAGGTGTAGTATGTCTTTTAGGGATGATATGCCAAAAAATGGATGCATCTTGATAAAGCGTTCATTACAAGAACTTACATGTTTGTTTGAAAGATGATGAATGCCGGGGTGGCAAGAAAGGTGCATTATTCTTGAGAAACGCCGGTTCCCAAGATCCTTTTCGGCATTTCATCCTTCACAGGTTTTTCGGCTGCACAAAAGTAGCCGACATTAAGAACAGTACCTACTTATAAGTCTTAAAGCCCATGGTCGTGCTGTGGTGAGGTCTTATCAAGTCTTGAAAAACGACATTCCCAAAGTTTCCCAATCTCGAGCAAATGCTTGGGTAAAAACAAATATGCTTCGGTAAAGCAGCTATGCTTGGGTAAAGCCCACCCAGCCAAGTAAAAACACACCGTGCTCAAACCAGGGATGTATCAAGGCGGAATCGAATGACCAGGGGGGCCTGAAAGACAGAATCGAGACTAAACATCCCAAAGTGAGACAACTGCAGCGAAGCCAGCCAATACTTGCAAATGCAAGGGGAGAACTCAAGTAGCTTGACGCCACCTTTCAAGGTATATGCAGTGAGGTACAGCAAACTCAGGAAAGTAATTTGAAAGTAGTACCTCCCACCACTGCCAGAACTGCCCGCTTGCTTGCCTCTGAGAGTCAGCGTCATGACCTAGCGGTTTCAATCAAACTCCTCACACACATACTAATCCATGGCTAAGCACATGCGTTCCTGTTGTCAAGTGTCAGCTGCATTTCACGTTTCAATGTGTGAAACTATCTTGACACACCCACTTGCGGCCTCTGGGGCACGTCTCTCCGCACATTGCTGATGCGCCTCTTCTGGTAAAACTCCCTGGCCGCCACCAACGCCACGGTGCACCAGGTCAACATCTCTTATCTATTCTAGTCTTATCTTGCAATCAAATGCTGACCAGGCTTGTTGCAAGACACATCTGGTGCTACTAGTGTGGATTGATCGTTTGGATTGCGATTATTCAAACGAAAGTTCAGTCTCATAGGAAGTGGCCCAAAATGTGTATACATGTGTATACAATATTGTACAATCATGTACGGGGTGACGAGACTTTTCTTTCTTTAGGAAGTGCAGGTTGATCTTTCACGGGCTTCTTCTCACCTCAATGCGAGGATCCCCAAGTTTGGGGTATGAGCACAAGCACTGCTGGCACTGCATCACTGTTAAGCCCATTACCTTCAGGCTTCTTCAATGGAGCATCCTGCAAATAAAGGAAAGCGGAAGCACAGCAATGTATCTGAGTGCAAGATTGAAGAGGTTACAGTGTCTAAATGGCAAAAGAATGCAACCTGAAGCACTCTGAAGTGGGGAGACAGAAGGCTCAAAATGCTGAAAGGATCAGGACATCAAGCTGGTGGATGAGTTCATCTGTGTGGTTTGACTGGTTTGACTGGTTTGACTTGGAAGAAATTCTATACAATTCTATACCGTGTCTATACCACGTATACCATGACGACCAAGGAGAAGCTTCAAGCCTCAAAGCCTGGGCCAGAAATCTCTCGATGGATGTGCCAAGGCTCGCACTTGTGAATTCCAATCATCGCTATATCTTCGCCTGAGAACTGGAAACGACTTTCTTAGAAAGTCGCTTTGAGTGCTCAACACAGTCCAGCTTGCAAAGATTTGCAAAGCATCTTAGACATTCTTAGACTCTGACACCCAAAAGGGGTTCAAGTTACTGGGTGGCTGCCAAGCCCAAGTGCTTCCAGCACAGCCGACCAAGAACTCCCTGCTCGACCAAAGATTTCATGCGGCACATTGCACAGATTTGCACGGCACAAACATGCACAAACTGATTGCAGCGCAAGAAGGTTCGCAGTTACGAAGGCAAACATGGAGAGTCTGATTAGAACACGTGCCTCAAGCAAGTCATGAAAACGAAAAGGCTGCTCCACACAATCAGGTGACCTTTGACCTGACTTCAGTAAACCATGGAAGCACGCACTGAATTGCAAGCCTGGCTGGAACTGTATCTGGATTTGTCACACACCAAGGTGATATTCGTATAAGTGATATTACCTGTGTGACAGACCAAACGGTCAACTCGGTCAACTCAGTCAACTTCATGAAAATTCGTGAGCAACGGCACTCACCAAGTCTCTGGCCCTGGTGTATGTGTCAAATTGCTGCGGCTCGTACGCCTGCCTCTCACGAAATCAGGTGAAAGACACGCAGATCAACTGATGGGGATAAACTCGGATAAACAATGATAGGAAGCTTATCACAAGGTCTGACAATGTCCTATTTTGTCTTCACATATCCCCGCAAAGTACAATCGCCTTGATGCTCTCGTTCCTGCCCAGTGCGAGTGATGCCTAGAGGCAGAAAGCGGTGTGACAATTTTGAGCAGTGGGAACAACCAAGAATCCACATGATACTAGGCTCAAAAGAAATGGTGTCAGCACTTTACTGAACCCTTCAACCCCTGTCTCGACCATCAAACCGCTTCGGAGCCGCCCTCAAAATCGAGCCAAATCAAAATGTGAAACAAAGTTTGTATTCACGACACTGCGCATGAAATCCTGGAAGAAAAACCTCAAGTGTTTGAGCCTGAAGGCAGGATGAGCTTCAGAAGCGTGACCTGGGATGAAGACAAAATGGCAAGTGGGGTGTGTAGGAAGAAGGTGGAAGAATGAAAATTTTAACCAAGGCAAAAACGTGTTAAATGTGTTGCCAGGTTTGGGCGAACATCGAAATAACTAATCCTGTCCAAACAGAAGTGAGAAACCTGCAAGAAGGGATCTGCAACTGCAAGTGATGATTTTTTTTCACTCACATTAAGCACATGACTGGCCAAGAAAGTGCTGAATGCGCTGGTTGACCGATTCAACGGTTGCAAGGTTTTTATGTACAGTAGATGGACATATTCAAACCCTGCAACACACACTATGTTGAACCCCCCGCGCCCCCAAATCTCAATGTTTCAGCACGCGTGTTAGCAAAAAGGGTTTGATTTTTTTCGTCCATTGAGTCTAACGCACCTCAGGCATTCACATTGAACTTTTGGGGCGAGGGGTTGTATCGGATAGAAAGGGTTTGAATATGTAGTCCACCTATGGTAGTGGATTAATTACTGACTGTTCTTTGAAACACTAATTGCTTGAGTGCCTGAAGAGGTTGTTTGTCGAATGAGTGAATGGTAGAGGGAGTTTCCAATTGATTGATGGACTGTCAATTGGGCTGACTGCATGCGGGTGAGTTCAGTGCAATTGGATGCAATTAGTGGGTACCTGGGCAAATACGTTTCAACTGATTGGTTCATGGAGGCAAGTTCTTGGTCTTTCACTGCAGTGACTGGTTTTGTAAACCAATTGGGTGGATGGTTAGGAACACTGTTGGGGTAGCCAGTGAAACGCGTATTGTATGCAATTGGATCAAGAAACGACATGCCGTGGTTTGCACACAAAGAGACATCCAAAACAGTCAGGTCTCACAACTATCGATCTACAGTATTCTGCCGGTCCTGTGACCATCGACCGACCTGAGGACTACCGGGCACCGACGCAGAGTTTTCCTTCACCAACATGCACTGGCCATCGCTTCGCATCAACGGACAAGCTACGCCGTCAGTATGTTTGTTTGTGTCCGTCTGTCTGTGTTTATGTTCGAATCTGTACATGTCTATGTGTGTATAATAAATAGTTATATATGCCCATGTGCGTGTGTGTGTAACATCTGAATAGATGTAAAAACGTCTCCTTTTTTCTTTTTTCTTTCCTTCTTGCAGGGGGCCTGAGGCTTCTCAACAGGACTCAGGCCAACGAAGACGCCTGTTGAGAAGTGTGAAGTCATTCTGGGACGCCAGAATGACGTACGTGCCATCTGTTTTC
>Ga0126342_10011633_pt1 | contig 15708 bp, 11 predicted proteins | sample Cyp1metagenome_FD_92528 | JGI IMG/M metagenome (GOLD analysis project Ga0126342, IMG submission 92528) | Coral microbial communities from Lord Howe Island, Old Settlement Bay, Australia - Cyphastrea 1 metagenome | ecosystem: Host-associated > Invertebrates > Cnidaria > Coral ...
CTACCTACCTACCTACCCTACCTACCCTACCTACCCTACCTACCCTACCTACCCTACCTACCCTACCTACCCTACCTACCCTACCTACCCTACCTACCCTACCTACCCTACCTACCAACCTACCAACCTACCAACCTACCAACCTACCAACCTACCAACCTACCAACCTACCAACCAACCAACCAGACCTGTTGAGCAAGAGTCATTTGTCAACACCATTTTGCATACCGCTCCTATATCGGTTACCAATGTGTCTTCCCCGCCGTTCTTCCACTAATCATGGGCCTAAATCGTCAGCAAGACATTGGCGGCTCGCTGAGCCACATCAAACATGAAGCCTGGAGCAATTTTGGCGTCCCCAGCACGTTGGAATTCGGCCAACAAGTACATCTCCTCCTTCACTCCTGAGAAAGCGGCCGCGAGTGACCGTGAAAAGACTCAAAAAGTGCCTGGAAAAAAAGCAAGGCTTTGGACTTGGCCCATCAATCCAGCAAAACAATGGCACATCACCAGAGATTCAAAAAATCTGACCCCATGAGTAGCAGTGAACAGTGGAAATGATACAGCACATATACACTAACAGCATATAATTATAATAGCGATTCTTTTCCATTGAGCTGGATGCTTTTCAAAGTCGCTAAGGTTTTGCAGCATGAATTCCTGGTATCCCTCTCGTATACGTAGAGGCTCCCAGGATCCACTGATAGAAGTCAAGGCATCCCAAGCTAAAGCATGTTAAGAGACTGAAGCATAGGGGTCTCAAAACAGACAACATGAAAATATGAAACAACTAGAACATCAATACTTGCAGGATCATCAGATCATCCTACTGAATCCGTCACTAGTCAGTAACCATAGTTATTGTTATCAGCCTGGGGCTTGCCCCAGAGGTATCCAACCCAGCCAAGTATCGACCCACCGGGATGCCCAAGTAGTCCTCAGTGGCAATCGCTTGCTGCTGGGGCATTTTGGGATATCTCCCATCTTGAAAAAATCCCACATGAAATGGGAGATCTCCCAAAAATATCCAAAAATCCCAAGGAGATTCCCATTTTTTGATGCACATTCAAAACATCTTCTGAATGACTGAATGAAGATTCAATAGCAATGTCACTTCTCTAGGTGCGGTCCGCACAGACCGTAGTCCTAGTCAAAACCCAGGGAAAGATAGCAAATGACACGTATCACCAAATTGACTAACCAATAAAGTGGTTGCAAACCACACACGTTAGGTCTTCTCTGAATCGGGCCCCCCAGTTGGTTACTTAAGCAAGAGCTATTCTGGTCTTGAAAGAACTGTCCATGAAGTATCAATGTTATCATCATACTAGCCTAAAGTGCCAAGCCTAACCCAGCCAAACCAAAAACAACCACAATTGAATAACTATGTTGAACTTTTGACCAACTAGTTCACTTAAACTATTAAATATACAACTATATTCAACTATACACAACTATATACAACTGACTATACAACTGACTATACAACTGACTATACAACTGACTATACAACTGACTATACAACTGACTATACAACTGACTACACAACTATACATATAAGTATACACAACTATACATACATCCAACAAATTTCATAGCCCCAATGACGTTCCAAGGCTCCGCCAGGTTCGCGGCCTTCCGGCTGAAGCTACTCTTGGCCAAGCAATTTATGCGCAGCTCCCGGAGAAAGTCCAGGATCTCCTGATGCGTTCTGCGCAGTGCAGACTGGGATGGGGGGAAGCCCATGAACTACTATTGAAAATAGATAGTCAGAGACTATTGAAAATAGATATGGACATAGATATAGGAATAGATATAGATATAGGAATAGGAATAGGAATACATAGGGCAATAGATATAGTAATGGATATAGTAATAGCTATAGGAATAGATATAGGAACAGATACATGATATAGAAATAGATACTGTTATGGTGATTTCATGGGATTTGAGCAATACACAAAGGGAAATTCATGGGAGTTATCGCTGATCGGTGATAGCACTGGGATGGGGGAATCCTCCACCAGTTGATAGATGGTAAGCATCCCATGATTTTGTTTGGGTTTCAACCATCCGTTTGGTGGTGCAGGATTTCGCAACCATCCACTGTCGGATTAATTCTATTGGCATGGAAAGTAAACAAAAAAATATAATAGGAGAATGATCCCATGATTATCTCATTGCTATCCAATTAATTACTGTCAGTACAACTACTGGCTACTCTCAGCTCTGAATGATATTCAACTGCCAGAAAAAAATCACTGCTAGCAGGGGCAGCATTGAAACGATCAATTTCACCTTTGCTCCAATCCAAAACCCACACAATCCAACGTGACGGATGAAGCCTGAAAAATCTCGGATTGCAATCCAGGAAGATTCGTCCATCAGTGGGACTTCCTGCAAGCTTGGTCAAGTCCTAGGCTTTGCTGTTCACTCGCACTTTTTAAGACGGCTCCAAACCTCCAATTCCAAACAATGTATTGTATTTGTGATGACATAGTTTTGAGCAAAACAATGAATTCAAAAACGACATGAAGTCTAAATCTAAAGGGTTTTTATATGATTTAATTTGATTGAAATTATATATGGCTCGATGATTGACCGACCCCAGAAATTGGACAGTTTCAGATCCCAAGAATGACCAAAGTCAAGCTGTAATTTCATTGGCACGCCTAACCTTGCAAGACCCAAGGAAAAAAAGACCATACATATTCGTCTATTCTATGGCACCCCAAAGATCAATTTCCAGATTTTCAACCACTACAGTCACTTACATTGTATGCTATATATATATATATGTATTATACATATATATATATATATATACATGGCGACGAATTCCCACATCGCATAAATGGCCCACCTGTGGGCTTCGGCCAGCGTCCCGAAGCTAAGGTGGATAGCACTGAGCCTTCCACCTGGAGAGGCAGTGACTGGGAATATCCATGGAGAAGATCAGTGGATAAGATGAGATTTATACTATCAATGGATTGGTTTAAGGGAAAATTTACAGGAAAACCCCATATTTACTAGGAAAATCAATGGTTTCCTGTAGATTTTCCCTTAAACCAATCCATTGATACTATGTTTCTATATGTTTATACTCCAGCAATTTACTGGTCTTCCAGTTTCAATGTTTACTTATCACTGTTTTTTTTCTCACTGATCATACAACTGCTGGATAATTAACTGGAGATAGTCATTCAGATAGGCTTCAGCCACAAAGAGGTCACAGGTCTTTGGCACCAAGACCCAGAGTCTTGTACAACCCCTTTACAGCAATATTGAATAACCCCTACTTATAAGACCCTTAAGATCATAGTTTAGTATCGTTTACTATAGTTTAGTAATGAATCCGTTCATTTTTGGCGCCCATACGTGGGGCATGCTTTCTTTTTTAGGAAGAGACTACAAAAAATTCGGCGATCATCCAAAATGTGGTTGACAAATGATGGTTTCATCAAGTTTCACCCTTCCTTTCCCCATTCAATGTAGCCAATATTTGCCAATCATGTTACCCTCTGGGAAACAAACATAGCTATTGAAAATGGTCATTTATAGTTGATTTACCCATTAAAAATGGTGATTTTCCATAGTCATGTTAGTTTACCAGAGGGTAGTAATTAGATGGGATAATTTGGGGTATTAGCCAATGTATGGACAAACTTATTGATACATCATTGTATTATGTATATATATATATATGTATGTTTTTCATGTATATACTTTAATTCATCAACCTCTTCTGGGCTACATCCCGCTGTGCAACTGATGATCCTAGTCTGAGTAAGTTGCAGAATGACAAGGTGATTGGCCCGAATCCTACTTGTTTGAAAACAACCACTCGGTCCTTATCATGGCCAATCTTAGATGCCCTGCAAGACTGACACTACTTGTTGTTGCTGTTTGATATTCCCGTTGATAGCAAAAAGAAGTACCCATTGCTCAACCCATCGAGTTGCTCCCTCTTGGTTCATCCCTGCCTGTTGCAAGGTGGATCGATAAACGCGGAAGATCTCACCTGTTCTGGGACTGTGAATGGCGAGGAAATGGGGATCCTTTCTGGGACACACCATGCAATTAAAATATACATGAATAATTATACATGAATATACGTAAGATATGGATAGATATGGATAGAGATGGATAGATATGGATAGATATGGATACATATGCATAGATATGCATAGATATGGATAGATATGGGTCTGTCTTAAGGTGATCTATATATATATATCTATATCCCAATTTTAAGACAATCTAAAGGATGATCATCTCCATCAACCTTCCAGGTTTCACATAAAACTCTCGACCCGCCAAAAGATCATCCCACAAACTGATGGCTATCCCGGACCAACGCTTTACCCCGGGGAATAATTATATAATATTATATAATGGAAATTAATAGAATATCAAATTTCTAACTCAGTCGCTTTAGTGCTTAGTCAACTACTTAGCCAATAAAATATCAATTATTTAGTAGCTGAATACAAACAAACAATTGGCAAATGAGTATCAAATGGGTTCGTCTACAACTAGGGTAAGCGCAAATTCCATGGTTTCAAGCATCATGTTCCTATTCAATTGCCATTTGACCCAAATTCCATGGGTTCCCAGCTCGTTGCACCTGCCACATCCAGAGTCAAGACCTCATCCCCCGCAGGGACAAACTCATTCAGCTCCGCATAGCCTGGGACCAAACCCAACCAGCCATGCAGGGCCGCGCGCGGGGTGTGGTATGGTGTGGTGCCCAACGATTATAGGGGGGATATGGATGGATACGGGGAATTTCTTCGACACAACTGGGGGTATAAAATGTGAAAGTGGGGGTAGCGTACAACTTTAGTCATCAAATGTCATCAATAAACATGACAATGTGAAACCTTCCATTTATAGATGAGTGTCCTATTGAGACCTCCCAGCTATGAGCGGGGATTTTCCAGCCAGCTATGTTTGATCCCAATCATCAACCCATTATTTGGGGATTGTTTATACCACCCATTTATATCCCCAAATAATGGGTGTTACAAACAATCCTCAAAATATTGGGTTTAGATCCCAAGAATCACCCATATCCATTATTATGGCCATGTTGGGGATAGTTTATCATTGGGTTTACCACATGGTTTGTTGTCAGGAGACGTTGCGTGTGATCCGCTAACTCCCCGCGTTTCAGCTCACACTCCTGGCACGTAAAAGGGTGTTGTTCACAGAACAATACACGGCATTCCGACCGCATCAAAACTGACTTGGAGAAATGCCTCGGAGATTCTGAGATCCCCAAATATCATCGAAAAAATATCAGATTGCTGGAAAAAAAATGTCCCCAATTCCCCATGCATATCCCAACAAAATCGATCAACATCGTGGGTTTTACACCGTTACAGCGCTACAACTGCAAACTCCTCTTCGAGGCTCTTCACCTCTTTCTGCAGCTGTAGTTTCCTGCAGTGCCGGTGGGAAACCAGAGTTGACACCTGCCCAAAATAAGAAGTCAAACGACATTCCAACTGCCAGCTTTACATCACTTTACATTGATTTACATTGTATGATATATCATGGTTGGTGGGGTACCCTTGATTTTGTTTGCCGCGTATCCCACCAGCAACATCCAGTTTCAGCTTCGCCTCTGCTCCAGATCTCGTATGGCGCCCTCGAGCTGTTTGGCCTGGAAGTTCTGGGTCAACCAGCAGAAATACCCAAAATCACTTTCTGGTTGGTGGTTATAGTTAATGGTTACAGTTTACCTATCATGGCTATAGTTATAATAGTTTGGTGATGAATAGTTGGTGGTTAATGGTTATAGTTCAACTATGACAACCAAAGTAATGGCTATAGTTAATATAACTATAATACCTATATGGTTGGTGGTTGAACCAACCCCTCTGAAAAATGATGGAGTTCGTCAGTTGGGATGGTGACATTCCCAATATATGGAAAATGAAAATCATGTTCCAAACCACCAACCAAACACTGATTTTGTCAATATGAAAAAAATACCTGTATGGCAAAACGTATTTAGACCACGAGTCAGTTCAAAAAAAATAAGAGTTTCAAGACTGGATTCTAAAATCTAAAACCATGGTTTGGTGGTTTTCAATGAACTCAGGTTGTCTCACATTGATAGCAGCACCTCTCTTTGAAAACTGCGATGAAAGAAACGTGGCCAATGGAGCATCCGGAGCTACGTATCTCTGATAAAACATCACCAAAAGGGATCAGTATGAATTCATCAAAAGTACTGACATCTGTTAATTATTTCAATTCGATCTGCGTGTTTTCAAAAGTGAATCTGCGTACATGTTCATCATAATATTCTGAACAATAGATGAACAGGTCTTGCTCCCACACTCCACTGCCTGCTCCAAGATTGCCTCCATCTGTCAGCAAATGGTTAGCAGCTGCCATGTGCGCGTCACGGGACTTAAGATCCAGATGGGTCATTGATCTGGCTTCATCAAAGAATTTCCGCTTAGGTCACAAGTGTCATTCCGTCATGGGCTGTGAGTCTAGCTTACGACCTATCGGACATGGAATCCATGAAACCTTAGTCTTATCATGGCCAATCTTTGATGCCCTGCAAAAAAAGGTCAAACAAGTAGTTCATGTTCAGGTGAGTACTATCTGTGGATTACATATATATATTAAATCATATCTTACTATGATTATACAGCATCTATCTATGTATATATAGCTTTCGCAAACTTCTGTTTAGTTGGATACATCAGGCCATATTTTTGCGCAACCTTCACCAGGCACCTGACTTGTCATGCAGCCGTCGAGATGCAGCGAATCGTGTCACAGTCACAGCTCCATTGCATCATTGCACGTCGACGCTGGCAGCTGCAGCCAAGAGTCTGCATCTCCAATTTGCCCACCTCTTCCTTCAAAAAATGGGGGATCAACGTGGGTTGCAACCCCCAAGAATTCTCATGTCATTCGGAAAATTAGAGTTGACGGTTGGGATTTTTGTTGTTTTCTTCCAAACTCAATCCTCAGACACATCTCCGAAAATTAAACTACACCCACATTGACTTTTTGAAGGATGGGAATGGTCAAAGTCAAATGAGAACCAAAATGAACCAGCTTCTGGGTGGGAGATGCGTCCCCTAAAACCAGCTAACCTTGAGGAAGATGGGGGCAATCATGGTGCACGGCACCATGGCCGATCAAAAGATATCAAAAGATCGGCCACGCTGCTTGGGGTGCAGATCCACTGATCAAGTGGATACATAACCATATAATCATATGGCAGTGTGTCAAAACCTTGTACCCCTGGTGAACATCAAAATAGCTGGTAAATGGATGTTCATCCCACTAAAAATTGTATTAATAGGTATTGATCCATAGCCATATAGTTATCCCAACTTCTGGTGAGCTCAATGGTTATACCGTTATAGTTATACCTCTCAAAAACCCAAACATTTGAGATCTGGTTCCTACAATTATCCCATGATTAGCCCATGAAAATCACTCCCAAGCGCAACCGGCAGTGCCTGCTTGTGGATGGTCTTTTCTGTCAACGGCACCGCAGCAGCCTCGCCCTGCTTGTAGAGCTCCTGTCAAACACAGAGACTTCGCTGGTTGGATCCCCCCAAAAACAATCAACATCCATCAACATACAATCAACTCCCATTGGCAAAGTTCAAATTCCTATGAGTAGCTCAAAAGCAGTTACCACATAGTTAGATTAGATTTTGCATGATTTTGCATTATATGATAACATCATTCGTAAAATAATTCATAACCCCACTGGCCCATCTCTGCTGCATGTCTGGATGATCCCCGAGGCGCAGTCGGACAGTCGAAGTCCTGCAACTTCTCTTTCCACTCCTTGCGCTTTGCAAACATCTTCTCCAGGATCGACTCCGTATCCTCCGTCAGTCAGAAAGCACAAAGGTCTGTCCCTATCTCTCAAACATGGGTGAAATATTTTTTTGGCCACAAAAACCGGTTGGATTTACACCATGGAATTGAACATGATGATATTCCGTTGGAATACCGGGTGCCCTATTTTCAGACAAAGCCAAATGGCCAGCATCAAAAGCCAGAGATTGATGGGTCCTTAGTGTTCCATTTAATTTGACGGGGTGACAAAGGACCCATGTCACTGGTTTGCCAAGTGGAGTTCATCGGAAAGGTGCCCTTCAGCAACATCTTGCTCTGCTTCTGTTACCCTCTGGTAATTTAACATAGCTATTGAAAATGGCCAGTTATAGTGGATTCTCCCATTAAAAATGGTGATTTTCCATAGTTATGTTAGTTTACCAGAGGGTATTTCCAGAATCACTGCCATTGCAGCTGGGGTGTCAGTTCCGCAACATCTCGGAGATTCCAACCCAAATTTTCCAACGCTGATTTGGAGCAGCTGCAGCCCAGCCACTATCTTCAAGCGTTCAATCCTCAACGACTCGTCGCGCGACGTCCCCAATAAACAATATCATGCGCTGGATGGATCTTTATGCTATAGGATCTCATTCCAATAGACACCAACCCCCCTTCCCCAAGTGTCCTCAATTCTGCTGAGTCCGTGGTTGGTGACTTGGGGATGGTGGGCACCTCCGAAACTGGATATTTAATTTGACCAATCCAGGTATCTACTAATCATCCAGGACCCATATTTATGATAATAATAATAATGATAATAATAATCCGTTTCCCCTACAACAGCAGCAACACTAGAAAATTCTAGATTCTATAGACACCCCCAAGCAAAAATCCTGGTTGATTCTTGGATCTACTCAATTTGGGCCCCCCAAAAATGACGGCTCTCCAGCTGAAGTTCCAAGGCCAAGGCACTCCGTCTGCCACATTTGGCTCCTGGACTCGATGTCCTTCCGTTGCACCTGGACAGGCCATTGATTTATGGCTGAGCTGATCCCCCCAACCACCCAAGACCCACTCAGCCAATGGTTTCAATTCATCCTGAGGTGATATGAATCCCAGTGATCATACATGATCATACTGAATACCCCCAATATCCCCCAATATCCCCCAATATCCCCCAATGTTTTGGACACCAAAAAGAATAGATGCAATTCTAAAAACAGAGGGGTCGTCTCGGTATTTATATACCCACGCAAGGCGGACACCTGCAGCTCATAGAAGAGTTGCTCCTTTTGAAGGATATCATTTTCCTGTCGGAAGATCTCATGGTTTCGGCAGTAGGAGCAACCAACAATCCGGCCACATTCAGCTCACAGGCTCGATGCAAAAGGGGCCTGCTTCTCGCGACGCAGCCGCAATTCCAAGAGGTGCTTCTGACAGGTGGCACGAGTTCGGAAATTTCATCATGGCCATTCACCACAACTGCCATTGTGATAGCTTTTGTTTGCCCCAAATGGATTGGTTTATGGGAAAATTGATGCTTGACATCCAGGGTCTTTAAAAGCCAACTATGGGACTTTCAACCGTACCAGGGTTTCCGTAACCACTTCGGAGACCCAAAAGAACATCGTTGTGTCTTAAATAGGGTACCCCCAAATCCCATTGATCATCACGTTCCACAATAAACATCTCCTCAAAATTGTGTTATCTAATCTAATGGGAATACTCAACTGGGATGTGACGAATTGGCATCGAAACGTCAGGCGACCTCACAACCATCCTAAGCTTCCACTTTGAAGATACCTTTTTTGAACCATCCTAAGCTTACACTAGCCCTTTTGGTGGTATTTGTATGTGGTATTTGTATATGTATATTCCATGAAGTATATAAGAAACTGTCATAAACCAACATAAACCATCACCAATATAAACCGTCATAAGCCGTCCCATTAAGTAGACTAGACTTAACTTCGACGCATCCCAATTCAACACAGCACGTGCCACTGCAACGGCCTCATGTCAGCGCAAATCGTGTAGCATCATCTAATACAATTACTTGACTAGACTATGATGACTATGAAATCAACTATCTTGACTAGTTTATGGATGTGTATGGACGTTTGTGGATATTTATGGATGTTTATGGATGTGTATGGATGTTTATGGATGTGTATTTATGGATGTTTATGGATGTGTATTTATGGATGCTTATGGATGTGTATGGATGTGTATGCATGTGTATGGATGTGTATGGATGTTGATGGATGTGTATGGATGTTTATGTATGTTTATGGATGTCTATGGATGTGTATGGATGTGTATGGATGTGTATGGATGTGTATGGATGTTGATGGATGTGTAGGGATGTTTATGTATGTTTATGGATGTCTATGGATGTGTATGGATGTGTATGGATGTTTATGGATGTTTATGGATGTTTATGAATGTTTATGGATGTGTATGGTTGTATGGATGTGTATGGATGTGTATGGATGTTTATGGATATTTATGGATGTTTATGGATGATTATGGATGTGTACAGATGTGTATGGATGTGTATGGATGTGTATCGTTGTAAAAGTTTGATTTGATGGGAGTACCAACAGCGCTAGTCAGCTAATCCAACTAAAGATGGTTGTACCACTATATAGTATATATGATACATATGCATGTATAACTGTATAACCACACTTTAAGACGGGCTTGAAACTACCCATAGCTACCCGTTATCTGCCAGTTCAATGTTAGTTTGACACGCAAAAGAATCACCGGTTCTACCCATCATCTCCCACACCAAACGTCGCGCGGCCGCGGCCTTCCACTTGTCACGTTCCAGCTCCTGCTTCCGCCGATCCACTCCTGCTGAAACAGCGACATTTCTGGCAACCGAAGCGTGGAGCAATTGGGAATCGAACATGGCAATGGAAAATCTACGGGAAAAGGGATGGAAAAGGGTGCAGTTGCAGTTGGACTTTTCCCAGCAACAATGACTTAAACATCTTCAGCATCCTTTTTGCTAAGGTGGTTCTACGTTCTCCAGGTTGAACACAAACCACTCCAGCAAATGTCGGGTCATCCGCTCCTCTTGGCAACTGCCGTGGGTCACCTAAGCCCAAGCCCGTGTTGCGCATGTCCAACATGAAGGAGAAGAAGTTGCTGGAAGATTCTGCCTTTCACGAAACGAGCACTTGGAGTTTTCAGCGAAAGATAGGTCAGATAGGGAGCTCCAAGAAACTAAAATGGGCCATATATGGGTTACACGGTTACACAGTTACGCGCACAGTCTGTTCCTAAACATGGGAATATTGGGAGATTCCAAATTAGTGGGATTCTAAACGACCAACATGGGGATATTGAACCAAGAAAGGATGGATAAAGAACAATCTGCAGATCCTGGCAAATGTGTGTGCCTTGTACCAATTTGACCAGACACGATTGGTTTGAACAATCTCAAAGTGGATCAACTTGGCAGTTTATTATGTTGTTTACCACATTCTGGGGTTTAAATGAAGAAAAGTCTTCAATCACTTTGAAAAGTCAATGTTCGCAAAGTTCAACAACCCATGAGCTTACCAAGTTTGGAGTGAACCAGGTCCCTCTTGGAATGGGAGGCACCATGGAAGTGACTTCATGAAAAAGGTTAGAAAAGGAACATCAACTGGGGGCCTGTATGGTACATGGGCGTGTCCAAAAGTGTGGTACAGCCCAAAATGGTCATGTGAGTGGGGACATGATCATAATCCATCAGTTTCGGGGGTACCCTGTGTCTCATACGGACCCCCATAGAAGCACATGTTTTGCCATTTTCATCCACGAAATCTGTGATTTCCCATGAATTTTCATGACTCAAATCACGATGTTCCCAAGATTTTCCATGACTTTTTCACCGCCCAAATCTGGGGGCCACCTCCACGATGATGTTGGCTCCGTGCTCCAGGAGTTTGGGTTCAAGGCGATTCTTATGCACCTATAGCTGGGTCTTTCTGGAGGTCTTCGGAAACGCAGCTGATATGGTCCTCCATCCCATCTTTCGGAAATTTGTCAGGAAATCCAAACATTCTGAGCATATAAATCCCTAAGATAGATTGATTATTCCCAACCCCCCAAGAACTGGATTCATCCAGCTCAACTAACTTGAGAATGGATATCTCTGGAAGCTTTCACCATGATCTTTGGCCACGAAAGATCCCAGCCTTTTCTCCACTGATCCAGGTACCATTGAGGCTTGTGTCCACAAATTCCACTTGCCTGCAGGTCACTGCATGGCTGCGGGGTTCTCAAAAGAATTGAGGGAGGCAACTCGTGAAAGCGCTGTGTTCGTTGCGATTTCGCAGTAAAAACAAAGTCGGTTTTCCTGACACACCCTAAACTCATCCAAGTTGTGGAAACATATATGTATATTGTATATTAATATATATACATACATATTTTAGATATACAATTAAGCGATTTTCGTTCATGGCACTGCCCTCTCCACCAGCACTGGGGCCTTGATTGGCTGACCCATCCTCAGCAGATACCCCCAGTATCCCCCAGTCACCATCGGTTCACCAGTCACGAAGTCATGGTCATCCATGACGACTGCAAGGGGATACCCCCATCGCTTAGGAAACCTCCAAACAGATGATACAGGTAGTTACAAATCCATACAAATCCCATTTAGACCTGGTGGTCCGGGACAGGCACCTTTGAAGTCCAACTAATTCAGTGATGACATGGTTTCAGGGTCAACCTTGCCCATGCGGGGCACTTGCCAACAGTAGGTTACAAAGGCCAACAGTATGTGAGCTGTGGGTCGAAACCCTGGTACCAACATCAAACCAGCTGGTAAATGGATGCTGAACCCCCAAAATTTGGTCTCATAGGTTTTAATCCATCCCTGTATGGGTATATGGTGACCCTATAATATCATGTGTACACATCAATGAAAGGGGACGGATTGCACAAATCTTGCGGATGCTGCCGGGGCCAGCAATCCTTCAACCAAGCAGCTGATCTGACAATGCCGTGCCGACACCGCCTTGTCAGGCAACCGCACTGTGCAAGCCTGGCAGCGAAGAGAAGGCCTGGAGTCATTCAAGGGGTTGATTTATGAGGGAAAATCTGAGAGGAAAGTAAGGGTCTTACCCCACATATAGGGTTCTCCTGTAACACTTGTTGGAGTCATGCTGCAACACTTCAAGCACTGCATGAATTTGTTTGAAGAAGTCACTGCTAAGGTCGATTCAATAGCTTGCAGTCATGGTTGTTTTTTGAAGCTCCCATTATGTCTCAAGCCCTTCGCGCACCCGCCTCTTTACCAAGGGTGATCCATTGGTTCGCTGACAGGATGACCGACTGGCACCGTGCAACCCACCAAATCATGTTTATCCTGTTTTGGGGGAAAGTTTCAGTCACAGCCGGTTGAAGTCAGACTTCCCTGGGATCACGTTTCGATGAATTGTAGACGATTAGGGCTAGTGGCAGGAGTTCTCGATGATCGCTTGTAACAGTGTAACGCGTTTCAAAACCTCTCATCATTTCAGAACTCACGTTCACGTAACATCGCAACATCGTACGACGACAACAACTGAGAGTCCTAGCTCAGAGTCCTAGTCCTGAATATCTTGGGCACCAATGGATCCCAAACTGGTTGTATTTATGATCCCACCGGCTCCAATTTGGGGCATCATTTTTCGTGCCATAGTTATAGCAGCACCCCAAATCCCTTGACCATTTCCCCAAAGTTGATTGTTTGGTGGTAAGTTTATAACCAATATACAGGTATATACTATTATAATATCTATTATATACAGTACATGTGTTATTCAGACAGAAATGGCTTATCAACTGGGTTATCAACAGCAACTGTTCAGTTCCATTTTAGCGCACCTTATCATGCCGTCTGCCACACCAAAGAACCGGGCATGGACCCTGAAGCGGGTGAGAACTCGATGTCATGTTCGATCACTTCTACATGGCCTAGAATTATGTTAACTGGCTGGTGGTTTTAAGCATCTTGAAACATATGAGTTCGTCATTGGGAAGGATGACATCCCATATATGAAATGGAAAATAAAATTCATGTTTGAAACCACCAACCAGTTAATGAAGGTCACTAGTCATCTACAAGGATTTTTTGCTATACTGTAACCTGGATAAAGTAATAGTTTTTCAGCATAATGAAAAACGTACCAATTCCACGGTAAAAAAAGGGATATCCAGGGTGACCATTCCTAATTGCCCGTTTTGAGGTCAGCTATTCAGGGAATCAGGGAAAAACCCATAGATTTTTCACAGCTCTCAGGGGCAAACTTGGGGAACTGTTTCCATGTACCCTGAAATTCTGGGGATGAACTAGCTAAACTCATCAAATAATTGGGATTTCAATCTGTCCTCGAGCTTGGGCACATTTGGTGCAGCTGAAGGCCCTCAGTGCCGGACTCCCCGTGGCCCAGTATGAGCTGTATAACAACCCCAAGTCATAGAAATAGATAGGGAAACCATGGAACACCTGGAATTCTTGGATGAATTGAATGGGATTTCATATGGAATCTAATGGACATGAGTGGAATTTAGCTGTATACGGACTTGGGTTTTTGAGTGGTTACTATATTAGTTGTATGCTATTCAACAAAGCCAACATTATAGTGATTTGTTTGTTGTTGTCTATCTTTGTTGAGGCTTTTTAGCTGAAACTTATATATTCATGGGTGACCGATGGACCGATAGAGATCGATTTCGATAAGAATGGAAGAACATCAATAATGCTGGGTCAAAATTCGAACTACTATGATTGCATATTGATTTTTCTGAAATAGAGTGTATATATCTGAATATTGATACATCTATGTATATATATCTTGCCCTAACTGTATTTCTGATGTTTCATCTAAGGTGGAAACTGCGATCCAGGTGAGATTAAGTATGAAAATGGTACTACATGTAACGGCCATTTATAGAATGCACCTATGAATTCCCGGGTAGGTACACTTGTATACATATATAAAATATAAAATATAATATACAGTAATATGTGTATAATTGTATATATATATATATATGCAGTACATCCGTATATGTAATGAGGGCGGCTTCGCCTGGGCATTGATTGAAGTTACACCCCCAAGCCCCGACCTCTACTGATGGCCCTGGTCAAGAATTCTTGGATTCAGCATGGATTTTACGGATCACATAGCAGAACACCATCTACCTGGACCCTCCGTTTGTAAGCGCAAAAATTGGTAACAGTCCCAAGTCATAATGGGAAGAATGGGTATGTTACCTCATTTTTCTAGGTACCTTGAGGGTCTAAGTGAACAGCTACAAGAGACTATTTCCTGATGTACGGTAGTTTACATGTATATTTTGTTGGGGATCGCTTCAACCCCAACCCTCCACCTGCGGCTTCTCTGGGTTTCTCTGCTCTGGCCCATCGATTGGTTCGTTTGGCCCATGGGCGGGCTGGTTGGCATCGGAGGGCTCATTTGGCTCATCCTGACCATCGGCGTGGTGAAGGCCGAAGGAAACAACACTCTAACAGGATTGCTCCCAACACCCCAGGTACAAAGGGGGGCAAATGGATGGATAAAAATGTAACATATTGGAAACATACTAAATTTATCCATAAATCCGCCGGCCTGCCGGCGTGTCTTGTGGATCTTGCTTGTTCGTAGTTGTACTGTTTGTTTAGTCTTTTGTCTTTGTCTCGACTTTTCTTTGGCGCGGATTTTTGCCCCGTCTAACTTGAACCCACCCAAACCCCGCTTACGCAACACAAATCTTTTCTGTCTTCTCTTCGTATTTTTCCTCTGTGTCTTTCGTTGCAATGTGCTGGGTTCGTCTCTGCCCCCGCCTTGCACACCGTGCGCGTGTTCTTGTTTGCTCCACTGCGTCCTGCGC
>Ga0126342_10011634_pt1 | contig 15708 bp, 17 predicted proteins | sample Cyp1metagenome_FD_92528 | JGI IMG/M metagenome (GOLD analysis project Ga0126342, IMG submission 92528) | Coral microbial communities from Lord Howe Island, Old Settlement Bay, Australia - Cyphastrea 1 metagenome | ecosystem: Host-associated > Invertebrates > Cnidaria > Coral ...
TGTGATTTCGGTAGCTGGGGAACCGAACCAAGATTGCCACACGAAGTGCAACTTGCTGAAAGGTGGGCGGCCCTTTTGCAATGCCGGGGTCGCGGTTGCGAAGCCACAAGGCAGTTGTCCCATGGGAAATCCCTAGGTTACCCTGAAAAGGGGATTGATCCCAAATGGTTGAAAGGAAAAGTAGCACATGGTTATGTGCAAAAACCATATTGTGAGGCTCACAATTCACAGATCCAATAGGGTTCGGTTCAACGGTTCATGGGAAAATTTCAGCAATTTTACCTTGGCCTTTGCACCGCCAAAATTCTCAATAGATGATTTGTCAATTCCCAACAAAAGTGACATGTAGGAAAACTATTCCATTGAACGAACTGTGTGGGCCCTCTTTTGCAAGGTTCCGTGCCTAACTTGGAGGCAAGGCCTTCAAACACCACTTATGGAATCCGAAAATTGGATGCGTGCTGTGAAAAAAATGTAGTGCCGATCCCCAACGCCATTTCCTAATTTGCAGACGGGGACGTGCGGTCACTTCGCAGCAAAACATTGGCAATGCACGTGGAATGCCAAAGGCTGTTGCAGTCCCCTCTCCTTGAGAGAGGGGGAAAAAAATAAAAAAACAAACAGAAAAGCAAACAAAACAACGCAAGCAAATCAGAGATGATAGAGTCCAAAAAATGAAATTGATATGTTAATCACGGTTGGCAGCGGAAATGCATGATATATTTTCCTGTATGTTTTCGACCTTTCGATGCTTTGTCGCAGGCGTCTGTTTTCGTTTCCAAGCAACAGAGTTTCCAATTTTTTGCCCTTTTACATAATTTTATTTTGTTGTGGAATTTGTAGCGGAATCGGACATTGGGCTTTTTGAATGCTATCATATGGCGGCGATTTGTGCTGAAATGTGGATCTTTCATGTCCTAGTTGTTGAAACTTGGTTCCCTGGCGCGAGAAAAGTGCAAAACATGCAAGTGACGGAGAGACATCGGGTCACACGGTCACACCACCACTTTTTTTTTCAATGTGGACGAGAAAAATGTATAAAGGCAACACCGCGATCATTTCATACAACGTAATTACAACGTCCAAAGGGCGCAGCAGCCACCACATGTGCTTGTCATATCTTGTCATGGCATTGGATGCCACGGCTATATGTGTTGACAGAACGCATGTTAATGCAGTGTACTTTGACATTGATGATTGTGACCACGAATGACCACGATATTCCAGAAGTCTCGCTAGCCGATGAAACATGCCATATTGATATAATATTCCGTTGAAAACGTTGACAACCCCATTGCTGCCTTCCAATCCAAGGCGTTTTCATGCATCATTTAGTTTTTTTTCCTCCGTGTTGTTTAGAGCCAAACACAGTGCGAACAATTTGTCAGATGGTAGATGTTGTTGATAATGTTTCAGGCATGGTTGATTTTGGCAGTGATGCGGCACCTGATTTTTTTTTTCAATCATCCAACAGCGGGGCACCAACGCGATGATACAAACCAACATGCGTTTGCGAATCTGTGTAAATGCATGTAAATGCGCTTTCTTGTGTGTGTGTCAAAAATGGTGTTGACAAACCCTGTCGATGTACATTTCATTGCTATTGCTCTTAATTAGTCGAGAACGCATGGCAACAAATGGCAGCACTCGTTTTGCAAAAACGGCACTACGACCTTGACACTCTCGACCACCTGCACACTGGTACAGAATACCCCTTCGATTGGTGCGTGTCTGTTCAACTGCCAGCAAACATGCAGGAAACACCAAAAACATTGTGAATGAATGACCTTATTGGAGCAAAGTCGCGGTTTCTTGTTTGAGTTTGCCCTTTGCATTTCCAATGCGTTAACTTCCAGGGTCAGCAACGCGAAACAATTCAATCAATCCAAACCAAATTTTTGGCGAACAACTTGCGCAAACACTGGGAGCTTCAGCAAGACTCAGGATGTAACAAGGTTTCAACCCAAGAATCCTGAAGCACAAATGCCTGTGTTCCACCCAGCCTCTTCATTGTGAACCTAACGGGGATGAACGAGTTCGGCATGAAATCAATCATCTTCAGTACGCAGCATGGTGTGAATTGGGTTTGTTTAAAGCCGACCAGAGCCCCACAGGGCTGACCCAGAACATTTGATTCGAAGAGACCAGCGCGTCGGTTCTGAATTTATTTATTTTTTTCTCACACGGGGTGACTGTTCACAATTGTGTTGGCTTAGTGGTGTTGTCAAACCGGGAGGACAAATTGATGGTTCTAAATTTGTTTGACGATCAGTCAGGGTGTGTCTTTGCAATCCTAGCGCGGAAAAGGAAAAATGTATATTTCGTGTGCCGAGAGATGATCAATGCCCATACCTCTTCGAAAGTATCACTCAGGCGCGCCTCGAAACCCATATGCAATTCGTCACAATGCTGCAACAATCGTTGGTGCAGTTTCTGCTTGGATCCAGCTGCGCTGACGCCACAAACGTCGCAACCTGCACGCAAGGATCCAATCAAAGAGTCCTTATTCAAGTCAATCCCGCCCACTGAAATGGCTGAACGGCTTGGAACCAAACGCAAAACGAAGTCACTGGTTACTTGCACACTTGTGTTGCCACTTGTTCGCTCCTGCTGCTGTTGCCCTCCGTGTGAGAAGGCCCCGCTTGCTCCTGTCTCACGTCGTCACTGGCAACGAAAACCCGAGGGTCTCAGAGAGACCATTGTTCCACTCAAGATTTTGAAAGCATCATTGCGTCCATCCAATGGCAAAGAACTATTTTTGATTAAAAATGGTCCATGCAACCCAATCACTTTGCTACTTGCCCCTGTCAAACCCAAATGCCACTTGGTATGGAAACTCTGGATGCGGAAATTGTGTCATGCTGAACTCTTACAGCGAACTTGCAAACGAAGACTTGGTAGCAGCAGATGTGTTGGCAGACATGGTGGGAAGTCAATCATTTTGTCGAAATTGGGGTCTTTGGGTTAGAATTTTGGACAGTTTGACAGCCCGTTATGTGAGAATTTTTCGAAAGAAAATGACAGATGGCAATCCGGCATGGCTTCGTCGTCGAAGTCCACTGGTAGCCCGTGAGCAGATCCAAGAGAAGATGTTTACGCGCTTGCGTCTCGCAGTATTTGTAGCAGTTTGCTTCCTGCAGGTGTGATGAGGATTTGCAACGATAGTTTGTCATGTGGTTTCTTGACATTTTAGATGCCTAGCTTCAAGTGGACCAGCCTCAGCCCAAGAAATTCGTACCATTGATTGCCTGGATGCGAATTTCATCATTTTGTCGTGTTTGGCGGAGACGGCGCCCGCAGATGGTACGATTTCTTTGCTGAATTGTTGTGGCCAAACTCTCTGGTGAAGTCTGTGCCGAAGTTCCTTTTGTTTTACTTCCGTCGGGACAGAAGTTTCTGCTTGCTCATGTTGATGATGTTCTCCTTGCACTTTATGAAAAGTATCCGCATGACACTTGGCGACCTGTTTTGGAATCTGGTTAAGTGGCGGTTACTTTGGAACGAACGCATTTGATTGGAGAGAATTAAGGCACCTTGGAAACTAGCCGCGCCATGAAAACAAACATACCGGGTGCTTGAAAAAAATCAGCCACCCACGTCAAACCACATAGGTACTTTACTTAACTCCGCAACCCCCAACTTCAATGTTGTGATCGGAAGTGCCGGGCATCATCAACAGAAATGGTCGGTTTTTTTTTAAAGGCCGCCAAACACAAAATACAAACAATAACATTGATCTGGAGGACAGACGGGAAACCACGTTCGCGGTTTGGTACTTCGTGGGGTGGTTGTTTTTTTTAAAAACCCGGACTCAGAAAACAAACAATAGGATTGACCCATGGCTGCCAACAAACGCAAAACTGATGACGACACGGTGTCAGAGAAAACGTCGGGGTGAAGAATCTTGCACCTCCCTCCGTTTCTTGGCTCGACAGCGGGCCCGTCAAGCCACACCCCTGCTCCGCCCTGCCGTGGCGACAGCCCTGCTTAGCCGCTGGTCAGCTATGCTCACGCATGCAGCCTTCACAGCTTATGCGGCATCTGTTCAAGGCTTGGATTCTTCCCCCCACACACAAACGTCGAAGGCTAACCCTTGCCCCTCGGCCAACTCCTCGCCCCGCCGACCCAGCCGTCTCCCAGCCTCTTGACGACCCCCAGCACACAAGTTGGATTTCGCACCACTGAGGACAGACCAGTATAGAAACTTTCAACACAGCTGGGGACGGACCACAGTATAACAGCTGTCAACACATCTGGGGACAGGCCAGTATAAACACTGTCACAGGACCAGGCTCCCGCAGAAAAAGCCGCGCGGGGAAAAAAAAACCCTCGGTGGTATCCCCAACAGCGGCAACGTGTTGTTTTTACACATCTTCCTGCAGCGTGCTGGGAAGCGAAACGCTGGAAACACCTCACCTGACTTGGTTTGGGTTCTGCAACCTTCTCCGGAACCCATTGAACCTGACCTGGCTTCGAACGTTGATGAACTTGACCTGGCTCTGCGCCAAAGCTCTGCCGGCACCGGAGCCTTTTCCGGAACCCTGTTGAACGTGACCTGGCTCTGCACCAAAACCTCCCAGAACCGGAGCCTTCTCCGAAACCTTCTCGGGAACCTTGTTGAATTTGACCTGGCTTTGCACCAAGGTTTCCTGGAACCTTCTCCGCAACCTTCTCCGCAACCTTCTCCGCAACCTTCTCCGGAACCTCGTTGAACCTGACCCGGCGCCTGCACCAATGCACGCCGGAGCTATGCTGGGCTGAAAACATCATTCGGCTGCGCTGTTGGGGGCAAAAAATGTATTAACTAATGCATTTGAATTTTCTTCCGGTTCCCGAACGCGATCAGCACATCGTAGAATATGTGTTTGGGTGTGACCCGAAAAAAGGCAAATCGTACGCAAATCAATGAAGATGTCGAGAAAGAAAGGTATTGCCCCCCCAGCACACCCCACCCCATCATTGCAAAAAAAACAGAAACAAACTTGTGTCGTCATGGTGCCACCGCCCGAAGACATCCCGGAGTGTGTGTGTGTTTTTCTTTTTGGTTTTGCAGGTTGTCATAACATGTCATGCCCGTTTGCCTTGTGAGGTCTTTTTGATAGACTAGGTCAACCTTTGTTAAATACTTTAGAAGCTAGAGCAGACAGTATTTTTTTTTCGATCAATGGTAACATGACCTAACCCCGCAAAATAAATGACAGGTATCGTAGAGCAACCATGTAAAGCTCAAACTGGTCGACACAAATTTAATGGAAACACATTTGATGGAGATACGTTTAATGCAAATAAATAACCCCAACCTTGGATGGGTAGTTTAAACCTGTTTTTTTTTTTTTTTTTGGGCTATACATGGACATAGCCATAACAAACAAAAAATATATATATAATGTTTCCCGCAGAACCTAACGTTCGCCCAGCCTGACATAATACTTTAAAAATATGCTGTACATCATACCCATATTGTGCACTAAAGGCACCTCCTCATTGGGTTGTTGATACTTGTTTGGCTCAAGATGAAAACAGGCCGCAGCTGCTGCCCTGGGTTAGTTCGCGGTGGTTTGTTTGTGGTTGTAACACCCTTTTTAGTGAACAAACTAGTTTTAGTCGATTCAAGTGGTTTTCAAGGGCGAATCCTTTTTTGAGAGCAGTTCCGAGGGTGAACCAGCATCTTTTGCGAAGGGACCAGCAGCTCCGAAGTCTACTTCGGCGTCGCCTTCTAAAAAACTTCAGTTTTTGTTGAAATCATTTTCAAAAGATTCTGCATGGCAGAAATCTCCGGAAAAAGGTTCTTCTTCTAAGAACTCTGCGACGTCGAAGTCTGCCGAATGGAACTCATCGTCGAAGGGATCTGCATATCCCAAGTGTATTGATACGTCGTATCTTCAGGGAGTGTAAAAAAATAAATGCTGGAAATTTGAGGATCACAACAACTTGGTGGAGCAACATTTTTCTTCGATTCCGGTGGTGTCAGGCGGCGAAGTTGTGGCATTTGATTGGCATCAGGTCACCGGTAGGCATCCAGATTCAAGGCGTTTCCGGCTGATTGGGACACAGCGGAGTTACCTCAGTCGGTTCTTCACGTTTATCCTCAAACAGCTCACAGTTGTGGACAGTTTAACCAGGTGGAGAAGAACGAGAGAAAAATCTTGAGTACCTCCTCACGTCCACTCGGGTGAATCGTGTGCTTGTTGACCTGGTTTTCGCAATTGAGAAATTAATTACTCTAGTATACTGATGAAACTGATCACTGGCCCAACCACTCTCCCACAAATTGCAAATGATTTCCGATGTTCCAAGTGCTACGACTTGGCCAGTGTTCCCTTCGCTGAGTTTTGATAGTCACAGGAATGCCACCAACCCTTTTGATCACAGAACAAACCTGCAAATTGTCGTCAAGCAACACTGATCGTGCGATGTTCCTTTCACCCAAAAGAACTTGTAAAACAGTTGCTTTGCCCCCGGCTCCGGTCTTTTCCAGTTTCTTGATTTGTGGTTAAGCTGCAGTTGTGTCTCCACACGTTTGTGGTTGGCCACGACTCCTTGTCGGTTTGGAAATGATTTAATTCGCAGGTTTACTCTTCATTTGTATTCGCCTAGTAAAGAAACCATTTGTCTCGAACATCCGCCAGTTGACCACTTCATTTTATGAGTTTCTTGCTAAGAGATTTGAATTTGATTCTGTTGTAGTTGGATCAATCCAGATATCAGTGTACCACTTCTCAGCCAGGCTGCATCGCGCCTCTGAGATTCGAGTGGGACGGGCAATTGGTGTTGGGTGTTGATGTCTTCTGACCCAACTGATCCAAATTCGTCGCTTCTGAAATTGTCATCCGCTTCCATGGAAGTTCCTGCAACAGGGCACGAGTAGCAAAACCCGCAAAGATAATCAGAGTAAGTTTTTGGCCATCAAAGATGCACATGGGAGAACTTGGGTTTCAATGAATCCAGTCAAGAGGGGTTCCGGAGATGTGGAAATGGGTCCGACTCCAGAGGGTTCTCCAGGTCCTGCGGGTGTAGCCCAATCATCCACTACCCAAGTCTTGCATTTGCATGATGAAAAAACTCAATCAGATCATCTTGGGGTTAGTCCTCAAGAATTTGGGGCAGTTGTAGCTGAAACTCAACGTCTTTTGGATGAATCTCGAACTCGTGCGTTGCATCTTGAAGGTTTTGCCCAGGAAATCCAGGATAGAGGTTATGAACAGATCCAACAACTGAAGGGTATGGTTGAATCCCTTTACCCAGCATGTCAATCGAAAGACTAAGCAATCCATGGTTTGAGTAATGAATTGGGTGCTCTTCAGGATGAGGTTACGTTGGTTCAGAGTCAGTTGTAGTACCAAGTATCCAAAGAATGAGAAGACGGTCCTTGGCCATAAGGATAGTGAAATTCAAAGGTTGCTGAGTGAGATGGGTGTTGCGAAACAGTCCTTTGTGAGCAACTGCAGGCGAGTTTGGCTGCTTCAAGCGCCTCTCGGGTTGGAAACATAGTTGAAGAGGTTCTAGTGCCTGTGCATGATTCAGTTCAGCCGGTCGCTGTTGAAACACAGAGTACAAACAATGCAATTCTTGAAACAATTCGGTCTTGTCAGCCAGATCAGATGGGATTTCAAACCGTGTTGACGCTGTTGAGCAAGGCCGTCAGCCAATGCCAGTTCATCTACATGGCCGAAATGGCGCGGGTGTCTGTCTCTCCCACCAAGTGGATTGCCAATTCCAACCAAAAGATTTCCCAATGAACCTTTTGGGGGTGATCCTGGTGATGATGGTGGGGGAGAAAATGAAGATGAAAAAAAATTGGTTCAAGATGGTTCCCCAACTACTGAAAGGGACATTGTTGAGTTCAGGGCTTTATAACATGCAAAACTGGACCCGATCCCAAACACCGCTTCTGATTTCAGGAATTGGAAGAACATCCTGATTTTGTTGCTGGTCGGTTGGATATTAGTGGTTCAGATTATTTGACATCCTGGGTATCTCATGCGTTCAAGGTCAACTCAGCTGATTTTTGTGCTAGTTCTTCTGAACTTGTGCCGTGCTTGGATCGTTGGCGGGCTTCTGAACCCATTAAGGGGTTGAAAGGAGTTCCTGGCTTGCAATTCAAGGTGCAGGGTTACATTGAGCGTTGCACACGTGATGGGACCGCGGTCGTGCAGTGCTTCAGATGGCCTCTCGTCACTTTGACTTGGATCGCGTCCGTGGGTCGCTGATTACTTCTCAGTCCATCTTTCAAGTAGACTTGCATGGCCACCCAACTTCGGACTTACAAAATTTTTCTGCTCAGGCCATGAGGGTTCTCAATCGCATTCCTCATGATCAGTGGCCGAATCAACGAATGCTTGGTGAGTTCTTGTTTCATAAGTTGAGGACTGTCAGACGCCTTGAGAGAGTGATTGATGAGATCAAACGTTCAGCAGATGACCCGCCACTCCGTGACTTTGATTTCTCGTGGTCTAGACTGCAGGAATTCTTGGTTGAACAAAGCGAGGACGCAAATGCAAGGTTTATTGAACAATCCCTCAAAAACCCAAAAAGATCAGCAAACGTCCGGTCCTAAAAGCAAAAACCCCGGCCGTACCGGCCAAAGCTGCGCCAGCTGCTCCAACGAACGCAAGTGCAGCTGCAGCTCCGTCAAAAACCGTGCCAAGGAAAACCGATGTTAAGTCACCTCCGAAAGGACAATCAAAAGGACAGGGAAAGCCATTGAGTGCGGAAGAAAAGGCCAAGACGCCGTGTATCTTTCCATCAGATGCCGTCTGGTTGTGTGCATGGTGCCAAATGTGTCTACAGTCATTCGAAAGCTCCACCTCCGAAGCCGAATGGTGAGGGTAGCGCAGATCCAAAACCAAAGCCAAAGACTGCGCCAGCTGCAGCTGCCAAGACCCTGGCGACTGTTGCCATCCTTGCTGCAGCTATGCCTCAGCCATCCCAGGCTGGGCAGATTGAGTGTGCTGCGGATTCAGGTGCTGGAAGACATTTGACTTCCTTTGAAGCTTTGAGTGACCAAAGTTACGACCGTTCTTTCTTTGGTGGTTTCTCCAATCAATCTCATGAAAGCCTTCGTTTCGCGACGGGTGGTGGCCAGAAGGACTCATCCTTTTCCATTGGTTTTCAAAATCGCAATGGTTGGTTTGGGAAAGCCAAAATCACTTTATCTTGGGTTCATGCCCATGGTTCGGTCGATTGGCTTTGATGTAGAACAGAATGGACTTGGCTTCATTTGGCTTGCTGGCTGTAAGCCATACTACGTGCGTAACCCTGCGGAGTGTCATGTCAGCTGTAATGAAGATAACCAGTTCTATGCACCAAGGGTTTCCCAAAATGTACCTTTCTTTCAATCCAATTTTGAAGTGATAAGCTGTTGAACATTCTGCCGAAGACTTCCGTGTTGAGACACCTCCTGAACTTCTTGAGGAGCCAGCAGTTCCTGATCCGTCAGTTGAGTCTGCTGTTGAGCCCGGAGATTTAGGAGAACGCTTTTCCAGGGCTGCCGAAGTTAGAGAAGTTGCTCCAGATGAAGTTGTTCGTGCAAGAGCCGAAGCTGTTTCAATCGATCATCGGATCAAGCATTTTCCAAAGCATCCCTTGTGCGACATTTGCAATCGTGCCAAGCTCTTTTCAACAAGGATTCGTAGTCATCGTATTCTTGACCCTGAGTCTGACTTGCCAGAAAGCTCCAAGTTTGGTGAACAGGTCGCAGTTGATCACATGGTTGTCTGGAAATCTTCAGGGGGGAAAGAGTTTCTTGTTTTGATTGGGTACGACTCTTTCAGTGGGATAGCCAATGCACATCCGGCATCATCAAAAGGTTTCATGTCTTCGTCATTTTGTTGGCCTGAGATTCAAAAACCCAGACACGGTTGCCGAAGTGACGCTGCTCCAGAGCTGGTTAAGGCGATACGTGATTTGGAATGGTTGCCGGAAACGGCATTGCCTCGAAGATGGCCTCATAACTCAAAATGCGAGTGCACGATCCGAACTCTTGAGGAGTGTTGCAGATGTTTACATCTTCAAGCTGGTTTTGCAATCTTGCCCAAGTCGTGGCCAATCACTTGCAGGTATGCGGCAGTTGCAATTAGCATTGAAAAACGGGAGAAAGCTTTTGGAACAGAATTCAAAGGTGCAAATTACGCACTTGGTCAATTGGTGTTTTATCGAACTAAATCTCAATACAAACCAAAGTTGGATCCAAATGCATCACCAGCTCTCATGGCTGGATGGAAGTTGGAATTTGGACTTAGCATTGTCTGATGGTGCGGAAAAAACACTTGAACATTTTGCCGGTCCTTCAACTGATGGTTTGGAACAGCAGGATCCTTTGCCCATTCCTTTCATTGAAGATACGCCCGAAGTCAGAAAGAAAACCAAACGAGTCTACATCACCTTTGGCCGCATTCAGCGGTTGGGTCCTACACCAGGTTGTCGTGCCTGTTTGGCATTCACACCAAATCACACTCCTGAGTGCGTAGCCAGACATGAAGAAGCTCATGGTCATGCTTCGCCTGCACCTACACCTCGTGGACAAGGTGAGTTGGAAGAGCTGTTAGATGAAACATTTCCACCTGGTTTGGATTTTGACTATGAACCTTCCATTGCATCTCATGATCCATTAGATGATGATCTTGTTCCTGCGTGTCCTCCTCCAGACGTTTTTCCAGAAGATGATCCCGTTTATGGGGTTACATCAGGTATGGCAGTTACAGTATTGCGTGCGCCAAAACATGGCAAAGGCAAGCACAATCGTGTTGGCAAGGATGTTTTGTTCCAGTTTGCTTGTGCCAAAGACTCTAATCTTGGTAAAGTTGGACAGGGAAGTGGGGTGAGAGCCATCCGGCCGTGTAAGGAGGACACCAACTTGGAAGATCCTCACAGCATCGAGCAGATTATCGCTCAGGTTGGTGCTTTGGAGGGATGCTCCATCCACTGCTCCATCGAATGCAAGCCATGGAGCCAATGGCAACACTTGAATCGGGCAAAATACCCAAAACTGACACCACGAATCCGTCAAGAGCAAGCAGAGAGCGCTGCATTGGTGGAACAATTTATTCGGGTAGCTGACATCTGCCTTGACAATGGTGGAGATTGCAGTTTCGAATGGCCGCGTTTTTGCACTGGATGGGCATTACCATCGATTCAGTCGTGGATTCTTGAAAGGAACTTGCGTTCAGCAACTTCCAACGGGCGCACAGTCGGAGTTGAAGCCGATGGTCAGCCAGCAAAGAAGCCTTGGAGGTTCATCACATCTTCATTGCGCTTGGCCACGAATCTTGCAGCCTTAAAGTGTATTCACAGTAGTCACGCACCACTTCAGGGTAAATGGACTAGGATGTCAGCATTTTACCCAGAACCACTGTGCAATTTGATGATCGGTTCTTTGTTTCCTCATGTTGCCAACCAACAGGTTTTCAGCATGCCGTGTGTTGCTCGCTCACGACAGTCGCATCGTCAGAAGCTTGTGAAGGGTCATTCTTCAGCGCCTTTGGATGTGATGATTGCTGAAACTGGTTGTCATGAAATTAGAACCAGCTTTTGTGCACAAGTTGCTGGACCGCAATGAGTGGAAGGGCCATCCAGAAGCTCTCAAAGCCGTTGAAAACGAGAAACAAGGTCTTCTTGCCAACGGGACATGGGATGAATCCAACATTCGTCCGAAGTCTGGGATTTTAGCTATGGCTCAATCAACTGGCAACAAGGCTCGAATTGTGTTTCGAGGAGACACTGTCAAGGATGAGGAGAATCAAGCAGCAGTGTTTGATGACATTGCAGCCTCAGCTCCCACCAGTCTTGGTTGACTCAACCTGATTGTGGCTTATGGACTCCTTGATGGCAATGAGACTTCCACCAGCGATTGCATCAAAGCATACGTTCAGTCTCTTTTGAGTTCATCCCAACCTACTTGTGTACTTTTACCCATCGAGTTGGTTCCAGATCATGCTAATCATATCCATCAGCCTTGCGCCCCGCTCATCAAATCATTGTACGGCCATCCTTTGGCGAGTGCGTCTTGGCAGAACCATCTCTCCAAAGTCCTTACCCAAGAATTAGGGGGGTTTGAATTTGAGCAGCTACCATCATGCTTTTATTTTCCAACTCTTCGTTTGGCATTATCAGTTTATGTGGATGATTTGACGTTGTCAGGTCCTAGTGTCGGTCACTCCAAGTTTTGTGAAGTCTTGAGAGAAGTTGTGCAGCTTGAAGATCCAGAACCACTTTCAAAAGTGTTGGGTAGAGGCGGTCACACCAAGCATGATGGAGGTTTAGCTCTACACTCTGCTGATTTTGCCAGGCAGTGTGTCAAACTTTTCGAAGAACTCTCAGGTAAACCTGTCAAACATGTTCGCACTCCTCATGTAGATGAGGGCAGTCTTGTGGCTACTGATCAGGCTGACAGAGGGCAGTTATCCAATGTTGCCGCCAAGCTTGTGATGAAGTTTATGTGGCTTGGTCGTATGAGCAGACCAGAGCTGATGGTTGCGATCAATGTTTGTGCAGGTCACATCATCAAATGGACCGTCAATGATGACAATCGTATGACCAGGCTTGCTGGCTATGTTGCCGCAACTCTGGATCACTGTCACATCATGCGTATTCATGACAAGCCGGCCGGCCTGCGATTGTCCTTGTACGCTGATGCCGATTTCGGCAGCGCACCCGATATGAAATCAACTTCAGGGTATCTGCTTGCACTTGAAGGTCCGCGATCATTCGCTTTGATTTTATGGTGTAGCAAGCGGCAGCGTGCAGTTTCGAGATCAACAACCGAAGCTGAGTTCGTTTCATTGTCTACATCACTCTTTACTGAAGCAGTGCGGTTGCTTGAGATTTGTCAGCAGCTCATCACGCCTGAGATCGTGTTGAATTGCTACGAGGACAATCAGGCTGTTCTCGCTATCATTGCCCGTGGGTTTTCTCCCATGTTAAGGCTTTTGAGCAAGTTTCATAAAATCAACGCTGCTTCAACCTGTGAGGCTTTCAACGAGCCTGACAGTAATGCAGAATACATTGAAATGCTTAAGCAACGAGCCGATGTACTCACAAAGTCCCTAAGTGTGTCTGCATGGGATTCTGCACTCAAGCTTCTTCACATAGTGTCGCTCAAGACATGAAGCTTTTATCTCCTAAGTGATTTTCGCATTCCGTATGCATTCAGGACGTCCGTTTTTACAACCGATGGCATCAAAAACCTGACGTTGTTTTACACTGCAGTGTGCATCATGTGTAGTGGATGTGACTAAGTCCCATCTGCTTTAATTCTCATGGATTTTCTCGGATTTTGCATAGCCACTTCCTTGAATTTCGCCTTGACTGTCACTGTCTTTCATCCGTTTTGCCCGTGGATTTCAGGCTGCGTCAGCGCCGCTTCCACGTGTATCGTCCATTTAATGCCGAGTTTGGCTGCTTCGCGCCACCTGCATGAAATCGCCAGGCATGTCGAGATCACCGAATTGATTTCTGCCATCTCTTGCCTGGAATCCATCTTGAAGAGCTATGAGATTTGCATTCGGCCGTAGGGCCCACGAGTAGGATGCATTTGTCATTGTAAGGTGTAACAACCTTGTACAGTTCGTCGTCACGGGGGACTTGAAAAATATGGTGTAAATCATACCCATATTGTGTTCACTGTAAAGACACCTCCTGGTTGGGTTGTTGATACTTGTTTGGCTCAAGATGAAAACAGGCCGCAGCTGCTGCCCTGGGTTTGTTTGCGGTAGTTTGTTTGTGGTTGTAAACCCCTTTTTAGTGAACAGGCGGGTTTTAGGCGATTCAAGTATTTTCATTTTTCCCACGGTTTCATTAGATGTTTCATCCGTGGTTCTAACCGCCTTGAATGGACGGCCGGTACACTAGGTGTGGCCCCTCGCCGCGCGTAGGGCACGAAATTTGCTTCATGGTTCGTTTCACAGTAATTTGCGGCGACAGGCTTCGCAGACTTCGTGGGAGTCCGTGGAAAAGAAGGGCTGTTTCGTGCGAGAAAACACATTGGCAATTTTAAATGCAATGCATTGCACATAGGTAATTATGTCTGATGGGTGTAAGTCTGTTGGATATGAGTTAGTGTTGGCGGCAGGCACGGGAGGAAGAAGTATGTGGAGGGATGCAAGGTCAAAAAAGTACGAATCCTGCACGAACATGGGGCAAAATGTATTTGAAAAACAATTTACACCCAATACTATTGTAATTTTAGGTCCGGATTATGTTTGAACTGGCTGCATCAGAGAGGCTTGCAATCTGGCAATCAAACATGAACTGAAACGAAGTGGCCTCACAGAGTTGTGACGTGGAAGCAGGGCGTCAACAATTTTTTGGGCGCATCGTGTTCAAAGAGTGTGTTGCGTGGGGTTCCGGAAGAAAGTTTCAGACAAGTTGTTTCGAAAAAATGTCGTTGGGACATTACAAGGCAGTGCCACAACCTGCAGTTTCTACTGGTTTTGTTCCCCTGATATTGTTTTTTCCTGTTTGTTGCTGTTGTAGCCACCATTCTACCGATTTTCCTTGTTCGTAGCCAAGACGTTTTGGCAACCAAGTTCCTAATGATTTGTTCGAAAGGCATGGGCAGTTGACTGCCTTGACTGTTGTTCCGGGCTTTCGGGCTGGGAGGTGAGGCGTTGGCTTGTGCCTTTTTTTTGCGCGCTTGTGCCGCTTTTTATTGTCATCGGCATTTTACATGTAAATTTCCGTATAAAGTGGCCCTTGTGTGCGTGTACGTTGAGTGTGCAGCTTGGTCGACAGCTGTTCGGCGGCTTTTCGCCTGTAAATTTCCGTATAAAGTGGCTCCTGTGCGCGTGCATGCCGAGTGTGCAGCCTCCCACAAATTATGTGTCGGGGTCTTAGTTCACATGTGCCCGGCGGACCGGCGGGATTTTAGTGGATTTTACTTTTACCTGTAAATTGCCGTATGAAGTGGCGCTTGTGCGCCTCCAAAAGGCGACAGCAATAGGCAGGATGACGGATGATGACGATGTTGTTGGTGACGCTTTTGATTGGTGTGGTGGGGGTTAAGGCCGGCGCGGTATTGACTACATACCATATTGTTCATCTAGGCAGGCAAAACCTTTGCATCCGTGTCCATGGCCAGCGTGTCGTGGCTCTTCTTACATCAAGTGCAACAACCAAAAAACACCAAGGGTGTGGTGGCTCTTCTTACATTAAGTGCCACAACATATAAACCGCTAAAGGTGTCGTGGCTCTTCTGACATTAAGTGCAACAACATACAAACCCTAAAGGTGTCGTGGCTCTTCTTACATGAAGTGCAACAACATACAAACCCTGAAGGTGTCGTGGCTCTTCTGACATTAAGTGCAACAACATACAAACCCTAAAGGTGTCGTGTCTCTTCTTACATCAAGTGCAAAAACATAAAAACCCTAAAGGTGTCGTGGTTCGTCTTACATGAAGCGCAGCAACATAAAAAACCCTAAAGGTGTGGTGGCTCTTCTTACATCAAGTGCAACAACATACAAACCCTAAAGGTGTCGTGGCTCTTCTTACATGAAGTGCAGCAACATAGAAAACCTAAAGGTGTCGTGGCTCTTCTGACATTAAGTGCAACAACATACAAACCCTAAAGGTGTCGTGTCTCTTCTTACATTAAGTGCAGCAACATCAAAAACCCTAAAGGTGTGGTGGCTCTTCTTACATTAAGTGCAGCAACATCAAAAACCCTAAAGGTGTGGTGGCTCTTCTTACATTAAGTGCAGCAACATCAA
>Ga0126342_10011635_pt1 | contig 15706 bp, 18 predicted proteins | sample Cyp1metagenome_FD_92528 | JGI IMG/M metagenome (GOLD analysis project Ga0126342, IMG submission 92528) | Coral microbial communities from Lord Howe Island, Old Settlement Bay, Australia - Cyphastrea 1 metagenome | ecosystem: Host-associated > Invertebrates > Cnidaria > Coral ...
AGTGGCTGTTCATTGCAACTTGGAAAGGCCCATTCGGGGCTATGATCTGTAGGTGATTGAATGCTTCCCAATCATGCATCAACAGTTTCAAATGGGGTTCAAGTCAAATTCAGCATTGATGGGGAAAAGGGCTGAGCTCTATAAAACCAAGTAAACCAGAGGACCTCGTAAAACTTGGTCTTTTGCAAAAGACCTCGTAAAACTTGACCTTCTGACTTGCAGGGATATATTATAATATATTATATTTCCGTGTGTATGTGTGTGATGTACTGTAATGAGTCTCTAATTTATTTATCTATATCATCGATTCATCGGGCACATCGGGCCAAAAACTGTTCCCGCAATGGCTTTGCATGGTTTGGAGCTGCTTCCAAGCAGCTATCTGATCACCTGCTTGCACCCCAAAATCCGAGAGCTGTGCAGTATCTGGCTGCAACCTGCAAGCCATCGGATATTTGCCCAGCAGAACATGATGCTGACACGGACATTGCCACGACGGGCTATACCGATCATACACTCTTAATGACAAGAAAGTGAGGTTGAAATCCCAATATCATGGACGATAATAAGGACAGGATGAGACCGGAATCTAACAGCCTCATATTTAGAGAAAACAAAATATCTTCAACATGAGCCACATCAAACTTTGCACTAATTGTAAAATGTTGCAAAGTACAAGTTCTTTATAGTTCCTTTACCATCCTCTAACTAGGCGACATGTGGCGAGGGCGACTCGTGGACTGGTACCTCTGGTCGCTTCGTATGAGGATAAGTCTTTGCTGCTCGATGGGCATGTCGACCACCACCTGTTCCTTGGATCGGCACTTGGCGATCTTGGCGACAGCTATCGACAGCTGGTGCCAAACCAACACCAGCATACTTTCAATATCTTTCAATCCAGTGCCAGGGCAAAATTAAAGAAATTGCAAAGGCCCAAGGATACGACCAACTGGATTTATACAAAGGTAATCAAGCACATGTTGCAAACAAGAGTCCAAGACTTTCTTAAGATCGTGGACAGTCTTCAAACCTTGCATGATCATCTTGGCAATCTAAAATAATCCGCTCAAGACATCTCACAGGTCCTGGGGACGGAGATCTAGCTGCAGCATGCTGCGGCTATCCACGACAACTTCAAAAGCTGGCGGGCGGTGCCGGAGCCTTCCATCTCAACTGTCCATGTGGCACCGACCAAATCCTGCTGCGAAGGTTGCGGCATGCCAAGATGATTGCGGCATTGCGTGTTTACAGTTTACAGTTTACAATGCAATTCTTCGGAGGAAAGTGTGGGAGGACTAAACCAAAATTTAGCAAGATAAGCAAGATATATCAAAATGATAACATTAACATGGACTTGCCAAGCTTTAAATTATTTGAAGTTGTTCCTGCTGGAAAGATCAGAAACAGTAGCGCTCTCGTTGTTTTTCGTCCACCTCATGCGGTTGTCTGGAAGAAGCGGTCATAGAGGACCACCGCCGACGCCGCCGACCAGATTTTTGACCCATCCTTCGGAGCGCTGCATTGACCCTTGCGACTCGCCAGGCCGCTCTGCAGGATGCTTCGCATCATCTCGCAGCTCGCCAGGGCATTCACAAAGCTGCTGTAAAACTGTTGTTTTGTTTCCTCCAAGTTTTGAATCGCTTCCTTGTATCCTGGCATTCAAGGTATTCAAGAGCCAAAGCAATTTTGCCAACTCACCAGCCGGGCCAAGCGACGGGGCCTGCCGAGGAGCAAGACGTGAATCTGAGCGCGCCCAAGATGCATGGCACGATTGAAAATGTTGAAAGCACCTTGGTGACTGTAGTAGTTATGTCTCCAGGGCCGGAGGATGCCTCAGCCTGACGGGCCCATGCAGATTGTCCAGAGCGATCGAAGTCTACCTCCTCGTCCTTGGTCATCGGCTGAGCATCACGAGGAAATGGCCAGAGCTTCTGAAAGATCTCCCGGATAGCAGCCCACACCTCAGCAATGAAGCGCTTGGCGCTTTCCGTCTGCTTGGCCGAGAACTCCTTCACGTTGCTGTCCCACTTTTTCTCCGTCTCTGTCAAAGCACGCTGCATGTCCTGACTGTCCCAGAACTCCAAGCCAGTTCTCAACATCTTGCTAGCAGGTCCATGAAGGAGCCCATCCGGCTTGAAGATAAGACTTGCACGATGCCTTCCACCAATACTTGGTCTCATCGTTGGCCATCTCCACACCATGGATCGCCCCAATACAAAAACGATGCAAAAACACATGCCAAAGCATCTCGGTACCCCTTCCGATGCGCTGAAAACTTGGCAGGAGTGGTGTCAAAAGGGCCGTGCAAGAAAATATCTTCGGTATTCCTCGGTCATTATCCGAGGTGCTGAGATGACGGAAACCTTGCCAAATTGCGGACCTTTCAGCTATTTTCTGCTGTGTTCCAACATGTTCCATCTTTTTTGGTTCAGCCGGCTGTTCTCCCTTCATAAACTGCATCCGCTCCTCAGCTAAGGAAAACAGCAAAATCCAGCATTCTGTCTGCCACATTGCTGGAACCAGCACCGTGCAAGGACATTCAGCACTCAAGTTGTCACCCAGGCATCCAGCGGTCCGGAAGCTGATTTCCAAGCTCAGCTCACCGCGGCGGTGTCATGACCTGTCGAGGCCGCTTGCATCGTCAGCATCGAACACATTGAATATTCATGGGATCATCCACCTGCATTGCTGTGGGCGCATCGACACTAGGTCAGGACATGTCAGGACCAAAACCTGCAGGCTGTGCTGTGAGGATCAAATCAGCATGACTTCCAGGATCTTCCAGGCACCAAATCACTGGCTGTCCATGACCTGCTGGTCATCGGCGTCCCTCACTGAGGATGACTTTGACATCAGGCGCCACGATTCTCTCACGTCGAAGGTAAGAGTTCAGGGTGCCCGAAGGGCAACTTTTTGTTGCCAATCCTATTTCCTTTGAGCAAAGGAAATCAAATGGCAGGAAACGACAGGCAGTTGTCTTTCAAGGGTCAAGGTGAAATCGCAAATTCTAAGATTTCTAAGTCCAAATCTGCCCATTTCGGATCCAGCCTGCACGTGGAGTGACATACCGCAGGGCCTACGAGTTTTCCTGAGGCCCTTTTGGCCTTGGACCTCGCACTTTCAGGCGCAAGGCTCCAGAGCTGATCGGAGCTGGCCTTGCAAATCGGTACCATGGAGGTTTGAAAATTTGGGGCTCCAAATTTCTCCAATTTTGAAAAGCTCGAGAAAATCCGGTCGGTTGTTTGTTGTTTCCTTGAATGAACACCGCTTACTCTTGCACTGCGATGCAGAACGCAGCGCTGACGCGGAGGCTCTCTGTATTTGAATTGCTGAATTGATTTGGGCGTTGCTGAGGTCGATTCAAGGGTCGGCCTAAAAGGGCGTGAGACCTAAATTTTAAATCAAGCTGGAGCACCCAATGATTTTCATGGATGTCCATCAAATTTCTCACCATCGCAATGCGGCGGCTCCCTTTTTTGCAATCGATTCGCACTCAGCTGAAGCTGGGCTGGATCGCTTTCAACAAGCCTCGCAGGTTTCTGCGGCATTCCGCAGGCCCAGTTGCGCTTTGTGGCTGGACCCCCCCAAAAAAGAAAATATATGCACTCTCCACACGCGCACGCTCACATTCATGTAGATGTAAACAATACATGCATCAGTGCTGTGCCTGTGCGTAAGGTTTATATTTGTCACATCTCTACCATCTACGACAAGATATGCACACAAACATGCTTTGGATCATTCTGTGCATCAAAGACACTATGCGCCCTGGAAAAATGATAGTCATGGTAGCAGCGACTGCATCAGATATCTTCTCAGCACATCCCATCACCGATATCACTGATGTCACTGATATCACTGACACTTTGTCTTGGATCATCTTGGGTCCTGAGTCCTACTCTGCCTCACCTGGAAGGTCATCCACATGGACATTGTGCCCTGCAGACTTCAGAGTGACCATTTCCACGTGACCCTCCTGCGGTGCTGAGGCACAAACAGCGCAAAGTGATGTAGGAATATGATGGGACATATGCGAATCCCAGAGTCTTTTAATGAGTGTCCCCCGAAATCGCATGAAATCACCCAAGTGAACAAAAATTCTGCAAATTATGCGATGGTGGCGTTCTCGGCAAATCACATCAAATCCCCATCAGCGACAGTGAATCGTGTCCTCGTGGCGACGCTGGAGTTGTTGCAGGTTCTTAGTGCCCCAGGCGTGCCTAGCCAGGCCGTGGCTTCACTTAGCTCCGCTTCGCAGATGCTTCCAGCTACACAGAGATACCCCGAGTTCGGACCATTTGGACCATTTGGACCATTTCTGACCTGCCTGTTCTTCCCAGCGACTATGACCCCAATTTCCTCAGCTTGGCTCATTGCAGCTGCAATGACACTGATGTTCACTGATGTTTGGTGATGGTGTGACCTTTGCGAGGTGCTGGTGTCAACCTGGGGGGACAATCCAACATTGAATCATACATACATATATATAGAGTATCATGTGGTTGTTCAATGTCGCATCCACCCAATAGTGTCCAAGTGAAAACAGGGCCCACCAGGCTGTTCACCAGCCGAGCTGCAGAGGAGCTGTCGAAAAGATGCCACATGTCCTTGGCCAAGTAAGCCTGATAGAGTTCACCTGATACTCGACAGGTGCGTAACATCATGGAAGACTGAAAAACAAACGAAACAAAAAAAAACAAAGTAAATGTAATCCTCAATAATCCTCAGATATATGCTCATATAGCATCCTGTTACTGCGATTTCAGCCCTGCACCCACAATTTCGATATCGTAGCTCAACTCCACTCCGTCCCTGGGCTCCACTCAGCAAAGCCGATCGAAGTCGCTCAAGTCGCTAAAGCTGAGGCTGGATCGCAGTGGATCGGACAGATTGTGCCTCAGGATGTTTCAGCAAGGGACAAGTTTCACATCTGGACTATATCTGGACTCCGGCATGCTTCAGCCAAGCTGCAATCCATTCTGCTAGTGGCTGGCTCAAGCCGTGGTCTTGCAAACTGCTTACAAGTTCCTTGGTTACCACAGGAAGCACGTGGCAAGCTAGTGCAATTTTTGTCAGTTTGCCTTGTGATTTTCAATCAAGCTGCTGAACGCTCGTCAAATCTCTTGCCAGCAATTGCTTTGACCACCTCCAAGACGAAACCTACGCTCTGCTGTCGCCGTTCATCCTGCGAGAAGTTCTGCCCAGCTGTGCAACTTGGTCACAGCAAGGCCCGTCCTCTGCTGGGATTGCTGCAGGGCAACCTGGACAAAATCACCGAGCGCAGGGAAATGCAAGGAGGCATCTTGGGATGAATCTGATAATAATCTGATAATATTGACACATGGACAAGCGTCAGTATGGGACAACCATCAACAACCATCAACAACCATCAACAACCATCAACAACCATCAACAACCATCAACAACCATCAACAAGTTAGAGTAATACTATTATAGGCTTTATAGGTTTCAAAATGTTTCACACAGGCCTGGCAAATCCTGGCAACCAGAGCTCTGACACCTCTCGCCAGGAACCTCGCCTGGAACCGAGTCAAAGGTCCAAGTCTTTCTGGGTGGACGTCCTTGTTTTCGCAAGGTCTCCAAGACTGCCTCGTTTACGGCCGCCGCCATCAAGTGCAAACAGCAACATTTAGGCAGCATTCCATGTGGGTTCCTCGGAATGAAATTGATGATACCAAAAAAAAAATGCAATCTTCATTGGGAAATGATCTGATCAACAGAAAGCTTTTTGGGTAGGCTGAATGTTTGAATAAACCAATCGAGGCATTTGAAGCCCACTTGAGCCCATGACCAATGCAACTTTGCCGCCAAAGGAATGGCCACAAACCACAAGCTCTGCGGAATCTGGCACTCCAGCATGTACGAGCCTTAGTGGAATCACGAGTACACGCGGCAAGCTTGGATCAAAGTCAAAATGGAATTTGATGGTGGCCAAAACCAACATACACCTTGCTGTTACAAGCATCTTTTGGAAAAAAAGCCAAGCAACGTTTCCAACACATCTTCTGCACAGGATTCCAAATTATGTGGAGAAGAACCTAAGTCACTTGCCCCTTGGCCAAGGGCTTTGGAGAGTAAAGGAAGCACCACTGCTGTCTCACAGTTCACAGATCATTGTTGGATCTGGGGTTGTCTCAAGTTCGGAATCCATTTCGTCCCCTGGACAAGCAGTTGTTCATCGTTTTCCGCATTGAAACTGCCCTTTGGTGGTATTTCAAACTGCCGTATCGACCATTTTGAGACAAACCCAGATTGTTTTTTTCAGTGGAATGTCCAGGTACCAGACCTGTGGGAGATCTTCCATGGGCACGATGGTCCAGCTGTAAGATGCGCCACCCCTGGACATGATCGGGTCACCCACAATCCATGTCAGCATTGAGACATTAACATGCATTAACTTATAGATAAATCTTAGATAAATCTTAGATAGATCATGATAGATCTTAGTATGTGTTAGAAAGCCTTAGGGATTCAGATGGATTCAGACATATTTTGAGACATATTCAGACCTTGCCTGGGGGCCAATTGTTTTCAACAGCTGGCGTGATGGGGTGTTCCAATTCCTCAGCCGCGGGAATCTGGGCACATCGAAGCATCGAAGCGTCCGAGATCCGCCGAGCATCGACTTTGATCCAAGAATTCCATGCATCATCACCTCACGGAATCGACGGAATCTCGTGAAACAACATTTTTCAACATTTTTCACCAAGTCCCAGCTTTCTCCAGAGCTTTCTCCAAAGCTTTCTCAGTGGCAATATGTGGCAATGTTCCGCTGAAATTGTGATCTATTAAAGTGGCAAGTGCATCCTATTTGATCTCCTGGGATCTTCTAAGGGCAGGGCACACACTTTCTGGCTCGCCTCTGTTGGTCGCTGACCGCCTGTCTGTAACTGGGACTTCAACCCAGCAGTGATTGGCACGAACGGATGTTTTTTTTGATGGTGTGTGGTTTGCTGATCTATAGAATCTATTGCTCATCCATTGCTGATCCATCTTCATGTCATTTCCATGTCATTTCAGAATTTCACTTCACAATTCTTCACACTGCACTCCGTTTTTTGCCTGTCCACGAATGGGACAGGACGGCGAAGCTGCGGGACGCAGCTTTAGGGCGCCATAGCTTCAGGCTCCGCATGTCGACCAGTGTTGGCACACGTGGCTACCCACGTCTTCATGCGTCCACTTGTGAGCTGGGCGGGTTGCAAAGGTTGGAAGATGTTGAAAGAACCCATTTTCATCGATTCTACCAAGTTATGGTTGTTGACAGGTTGACTGCTGCGATTCTGGTACGTTCTTGCTGACTTATCTGACTTGTATTTGCAAAAAGACTGTCCGAAAGGAGAAAGGGCCATAGAAGCATTGAATAATTCGAATAGCTAAGATGCAAAATGGAACGGCAAGACAATAGCATACTGCATTCCATTCCATCCGCCTGCCATACTTGAGGCGGAAAGCTCAAATGACGCTCCCTTGTTTCCATCGCGACGTCTCATGCCGCACAGCCCAGGAGCAACTTCTTCTCCGGCTGCCGGATAGTGGCTGTCGAATCTCAGAAGTGAAGACGGGCCTCAGCCAGGATCAGAATCTGTCGGGGTCGCTTCGCAGGTCTGCAGCCAGGTCAGCCAGTGTTGGGATGCCCCGCTCGCAGGAGATTACCAGAATCACCACGCCTGGACTCCGCCTCGGAATGCACTTCCCCGTCCGTTTCCATCAAAAACCGTGCGAAACATCAAAACTAGGGTATCGCTCAAGAAAAAGCCTTTAATGGACCCTCCAAATTGGAAATGCTCATCATTCAGCCCAACAATCGTTTTTGGGGTCAACAAGTTTGACCCCACATGCCCGTGGTTGATCAATGTTGATCATCCTGTTCTGAATTAAATAACCGTAAATAATCCTATTTGATCAGAACTTGGGATTCAAATTTTAACTCCATAAAAAAAAAAGCCTCTGTTCTTGATCCTTCTTCAGAGCCCCGCATTCGAGCGCCGCAAACGCTCACCCAGGCTAATGCCAGGGGTCTCGAGTGGCCATGGTGGCCCTGGTGGCCCTGGCCTCGAGATTCTGTTTGCAATCTTGGAAGACTATGAAGACTTTCAATAAGATGACATAGATTGACATAGATGAGAATTTGATGATTGTTTGAGCAAGCACAGGATAGTAATTCGTATATTATATGAATATATATATATGTGTGTGTGTGCACTAATGCTAAATCATTGCTAAATAACACCAAAAAAAGAGTACTTATCCAAGTTGCACGGCAGCAAAACACCCGTACAGAATACATCAGGATACCAGAAATCTGATGACGCCAAGCCGCTCTTTGCTAGGACCTTGTGCGCGCTCAGGGGCTGAGAATGGTTGAAAGTGGATTCCAATCTTGACCAAATGGGAAGTTGACCCGCTACCATTAAGAAGATACTCAATTGGCACACCATGGCACCAACATGCACAAACAATCGATAGTCGGGCAAATTCATGAAAGAGCGTGAAGTTTCTGTCTTGCGTGCAAGGAACCCGTTGCACTACTCGAAGCCGTCTGGGCCATGAGTTCTGCAACAAAGGCAGTCTGCATTTGAAAACGACTAAGATGATTCAAAAGATTTCAAAAGGTATGGCTGTGTGGCTTCCCAGTCTGGGCTGCACATAGGTCTACAGCAAAAGGAGCAAAAGCAGCAACATGCAGCAACATATACGGTATTATACAGCCAGCATCCGCCTACAATTGATCTCCGTTGGCAGGTTTGACTGTGAATTGACTGCAAATCTTGGGAGGTCCTTGACCCATCTGCCGGATCATGTCGAAGCCTCAGCAACGGGAATGGAATGGAATGGAGCAAGCCAAATGAGGTAAAGGAACTAACTAATGGTGAAACGATGCATAATCCTCTGGTTCAACATGGATCTCTTATGGATCTTAGAGCCTGACTATAGTAGCCATTGGTCTTGGCTACACTGCTACTTGTGGGAGACTCATCTGATGTGGCAAAAAGCCCAAAGTTCCTCGAGGCAGAAGCTTTTTTTGACGTGAACATAAAATTGACAAATTCACAATGGGTGATCCACGTGATGCATTGACATCTGAAGCTGAGCTGAGTTGCAGTTCAGCACTATCCTCCGCCTCCTCTCTCTCAAGCCGTGCCTCAAGGCAATTTCTCGGAAGCTGCTTCCCTAGAATGTGCCATGGAGAGGGGAAAAAGGCAAATGTGGTATGGTCAAATCCTTTGATTTATATATAAACAAATACAATGTTTGTGTGTGTGTGCATGTGTATTTATGATGTGTACTTTCAGGTCACCACTGCTGAGTCCAAAACTGCTCTAAAACTAAGCAACCATTCTCCACAGAAAACACATGTTTCCAACATTTTCCAACAGAAAGTCATGAGATGTCATGAGTTTAACGAGCCCATGGAGTTCGAGGAATCCCGTGAGCCCACTGCGCAAAGAGCTTCCAATGATTCGATCCCGTCCTGGCGCATCGTGAATATCTGAAACATAGCATTCATAGATATTCACAGATTTTCATAGATTTTCATAGCACTCATAGCGCAACAAGATCGGTCTAATGATTATAATGTGATGTCTGTGATGTCAAGTGGTGTCAAGTGAACTGATGTGAACTGTGATGAACTGTGCCAAGGTCATCGGAGCTTGGCACATGCACAGAGTGCCTCTGCAGATTCATTTTCAGCATAGATCGGAACATCAATCCTCAGTGACTTCGCCCTGCCACAGATCTTCCCAAACCTTCCGTGCAAGCCAACACAAAATGAAGCCATACTTTGACGCAAACATATCGCCACTGCCATTTCCAAGAGTTATTTTAAGTTATGTGCTTTATTTTAAAAAAATTAAAGGACTGGACTTTAAACATTTTGAAGTTATGAAAAAGACTTGTCTCGATCTCGATTGGTCTCATGCCACCAAGCGTCCACCGCCAACTCTTGTTCTCCTCGCGTTTGAGGACCTCGCGGTGGCACCAGCCGAAGCTCAGCATCAAAATCAAGCAACATCATCTCCATTCATCTCAATGCATTCCATCGTTATGCTCACAACTTCATGTGCCGAACTTTTTGCCAATCTGTTTCAGCTTCTTGACATTAGCAACTTTAGCAACTGTTCCTGCCAAAGAACTGAGAGCATCTGTTCTTGCTCTATTAAAACCATGACACTTTGTTCAACTGTATGATCTGTATACTTTTACAGCCCAATTGCACAGGGTCCGTTCGGACTGTGCACTGGGTGAAGATGGGCTCTTGGATGCCCTTGGCTAAATCCAAATGGCCATGGAACGCTGCCCTTCGGAGTGTCCCAACCTGTCCCCACTCGCTGGGAGCATCCCATCGGAGATCAATGGCCAGTGCCAGTTATGGGAACTGTTTGGTTGCACAAGGGGCACCTTCTTTTCAACACCAGCCACTGTCTTAGGCAAGCCTTGTGGAAACAATGGTTGCAGGGCAATTGTCCAACCTCGCCTGATGCACTTCCGGATGTTTTGGTTCCATCGGAAGTTCCATCGGAAGTTCCCATGTCTTCGTGGCAAATGGCACACGGCTCACACCTCTCCACGTCTTTCAACTCCACATGCCGAAGAACTCCACACACTGTGTCCCCTGCAGAGCGCCTCGCTTCACACAAAGCCCTTAGAAACGTGAGATGAACCATGGCCACGAGATGGCACGAGATGGCACGAGATGGCAACCTCGGCAACTGGCCCGAGCTGAACCCAAAGGTGAGCCAAATGCGCAGAGAAAAGGCAAAACTCCTCTTGCTCCGGGTATCATTTCTGAAGTCACGCGTAGAATGTAGAATTATCGGACTATATCGGACTGGTCTCCTGTTTGTCAGGTGTGCAGCTTATTTGCCAGGCTGTCATGCTGAGCCCGGCGTTCCAAGATGTTCCAAGTAAAGAGCCACGAGGCCAAAGTAAAAGCGGCTGCTCAGAACAAATATATATAGTTCCAAGATGTTCCATGTATTTCCTATGTAATTTATGTCTTTCACTTCCTAATCTCTCATGAACTTACTGCGGCACATTTTGGGCACAACGAAGAACCGAAAAAGCATGGAGAATTCATTCAGCAGCTTCCAGCTGCACACAGTGAAAGATGCACAAACTGCGTGATACCTGAGGAATCCTGAGGACTTACTGGAATGCTTCAATTCTTCAAGGCTGAGGTAACGGACTGTTCGGCCACCCTGCAGCCGGAGAGAGACGCCTGCAGCGTGAGGCTGCTGATACGATGCCCGGAGATGGAAAACCTCTTGGCAGCCTGGGTTAATCAATAGGTCAATAGGTCAATATAGGTCAATGATGGTCAAGGATTGTCAGTCAATGTCATGAACATGTCATGAACTATATGTAATATATCGCCGTGAGTTCTTGAGTTTGCTCCCTTGGCTCGCAGATGCTTGCAGCGACATGTTGATCCGTCAGGCACTGGCACAGCCGATGCCTTGTGGCCCCAAACTTCTGAAGGGTTCATCCACAAGTTTCACCGTGGGAGCCTTCGCAGGACACGTGGAGACAAGACTCGATGATCAGCTTAACCAGCACAAATCACAGCATGAGAAGTCATGAAATCAATCAGCTGAAATTAAATGTACAATATTACATGTATAATTAACTATACATATTTACTATACATATCATACATATCATATATATATGTGTGTGTGTACACATTATATATCATACCATATCATATCATATCATATCAGTCATATCATATCCGGAAAGATCTGGAAAGAATACGACGCAATCGAAGCTGACGTGTGGCTAAGGCAGCTTCTGAGCCGGCAGTGGTCTCAAGCGACCTCAGCTGATCAGCTGAGTTTCCGCGGTCTGACCGTCTGACGGAGTCTGAGGCAGCCGAGGTGTTGACCCTTCCAAGGTCCATTCGCCCTCCGGCGGTAAACTACTTTTGCTCTCTGGGTTGCTGTACCTTGAAAGAATCAGAAAGATAAAAGGCGCATTTGGAAATTTAGAGCACTCCGATGCATTCCGGCCATTTCATCCATTTTGTTGTTGCCGGTCCTGCCTTTCAACAATCTGGTGCATTTGCCTTTGCTTGACACACAGTTGCATCTCAGCTCCAAACATCCATGAGCTCGTCTTGAAGACCCCATTGATCTTCCAAAATCTCGCAGGAATGCATTCAACGCATCAAATAAATAAAAATTCCAATGTACTCCATGGTCATCTCAGCCACGTGTTCTTTATCTGCTCTAGACATGTTGTGAACGTATGAACGCATATGAACGCATATGAACGCCGCATGCGCTATGAAAGATATATGAAAGCCGCTGCCTGTTAAAATAGATGATGGCGCCACTGTCAGCTTTGAAGAGTGGCTTCTGTTGATGCAGGCCATCGAATCGGAAAACGCCATTGCACGCCTCGGGAGTTTTAATAGAGGCAATTTCAATCGACGAATTGTATGAAATTGTATGAAATTGTTGTTTCAAGTTGCAAAGTTCTACAAAGAGTTCCTTCAAGTTCGTTCTTCCTTGTTTCAGAGGTTTCCCACCTCAACAAGACCAAAGTCATCTGTTTCTAGCCATTCAGAGAAGACGCCTTTCGCTGGGTACCCCAACGCTCAAGCGGGCACCACTCACCTCCACGGATAAGATGGAAACCCTGACAGTGCAAGGAGACAAAAAGTCACCCGAGATCATCCGAGCAACGTTTGAAGGCAAAAGTATAGTAACAAGATGTAACAAGTACGTAGTCCATGTTCAGTGTAAATATTGTAATATATATATATATATATTAATAACGCATGCATACAAGTGTGTCCTCGAATCCTTCAAATATTTTCGGCCAAGGCCGAAAAAAAAACGAGAAGTACTGAACAACTTTTGATCAGCTCCTGGCCTCCGCTCGTTGCCCAGAAACTTCCCCTTGGGATCAGGCTGAACAGGTGTCGGCCTGACATTGTGTGACCGGTGACGGCCAGTACACATTCGGCACAATTGAAAACCCCAAGCGATTCAGATCGATGAAGCCTGTCACAGGTTTGCGACCCCTGACATCAGCCTGACATCCCTTGACTAATCTGCCTATATTGACTTCATATTATACTTCAGGCGCACTCAACTATACTCAAGCGCAGGAAGTCAATTCTGACAGTGCTTCCCCCTGCAGGTATAGTCCAGGAATGATAGGAATGTTGGGATGTGACATCTGCAGCTCCTGCATTTGAATCATTTTGAAGGGTTCATCAATGTTCGTCAGAATTCCCACCTTGGAATTTCTTGCACTGGAGTTGCTGGAGCCTTGATGACCTCCAGGTTTGAAATCTCTCACGACGGACAAGGGTCTTAAAATGTCTTAAATGGATTTAAATGGATTAAATGATCTCAACGACTGTGAATCCCACTGGCACCTTGAATACCTGCTGGTTCATTAAAAGCTGGCCTCCGGGTGATCCGAGATCACCTTCTCCTTAACGACTTCAGCAGCTTCAGCAGAGTCCCTCCATCCTGAAGCTCGGAAACAAGTCACAGCTAAGCATAGCATCTGGGAGTGTCAAGCACTCGTGCTGAAGCACAACTTCCAAGCATTTGACGTGCATTTGAGGCTAGGACCCCAATCAACCACGGGTTTTTCTTCGAAGGGCCCTGGAATCGCCACCTGCAAAGTCCAAATTGCTTCATCAACGGAGATTTCGGAGTGGTATGGAGTGGCCGGGGCCGGTTAGGGTGATACCAGCGGCAGTGGCTCAAACCAAACTCGGGCCCAGGCGCGATTGAAGAGACCAGACCCTGCCATCTGCAGTCATGTGCTACGAATTGGCCACTAATCAGCAACGAATTATCAATGTCTTGTTGGTCGTGTTCTTTCTGCGGTTCGAGCAGCTGCCATGATACTTTGATATGCTTTGCCTGTATTTGGTGAGGATCATTTATGTTCGTCCTGCGCAGTTGCTCCCAAAGCATGTTTCTTACCCTGGTCAAACACAAAAAGTCCCTTCGTAATGAAATTCAATTGCATACTGCATGTGCTGCCTACTTCGTCACGTACACCGGTAGGATATCTCAAGCAGCTTCGCGTGAGCCAAAAAAACATACAGAGCTTGTCCCTTGGGCTGTGGCATCTGCACGCATTCCCAACTAAGCTGTTATCCATTGTTATCCTGCTCGCCAACAAAAACTACCCTAGTGCAAGTTCAAATCTTCTTGCCTTTTGGTCTTTCCATTTCCACTGTTTTTGTTCATGCCGAAGCCAAGCTCTACAGGCTGTTGGCTAGAGTTGCTACACATGCACTTGCGCTCCTTGCACTGTGAAACGGGCCCAGGGCAATTCTTGAAGCCCTATCCCTGGATGGCATGCAGAAACATCACGGGGCACACTACTGCGCATCTGCACCATGTTTGGGCACAGCGCACAGCGGAACTGTTTTAATCATAGGCCTGGCGGCCATGGCTCAGCATTCTCGGCAAATCAGGCAGCATACTCCGGTCCCACTTCCGAGATCAGGGGCGACGAAGCTTCTTGTGCTGCACGGTTCCAGCGTGGCCCGCCTTTGTCGCCCCATTTGGCTCTCTCCTTCTTGAGCTGTTGCTGGATGGCTTGGCGAAGGGCCACCGCTTCCGGGTTTGAGACTTGCGTGTTTCGCGCGTAGTGGTCAACCTCAACTGCACCCAATTCAATTTTGCATTCTGGCCATGTATAGTGCTGACATGTGCTGATACCACCTGTCAAGAGCTTGCCGTGCATTTTGAACCTTTGATATCTCCGAAAAAGCACCGGAATCAAAACCAACACTGGCCCACTCATTGACATTTGTAGCAAAGCATGAGGCTCTGTCACTGAAAACTGTATTTCTCTGGAGACTCTTTGACTCCACAATACTCCACAATTGCAAACCCGCAATTGACAATTAAATGACACACCTGCAACTGACTCAACTGACATTCCGAGCTGCCACTTTGGTCGCGTCGACCATGGCCTGCTCCAACTCGCCCAACTCGAAGAGAGCTTTGGCTCGCCGGAAACTGGCCTTCAGCGCACACCACTTTTTACACCACTTCAACAAATTTCAACAACAATTCGAACATATTCGAACTCACCATGAAGATCGATACTAAAGATCCATACAGATCAGAATAGCGGTGGAATTTCGTGTTAAACTGAATAGCAATCTAGTAGATCGTAGTAGGTACTGTACCAAGATATTCTCTTGTGCATACTAACTATTCTAAACTCAAAGGCAAGACGTGCAGAAATGTGCCAAGGCTGCCAAGGGACCTTAAAGTTTGAGGGATTCTGACGGAGAGCCGCGTCAGTATCCTCAGCAAAAATTGGCCGCGTCTGCTTCCTTTTCTGAGTTGTTTTGCATGTCTCGAACCCTCTGCTGATGGACTCAGTCAGTCAGACAATTGTGGAATCGTGGGCAAGTGTGGGCAAATGTGGGCATTTACCAGGCTCTTTCCGATTGAAATATGCCAAATGTAAGACTCATTGACAATATAATCGTCAAATAGTCGGTGATTCCACCAAGCATCCTTCACTACCAAAGTCCATGCCGCATGTGAACCAAACTGGAGGACTTCCTCGTCATTGGATTGGATCTGATTCATGAGCAGGAGGCTGCGATTGGAGTGCAAAACGCCAAACCTGAGATGCACAAAGGTAGACTCAGGAAGACTCACTGGAAGACTCACTGGAAGACTCA
>Ga0126342_10011636_pt1 | contig 15706 bp, 14 predicted proteins | sample Cyp1metagenome_FD_92528 | JGI IMG/M metagenome (GOLD analysis project Ga0126342, IMG submission 92528) | Coral microbial communities from Lord Howe Island, Old Settlement Bay, Australia - Cyphastrea 1 metagenome | ecosystem: Host-associated > Invertebrates > Cnidaria > Coral ...
AAAAGAAAGAACGATGAAGCCAGTTTGGCTCAGACTTGAGCCAAAATGGATTCATCAGCTTACATACTCACCCTAATGATAATGCACACCCAGTGCCTGCCAAACACGATGCATACATATACAAGATATTGTTTATGCATATCATTGTCTCATAATATCTCATAATATCTCATAATATCTCATAATATCTCATGATATCTCATAATATCTCATAATATCTCATAATATCTCATGTATTCTCATAATATCTCATAATATCTCATAATATCTCATAATATCTCATAATATCTCATAATATCTCATAATATCTCATAATATCTCATAATATCTCATAATCTCTCATAATATCTCATAATATCTCATGTATTCTCAGTATTGTCTCCATCTTGGTTAAATCATGTTGAATCCCAAGGTCTCTTTATCTACCCTCTCCACTTCGCTGACCGAGCCGGGACTCCACTTCTGCTCCATCTCTGGAATCTCATGAGTCTTGGGCAAGTCGCGCGTGCATTCCTGGCGGGATGGAACAGCGATGAATGTGCGGATGTGATTTTTATGTGATGAACGTGACCATACACCTATCAAGAATGCGGAGTTTTACTCCTTCGATGCCCAGTCTTGATGTGGAATCTGGTTTTTTGGAGCTGTTCATGGAGTGAAAAAAGGTCGCTGGCAACCCAGGGCCACATTTCGGGTATTCTATAAATATATATGATATATTATATAATATTCAAATGCCACATATGCAAGTTGTTTAACGACGGATTTGTTTCGACCGCCAGTCCTCGATGAGGCTTTCGCAAATCTGCACGAAGGAGTTGACGGGCTCTTTCCGGTCAAATTTGGGAAACGCGTCGCGCACACCCACGGCCGGAGGTGGATTTTTCCAATCCTCGCGTTCTCAATGGACAAAAAAGGGAACCACTGGCTCTATCGCAACGAAACGAGTTTTGCTTGCTTTCACAAAGGTACGTAATACCCGAAGTCATTCCGCCAATTTTTTTGAAGTGGAGGCACCGAAGGAAACTGCAGAAGCTGAAACAAACCACCAACGCCAATGCAATCGTGCCATGTTTGGTGAACCAAAGCTCTTCAAATTGATCCATATTAGGGTTTGTCCGAAAATTGGGTAGCCCCATTCCATTCACTGATTATAATCAATATACATACTGTATTTACAATTTATATACACACCTTTTGTACTTATGTTTAATCATCACTTTTCCATTAAAAAACATGCTGTTTCTTGTGTATTATACCCGCCCCATTTTCAACACACATCAAGTGTGCTCACCTTTTGCAACACGGTCCGAATTGCTCTGCATCCGAAATGGTGGGATTTTCACTGCGGATACGCAACAAAACTAGACATAGAAACGTATAGACAAACTTCTAAAAAACGTTAGAAAAATCTATAGAAACTGTATGTCTTGTTTATAGAAAATTCTATAGAAACTCTATGTCTAGTTTATAGAAACTTCACACTTTGACAATTAATCGAACCTTTCTGAAACATGTAGAAACAACTAGTGGAAACTTTATGGATAGAACCTAGAACAAACTCCTGGCGAACCTGTGCTCGCGGCTTGAAAAACATCTGTAGCGAATCATACATTCAATTTGGGAGGCGGCTGGGTGATGGCAAGGTTTCTTTTTACGCCCTGGCAACCCCTTCATCACCTGGCCCTGCAATTAGATGTTGGAAGTGTTCCGATTTTGGTGTGTCATTTCCACCAATCACAATATCGTTTCTTCACGATACCATACATGGATGAGAACACCGGAGCAACCACTCTTTAGGTTTGGTATATTTTGGTCATTGCGAGCTCCAATCCACAGTGCATCCACCCGATCTTTCTGCGATTCCCAAAAAATGCAACGGATGTTGGTCCGTCTTCCTCTTACATCTCCAAAAAACGTCAAAGATAAAGGCGTCAACGAATTCTACCAGTCATAAGTTGGTTTTTAGAAACCCCGGCAACATCCATCAACTATATAGTGATAAGTGATAAGATGTCATAAGATGTTATAAGATGTTACAAGTATCAAAAACCATCATGAAACATTCATAAACCATCATAGTTCCCAATCTGTCTCCAGGTCTCTGTGGCGGGACAGCGCTGGGGCTCATGGATCACCTCAGGGTCCTGGATGAAGCTCAAGGCGATCAGGGTCCCAATGCCTTGGAGGCCATAGGCCATATATAGGCCCTATGGCCATGGATGGGTATGGGTCAATACCTATAGATACCATTTTTAGTGGGATGAACATCCATAAATCCCAGCTATTTTTTGGGGTTCACGGCACGGTACCAGGGTTTTGACCCATCCGAAGATTTTCGAGGATGAAAACCTCGGAAAAAAAATCAGGACTTTTCGAGAAATTTGGGGAAGAAAATGGAAGGGAACCGTAAAGAAACCACCATAAACACCATGGTTGAAGATGGAATGTTCACGTGATGGGAGGTGTTTCAATATTATGGGGATGGGATTCAATCATTCAACATCTGGCCTGGGTGATCTTTAAGTGAACATATGAGACTGTAACATTCAGAAGTTGGGAGTGTACCCATAAAAATTCGTGCAACTGCAACACCCAAGAAGGATATGGGTTGATATGGGCTTTGCTGAAAACCACGCATTTGCCATAAATTTGGATACCCTCTGGTAAACTAACATAGCTATGGAAAATCACCATTTTCAATGGGTAAATCCACTATAAATGGCCATTTTCAATAGCTATTTTGACATAACCAGAGGGTACATTTGGGGGAAATTTATGTTCCATTTATACTAGCTACATTCGCCAGGGGTCTGAAACATAGCCATATCTTAATAATAAGGTGTCGTACATGTGGAGGCTTCCTGCAGAAAGCGGTTAAAACATATTTTTACACACAGAACTGATCGGACTAACCAAAGAACCTGTTCCTGCTGCGGTTAAACATGGTGGCTCAGAATGGCTCTTTGTGATCTTGACAACACGCTGGAGTGTGAGTGCATAAGGTGTCTAAAGCTATTGGGGGTATGGGCATGTCGAATTGTGAACTTTCAAAACGGTATAGGTATAGTTTCTCAACTCACACACTGGAGTTGGATTTTGTTGACGATTATGTTTAAAAAAAAAAAGAAAAACACCATGCTGACAAGACATGGTTCTGGGTCTTATATACAGTATTTCCTTCTTCTCCTACCATGATCTTTTCTAAACGTAAGTCATACCAGATCTGCAAATTTTGTTGGGAACAGTTCTAAATCAATATTCATTCTGACACATTTGAATTAGTTGGGTGTTTTCTATTAAAACATATCTGGTTGGTGGTTTTAACCCATCCCAAAAAGCAAAACTCATCTCAATCAATCAAACATTGAACAACACTAGGGTAAAATATCTAAATCACCAACCAAATATGTCCATATCATATTTCCCATGTTTGGTGGTGGGATATCTGTCGCTTTGAAGCTAGAACCGCGCGGAGGCTGTGCGAACGTTTGGAAGGAATACAAATGTTGGTCCATTGGTGGTGGATTCACTCTCCAAACATATGGGGATGTGTCAAAACCTTGTACCCCTGGTGAACATCAAAATAGCTGGTAAATGGATGTTCATCCCATTAAAAATGGTATTAATAGGTATTGATCCATACCCATATGAATTAATTTATTTACATCATCGCCCCAATTGGTCTCAGGTAGAAAGCAGCATACTCAGTATGTACTCAATGTTCATGAATATATGACACCTCCAACCAGAATAGGCCAAGAAACAAAGTTCCCACAATCCATGGTTGCTAGTAGATTGGTATCAACACTTTTCTAAATCAGTTCCTAGTAAAGTCCAACAACAATGGTACGCAATCAACAAATGCGAGCATTCACAACAAGGGAAAGCAAACAATTGGATACAGTAGTTCAGTAAATTCTACAAATCTGCTGTTTCAGACAAGTAATAATCTGACTTTGACCCACCTAAAACCTTGGACAGCAATGAACAAGTCCTCTGTCGATCAAGTCATTGCAACCTGAAGTCAGAGGTGCTTAGGAGCATCGGAATCAAAGCTTGATGTGGCAGCATCAATAGCCATTGGTAGTTGCCAGCCAGCACCCCCAGGGAGCAAACGGTGCTGGCAATGCGCAGGTAGATTGGAGGAATACCCGACATCTTCGGGCAGCGCGGGTTGCACGTCGTCCACTACTATGTGCACGACACGCTGTGGGAGCGCAAGAAAAATTGGAAAATTTTGAAAATTTGAGCCGTGCAACTGGTGGCACATGGTCGAGCATCCACCTGATATTTGTATATAATATACATTCTACAAATCTATTTGCATTGTATATATAAATATCATGAATCATGATACATATATTCATATGTTGTATAATATTCTGTACATATCTCCCCTCTATATCTATATATATATATACATTGTATGTGTGTATATGGATACTTGCCTATATTATTCCACATGATTGCAGGCACAGTCAATCCAACCTGATTGTTTCACATCGGACCTAGAGTTAATTTAACTCTTGCAGCATCTTCCATGAATTCGTTTCTTGCAAAATGATCACAAAACTTCACAAAACCATCGGAACAGCATCCCTCAGTTTGTCTCACTGTGTCTTGCCTACCCCGGCTCAATTGCACTACCGCCACAGCACCCTGAAAGTTTGCCTGCTTTCAGACCACCGACTCCTGACGTCCGTGATATGGCTGGGTACATCCACAGTGGCCAACTGAGCTATCATCTCATACCTATACAAAATGGGATATACACCGAAATGGCAATCTTAATCCGGAAAATGATCGACCACGGGATTTTGCAGTTTCCAATCTGAGAAAACCAAATACATATATATATATATATATACATATGAGCCGCCGTCAAAATCAACTGTTGATGTTTGGTACAAAAATATTAAGGTTATCGCTCTTTAGGGGGTGCCTATCGCTTCACAGTGCTTTGTTCAAATCAACACTAAATAATGCAAAAATGCAGCGGAATTGGTTTCACGGATTCAGATCTCTAAACTGCTGGGAATGGATGAAGGGGCGCTCGTTGTCTTTGCGTTTGCAACCATGTTGGGGAGCTATCTAAGCACATTCCTAGACTCTTTCCTAAGGAAGGACATTTATTACAAGCTCAACTCTGAACTTAATTAAGATCAATGGTTCCCAACGGTTATAAGATCACTAATGCTATGAAACGAAAAAGGGTCACCTCGCAATTGTCCCTCTTTGATAAGCCATGGCGTCAGAAAACGCCACACTTCCCCGCTCAAAAGCTCTAGAAATTGAAGATGGGACCCCATAGTTCCAATAAAGAAGCGTTCGTAGCTATGAAGAAGTGTTTAAGGTTCCCCAAGTCTCAAAACAACCTGATGGCCTAGGGTTGCGAACCTATTCGTTTTTTTGTTGAGTTCTTCTTGTTGGGATCAAGTGAGTCTATGCCTCGTCCGGGGTTCCTTTTTCAACAAAGGGTTATCGCTAGATTATCGCTAAATTAGAACACCTTGATGATCAAGAAAGGAAAAGAATAAGGAACGTGGAACAAAAAGGAAAATTGAAAATAAAGGAAAAAGGAAGGAAATAACGAGAAAAGGAAACGAAGGAAGAAGAAAGGACAAATAAAACAAAAGGGAAATAAAACAAAATAAATGAAATGCAGATTTGGATTCAAAATTCATTTTGATTTACTTCAGAATTCAAAAGGAAATAAAAGGAAAATGGAAGGAAAGACAAAGAAGAGGAAACAAAGGAATACGAAAATCAAATTAAAGTAAAGCACGTGAACGGAATTTAGAATTAGATTTAAAACTATGTTTTAATTTAAATCTGAATTTGATTGCATTTACAGTAGTTGAGTTTAGTTCTACTGCTTTGGGACTTGGGAGAAAAAAACAACTGCCTGCAGAAAGCAACGGTTCAATCACCTTGGACAACAAATGGTATGGCAACTGCAAGAAACGTGGGCATTGCAGGTTGAATTGTCTTCATCAATTTTGCACATCGCGTGAAGGCATATAACAATATTTGCTTAGTTTACACTAAGTTTGATGCACTCTCATGTGGTTACAAGTTATCGTTTTTTGGGGGGGCCTATCGCTTTACATGGTTTGGTGCACTTTCTCAACACAACTGGACCCTCCCTTACTGAAGTAGTCTACGCTTATTTTGACCGCATCTCATATATTTATTCATATATATATATATATATTATGTATATATATATATATATGATATACAGTACTCGTATATTTAAATCATTTTAAATCTATCGCTTTGCTGGCTCCCCACCTTGCTACACATCAAGTCCCAGCGAAAAGCGAGGATGCATTGCTTGCAGCCTCCCCCTCTAAAAAATCTCTCCAGCTGTGGTTCATCTGACAATAGCCATGATAATGACAATGATCAGAATCACAAACAACAATTAATACCAATAATAATAACAATAATAATCATAAGTATGATCCAGTAATAACAACATAAGACATATATATATATATAGATAATATATGACTCATATATATATATGTATAATCTAACGATAGTGAACCATGAGTCATGATTTGCAGAAAATGAAACATCCAAGGATGAATGATATTCTGATATTTAAATCAAACTGACAAATAGTTGAAACTGCCCACCATTGATGCAAGTTTGTCCATTTTTCGCATCCAACCATCCAATCCGTTTGTTGAATCTTATTCAATTTGATCCGTGCCGGAAAATATCCGATCAAAATGGAGGTGTTACTTGGAAAATGATCTATTTTTATAGGGGATGTTCGATCGCAAGCCATGTTTGATTACCCAGGGGTAGAGATTTGAGACTCAAGAGTTTGTTACCAATGCACTTGGAGAACGCAACCGTCACAGCCGATAATGTGCTATCAATCCCAAGAAATTGGCTGGTGATATGTCCTGAAAGATCCTGAAAGATTGCTATCATCATTCCCGGAACAACATGTCATTGCCAATGAAGCAGTGTTCTTTCTTCCACTGTTCAACTTGAGTATTCAGATGTTCTCCACATCAGGGTCTGAGAACGTGTCCTTGAGTTCTTCAAACTTCAATCATCAATTTTGGGGACAAGCAACAGCCAAGTTGCCAAAACTTTGGGAAGGTAAGCCGCAACAGAATAAGGAAAACATGTGTTCCAACAAACCCATGTTAAACAAAAACGCCTTCAATTGCCCTTGTCTATCCCAGCTTAAAACCCGCCCGAACAGTTGTTTCTCAAACACACTTGGAACCTGCTTGTCCTTGGCTTGGCCCGTGGCAGACTTGCCCAAAGCCTGGTATTTTTTGGGGAAAAAAACCATCAAAGTTTAGCGGTGGGGGTAGGGAAGCACTGACGGCAACATCACAACCATTGGATCCCTGGAGGGCTTCGACAGACCGATGTTTCACAAAACAGGACATCGAAACTGGAGAATCTTCCGGAGAAAATCAGTTCCCAAGTTCCCATGTGGGGATGGGTCAAAACCCTGGTACCCCTGGTGAACATCAAAATAGCTGGTAAATGGATGTTCATCCCCCTAAAAATTGTATGTATAGGTATTGATTCATAGCCATGTGTTTTTTCCATTTCAGAGACTTGAAACATCTTGAAACATCGAACGTGGCTCGAGATCTGAGGAGTTGCACAGATGTGCGCCCACTTGAAACCTGGGGCCCCAATGCGGGAAATCCCTGGGATGGAATCGTTCCAAGATATTGGAAGGATCCCAGAAGTTCGTTCAGAAAAAAATCACTTGCAGAAATTCTGAATGGTGCCAAAGATGTGGTTTTATCATGTTTTATCCATACTAAAATCGATTAGGTGCTGAATATTGAGGGGAAGGGATTATGATGTCATGGATCGACGCAACGAAAATGGCCACGACATGCCACGACTGTGAACGACAAATCCGTGCCATTGGAGGTGATCCCAGGATTGAGATGTGGTAAACCTGCCGTAAACCATCCCCAAGTCATGGTTCTGTAGCTTTATGGCAGCCAGGGCTTCCCACATTACTGCCTCCACTGAATTCATCAAAGGGGCATCGCGGCATCGCCCAATTTGGCTGAGTTATGCTGAGTTGATGTTAGTTGAAGGGTAGGGATGCCAGGTGATTCTCTCTTCAGGATCACTACATTGCCCTTCCCAAAACGCGGTCATCTCACGGTTTCGGTTCTTTTCTGTTGCAAGGTCAACGCTTGGCGTGTTCGGACCTAGACAGATTACATTTTTCCAGCACTCCAACTGCGAACAACCGTCTTGAAGAAGAAAAGGGTCAAGTTAAAGGGCTAATTCTCCAACAAATCTTGGGCTACACCAGCAGTCCTCACAGAGTCAGCCTGAGTGCTCTTTTGGGGGACGAGTTGCAGAAAAACACTGCAGCCCGCTTTTTGCCCTGGGAGGCTTGGGCCTTGCATGAAAAAGTTTTCTGGATGATCTTGAGTTTCACAGAAAACCAGGCCCAACATGCCACAAGCCCCCAGGTGTGCCACTGCTGTCTGTCATCGCATTTTGCGAGCAGATCAGGGGCGTTAGGCCATGATGCCATATTTGGCTTCCATCATCAGCGGCCGAGCCAAGGCTTTATGCTGGAGTTCGTTGATGTGTTGTTTCCTCGGTTCAGAACGCCCACTTTTAAGGCATTGATCAAGTTCCCGGGACACGAAAGAATCAACGGATCAAGTTACAGCACACGGAGACCAATCCAAGTCTCAAACGTGTCACGGAGACCAAATCCTAACCTGGGATGTCTTAGGGATACCTATTCCACATCTAGTTTGTGTTCCTGCAAGATTTTGTCCACAGAACAGGAATCAGGAAGTTTGAAAATCTGCGCATTTCCAATGATAGGGTCGTCTGCCACATCCAGAAGTTGTGTATTCCGTACCCATCCCGTGCCGACGGATCACGCACATCGCAACAAAAGAAATGAGTAGATGACCATCTTCTCATTTTTTGGAGGGACATGATCATGTGTATCATTTTTGAACATTGCGAGTTGCCATAAATAGGTTGAAAAATATCTTATTTAACACCCATTTCAAGACAATCCCATCACGGACAAGACTCTGCTTGAGCATTTCGTCCTTCATCTCTTTTTTCCTCTTCCGCGCTGCCTCCTGGCAATGCTGGCAGGCAAGTTTTCCCAGGTTCTGATTGGAAATGCTTGTCACAAATGTTCCAGACTAGAAACAGTATCATGGAAAATCATGGAACCCTGGTAGTACCATATGTGTGCACGTGTATTATACATATACAAACGATTACAAAGATGTAGACCATCAGTTTTTTTGAATTGGCACTTTTTTTGGGTGCGCCATCCTATGACACTGACATGCCTTTTGAGAACAATACAGGAAAGCAACTGTTGCTGGTTCTGATTTTCCAGTTTCTGTTGGGTTAAATGACAAACAGAAAATTATCTTCCCTGTCTGTTGGATTCTCTCACGGTATATGAATATAGCGGTCTCTTCGGGTAAACATGGGTAAACATACCTGGGCCCCTCTGGTGTTATCTGCTGTTGGTAGATAGTTTTCCTGTTCTGCGAGGGCTGCTGTTGGGAAGTTTCCGTTGGTTTCCTGCAATCTTACCCTGCAATCGTTGTAGCAAATCACCATGTTGGATGCCTAAATCCTCTATAAAAAATCGATAGAAATGGGTGGTTTTCGATTGCCTGTTTGGATTATGAGAGGATAATATTCCGAACCTTTATTATACTTTAATACATGGAAAAAACAAGCTCTCTGGTAAACATTGCAATGGAAACCCCTTCCATTTTCCCATGTTTATTTGACCATTTAGTCCAAAGATTTCCCAGCCACGTTTCATGAAACCGGAGGAGATATCCCATTAACAAAAATTCCCGTGATCTTCCCATTCTGTTTATATTATAACCATGTTTAATATCACCATTCACAAAAACCATGAGTATCCCATCATGCCCCAGATTGCTGGAATCCCATCCCTCGCCTCAAGTTGGAGCTGTGCGTCCTCGACTTCATCGCAACCTCACTACAGCGCTCTGGTCTGGTCACAGCAATGGATAGCAAAATTCATAGCGAAATGGAGGACTCACCAGAGTTTTTTGGGCTTTTGAATCAAGTTGTATCCCAACTTATGACAGTTAACATCAGTTCCAGTAACATACAGTAACTATATTGACTATGGATGACTATGGTAGTTCTTTGCATCAATTCATCGATCCATATATATATATATTGATGGTTGGAATCCCATTGATGGTTGTAATCCCACCCATAAAACTGTCAATTTGGGGTCAAAATGGCATTGGCTTTACCAACATTAGAAACATACAAACATGACCACCAACCCCATCCCCCATGGCTGCGAAAAAACTTCAACACCAGGAAGCTGAAGAGAGGCGTTTGGGTTTGCTGCCGGTATAACATCTCATCTCGCTTCTTGATGTATTCCTACGCCGAGGATCAGGAGAATCAGATGAAACCATGAAACCAGTACGAGCAATGAACATAGTAGCAATGTTATTTGCAGTTCCCTACACATGATCTGGGTACAAGGAGCCATCAGTATTCCCGGATCAGGTTGCAGAATATATAAGTTGAAACATGATAGAGCGATGAACAATCATTTATCATTTAAGGATATGTTAAGATATCCAAGTATATTTAAGGAAGCCGAAGCTGAATACGTATTGATTACACGGAAAATCTGGCTGAAATACAGCCATGGCTGGGGATGATTCCCCATATCTAAACCATCATTCCAGTGACCCAAAAAATCATGTGAGGTCGTGATCAAATGAACAACCAGATCAATTCCATCATACCCTCTGGTAAACTAACATAACTATGGAAAGATCCACCATTTTTAATGGGAAAATCCACTATTTCTATGGTCATTTTCAATAGTTATGTTAAATTACCAGAGGGTAAACCCAATCCTTTGGACCCACTTCCCCCTATGAACAGGATCGAACAGGACTAGCATCACCACAGGGGGCCCCCCTCATTATCGACACCCACCTTAGCCACCAGCGCCATGTGTCTTTGACGTTCCTACGCGGGCGGTCCAGCGTGTCTTCTGAGAATCTGAGAAAATATGGTTTTTGTTGCCGTGAATCATCTCCCCAGCTTCGGGATTATTCAACCAAATTGTGAATTTAAGATGATTTAACCATCAAATCCACAGGATTTAACATGTTCTTCACCAATAAAAATACGAATAAACAATGAACTCAAGATTTGGGGCATTTCAATGCAATTTGGACGGCCATCTTGATGAGAAAAAGGATTTTCTATACGGGAATTTAAGGAGCTCTGTTGGTTGTTTAGATGGGGTCCTTTCAATTCAATCTTCTTTTGAGCGACTTCAAGGGAGACCCAAATCACTTATCACCTGGTCACACTATGGAGCCACACTTCGATGGAAGAGATTGGGTGGTCTGAAACCCTGATTTTAAAAAATATCGAATCCACCTATCACAACCCAATGGTGGTGCAGGATTTCTCCCTCTTCCCCCTGGAAAATACCTGGGAAAAATCCGGCAGATGACCCAGCAGTGTCCTCTAAAATCTCCTTCTGTCTTTCCGCATTGTCTGGAGGATTTCTCAAGCATCCCAGCAGCGGCGAAGCCTCGTGATCGTCTTAGTGGTGCTGTGCTAACCGTCGAAGCTATTGGTGTTTCAATGGGGGTGCCCGTCTAATTCCATTGACCCAGCAAATTGTAGGGGAGGCATCTACAGTTGACTAAAAAATGGAGGATCCTCCTCATCAGGGGAATGGGAGTATTTGGCAATTTGATGTTCAACCACTTTGGGATGTCGACCTCTGCTGTCTTTGCCAATCCTGTATGCCGCTGTATGCCTGTAGATTCCACCCCCACCTCCCTTTGTGCACCACTTCGCGGAACCGGGCGGAACCGGGCCTGCTGAGACTTGCTATGGCCAACTTCGATGGCATCTCTGATTCGTTCCTTTTGAGCTTTTTCTAACTCCTGGCGGATCAACCACTAAACTTCCACCGAAACCAGCCACCCATTGAATCATTGGGCATTTGAAGATTGGAAAAAAAATGCAGCTGCCGGCCTAAGAGCCATTGAATTCCACCATTGTATCATCAAAGTCAACCATTTTGTCATTCAACTATTCAACTCCACACTTTTCTGCTTTGAAATCCATCATTGTATCATGAACATATATATATATATATCCATATAGACTCCACAATAATAGACTAAGTCAACATTCAGACAGACGACACATGACTATTAGTAGTCGTTATGATGTGTATTCCCATTGCATCCTATTTTGTAGCTATTAAATCGCAGGAAATCCCATGAAATCGCCATTCAGTCCCATTATATCTCTAGTCTGAAATGGTGAAATCTCCATTACAACCCATGAACTCTGAAGTCCCTAAAAAAAAATCCTATGAAATCCCATAAAAATCGATGAAATATGCATTGTTTATTCCCATGGAAATCTCCTATGAAATCTCCATCTCTATAGCCCGGTCCGCCGAAGACGGGCGTTCGAGGTCCTTCAGCTCCGCTGTCTTGATCTCGACCCGCTTGGCCAAGCGTTCGTCAAAGGAGGGGCTGTTGTGCAGATCGAACAAAGCCGCGCGCTTCTGAACACCTCTCAGGGAATATCTCTGATAGAGTGTGTATGTATATACATATATTATATAACAATCTATGGAATATGGGTTTAAAAATTAGACATGACATGTATGGTTTTTTTGATTATTGCTTTTAATTGTGTAGTAATATATCTAATGTGACATATCTGATATATTAGATTGTATGTGTAATATGTATATATTGTTGCTATTCTGAATATATCATACAAAGATCCCAGTCTTGCCGTGAAAAGTACACCAATTTCCCATGTAGTTCTCCCATCCAGTTATTCCAAAAGTTGATGCTTCATCATCACTGTCCCCATTTAATGGCTGGAATTGCGGGTATCTCCGATTTCGCACAAACCCAGGAACCCAAAACATATTCTTGGTTATAGTTAGTTGTCATTATGTAGTCCCAATTTTTAATGGGGCAATCCCACCCACTCAAACCAGCTGTTCTTTTTCAAGAACGGCGCCCTGGCCTTTGGCTGCACAGTCCTCCAAGTGCTCCCATCCTCAGTGACATTGGAATATCAATATCACTGATATCGCCTACCAAATGGAACGGCGAATCATCAAACAACCATCCAAACATCAACAATGAAACATCAAAAGGAAACGTGTTTAAATGTTTTTAATATCCTAGGCTTTCCTGAAAATGGGTATCTTTGAAATGTCAGTGCTTTATCATCAGGCTTCCTATCCCTTTTAAATGGCCATGTTTGTTGGTATGGGGGTTTCCAATGTCATGGGCGGTACCCCCCCTTTATCATCCATTTATAGATAGGGATTTTCTCTCAAAAAAACAATCCACCCAGCTATTGGGGTACCCCCATGGCTATGGAAACCCCCATCTCCACCGGCCCAGCGGCGTTTCTTCTCCTCGTTCTGCAGTTCCTCCTGCCTCTTCCGGCGGCCTTCCGCGAGGAGCGCTTTGGCGGTGCTCACATCTTCCACCTGACGGCTTGGGATGGGATGGGAAGTTGGACCGGCAAGATATGTAGCTTACAAGTTTACAAGGGTATGATACATCATATACCTCAGGATATATTAATTCATTCATTTGATCATGTATTCATTGATTTATTTGTTGATTTATTTGTTGATATATTTACACAAACAATTGTAGAAATAGGTAGATATATGACCAGACGTCTACATATATATATATATATACAGCATAAATACGTGTGCATACGTATTTATATAGTTCTATTTAGTTATATCGTCCAATATGCTCGGGATTGTCATAATCCACTCTGCTGGTACATCTCTTTACATTTGATATGTCTAGATCTGTAGGGGCATAGTATGTACCTGGCACCCCTTCCTTGGAATTCCACCACAACATGCCGTTGAAGCCCCAGCTTTCTCGGCCTTGAAGAGTGGATCTCGCGTGCGCATCTTCTCCAAGATCCGGTTCCGCAGCACGGCATAGGAACGGATCTTCTGACTCATCTCCTGTTTCCGCTCCTCCAACTTCCTTGGGATCTTGGGCAACAGCAACGAAAAATTCTATCACCAATCCCTCAATCCAATGGTTTTGGGATGTTTTGGGGCTCCAACCCATCCTGAAAATATCTGAAAATATGGGAATGGTTTACCCAGTCTGTGTCGAGGATCTGCGCTTGCTTCTCAGCGACTGACAGGAGTGGAGCAGAACGCAAGGCAACTAAGGGCGAATACACCTCACGGGTCGCAATCCCGGTCTCGGGGAGACAAGCACCCGCAATTTCCCATGCCCTGCATCTTCCAGCCCGAGGTCGACCAGAAGGTTAATTCCTAGCCCTGTTTTCTTGGCATCGCCTCCAGCCCCATAGCAACATGTTGCCATGTTGCCATGTCGACTTTTTGTTTGTCCCCGCAACAAAGCAACCAAAAATGAACAGACAACAGACCTTTAGCTGCTGGTCACCCGTCCATAAACAGCTCTTTCTGTTCAAGGTTTCACTGGTTTCACTGGTTTCACTGGTTTCACTTCATCCCAGCGTCGACGGCCCATCTTTCCCAAAGCGCGCCTGCTGCTTTTCGATGCCCTTCTCGGTGGCAGCTTTGATTCTCTCCTTCTGCTCCTGCGGCAGAGCGTTTTTTTGTGTTCCGCGCCCTTTTCTGCGCGGAGCAAAGGAATGGAAACTCCAAAGTTACAGTACAGTGTGTAGTAACCAAAAAAATGGACAAGTAATCTACCAGTGTTTTAGTAGGATTTGACTGTCTATTTCTTTGCTGGGTTGCTATGCATTAAAGAAACAAATGGAATTGCAAGGAAATTTGTGGTTTGATGAGAGGTTGTTCTAGATTTCCAAATATAGCAAGGCCTTGCAGTCCAACATGATGTCATTAAATAAAAATAAGGGAGTATCTTCTCTTGAGCACGGATCAAGAAAACTCATCATATATTCATCTTCGCCATCACCAAAATCCCCCATAGAACTGTACAGAGAATCTAACAATCCAGCATCTACTGTAGTATTTAATGTAGCCACTATAATGTGTATTATAGGTGATTTGACCTTGAAAAGTCAATGTTCTTCCTATGTTCTTACATCTTTTGCGGGTCTCATGTACTAGCAAAACGCCATCAAATCCTGCCACACCATTCCCCCAACACTTCAAACACAACGGAGGAAATACTCAAAAAAAACACAGCCCAGGGGTGGCCATCATTTGCCCATAGTTGGTGTCATGAAGATTCAGCTGATTTCAACATATTTCAACTGACCTCCTCAATGATAGTTGGTTAAGAAGCCCTTATAAACATGGATGTTAGTGGGTTTCAATGAATCCTTAGTAAAGCCTTATTGTTGGGGTCACCGAAATGTACAGGGGCTCGTTTATCCCCACTGCTTCTTCGTGGTTGGTTCGTTTATCCTCAAGTTGGATATGAATCCACATGGTTTCCGGGGGCTGTTGGTTTGTCACAAACCATTATCTCACCATTCATATCCCATTAAAATCACCATTATAATGCCATAAATATATATATATATATATACACCTGGGGGCCATACTTCGGAAGCCTCAAAGCAGCACAGAAAGCGGTCTCATTTTTTGGCCCGCGCAAATTGACTGACCAGCAATGCCATCACGCCTTCAGCAGCA
>Ga0126342_10011637_pt1 | contig 15705 bp, 15 predicted proteins | sample Cyp1metagenome_FD_92528 | JGI IMG/M metagenome (GOLD analysis project Ga0126342, IMG submission 92528) | Coral microbial communities from Lord Howe Island, Old Settlement Bay, Australia - Cyphastrea 1 metagenome | ecosystem: Host-associated > Invertebrates > Cnidaria > Coral ...
GGCAAGGTCACCTGCTCCAGGCTTTGGTTGAATTTCTCGCCAAACCTCAAGCTGTGAAGACTCGATGGCAAGGTCACCCGCTCCAGGCTTTGGTTGAAGGCATGGCCAAAGCTCAAGCTGTGAAGACTCGATGGCAAGGTCACCTGCTCCAGGCTTTGGTTGAACCCAAAGCCAAAACTCAAGTTTTGAAGACTCCATGGCAAAGTCAGTCGCTCCAGGTTAAGGTTGCCAAGACTCAAGCTTTCTAGGCCCCATGGCAAATTCACTTGCTTCGGGCTTTGGTTGAAGACACGGCCAAACTTCAAGCTTTTAATCAATGGCAAGGCTTTGTCAACATACTCAAAACTCAAGCTTTTAAGACTCCATGGCAACTTCACTCCCTCGAGCGTCACCCGCTGCAGGCTTTGGTCGAACTCAAAGCCAAAACTCAAGCTTTCAAGCCTCCATGGAAGGGTCACCCGCTTCAGGCTATGGTTGAACGCAAAGCCAAAACTCAAGCTTTTAAGACTCCATGGCAAGGTCACCCGCTTCAGGCTTTGGTCGAATTCCTCGCCAAAACTCAAGCTTTGAAGACTCCATGGCAAGGTCACCCGCTCCAGGCTTTGGTTGAAGGCATCGCCAAAACTCAAGCTTTTAAGACTCCATGGCAAGGTCACCCGCTCCAGGCTGTGGTTGAAATCATGGCCAAAACTCAAGCTTTGAAGGCTCCATGGCAAGGTCACCCGCTCCAGGCTTTGGTTGAACTCAACGCCAAAACTCAAGCTTTCAAGCCTCCATGGAAGGGTCACCCCCTTCAGGCTATGGTTGAACGCAAAGCCAAAACTCAAGCTTTTAAGACTCCATGGCAAGGTCACCCGCTCCAGGCTTTGGTCGAATTCCTCGCCAAAACTCAAGCTTTGAAGACTCGATGGCAAGGTCACCCACTCCAGGCTGTGGTTGAAGTCAGGGTCAAAAGCCATACTTGCAAGGCTGCTGGGGAGATGATGCAAATATTCTGGGTGGATGTCTCCTTGAAGATGTGTAACACCCTCCAGAGCAAACTCTCTCTCACAATTTAGGAGCTCGGAGGCATAGCCAAAGACATAAAGCCATGCTGTATACACATTGGTTGGTATGTAGGTGCAGGACAGCATTGCGGATTTTTCAGCAATTCCTTGCTCTGCCAAGTTTTCATCCAATTTCAGCTGTCCATTTACATGATGCACGACGAGCTTGGCGCCTGGTTTGCATGGAAGCTTCTCTGACACCAACCTGCGCAGGTCAGACCCAAGCATGGAGCGACTGACGCTGAACGTAATCCCTTCTCCAGTCAAGCACCGCACCTGAAGCTCGACCTCATCAGTTTCATCTGCTGCACCTTCGTCAGTAAACGATGGGTCCACGTGATTAGCCATACTGCGCACCGGACATGCGCAAAAAAGAAGACACTCACCACTGCGAGTGTAGCCGAAAGCTCTTCACAAAAAGAAACGGGTACAACTGTGACCTTCTGTGATATCCGATGCAGAATAAACACTGTTGACTATGTCCATATGCTACATATTGCCACGCGATTTTTGAGGGCTTCATGTTCGTTTCAGGGCCGCCTGATGAGATGCAATCAAAATGCACTGATCCTAAAAATAATGGTTCCTATTGACATGCGGGGGTAGGTAAAATCACCAAGCATGAAATCGTATCGATATTGAATGATATTGAGATATTTGGAGATATTGTCACACTTTGGAACTCGCACATTTTGACAGTATCAGCATGGTTCAGGCGTCCCACAGTGGATAAAGCATGGCGCTTTATGGTCCCAACAAGTCCGGACAGCACGTAGATGTTCACCAGCACGTTGATACTTGATGAAACATGTGATTTGCAAATTTCGAAAGGTCTTCAAAGTGGCTTGTTCATTTTCTGACTGGGTAAAGCCTTGATTAATTTTTGTTTTACATAATTTGGCCAACCAAACAATAGATACCATCTTTGTAGTTACTCCCGAATGGTACACCTTGGAATGTCTTTTGCATGCAAGTCCACAAGAATCCCTTCCCCAAAATATTGCAGCAATTATATATCCCCAATCATGGGCCCGAAAATGAATCATGTGGCTAAGACTTCATGTCATTTTTACCACAAAAATGACTGGGAATGGGTGGCACACATACCATCATACCATCTATATATTTATGGTGATGACTGGGGGATTACCAACATTGCAATATGATCCCAATACACTTCACCAGGATCATCCAGGATCCACCAGGTGGTTTTTATGGGCGCCTTATCGATGCCGTCTCGAAGTTCTGTGACGGTCAGGAAGCCATCGCCGTTGGCATCTAAGGCTTTGAAGATTTCCCGTAAGTCCTTAGGCCGTGATTTTCATTTGGAGAAATAGATATATACATACGTATATATTATATATATTATATGTATATTATACATATAATATATATATATATTATACATAAATAATAAATTTAGATATATGAGGATCATTGAGGATCATCCCAGTACTTTGTTACACCAGTGGTTAGTCACCAGATTGATCACCTGCACATGTCCTGGGCCGAGTCTCCGCGATCTCGGACTCACTCATCTGCCCCGCGATGATGTTCAGCGCGGCCTTTTTCAACTTGTTCTTGGACCTGGCACCGTGGAGCCAAGCGAGACATCCCCGGGAGATTTAGACTATTTTGCCATTAAGTAGCCCCTTGGCAATTGAACATAGCTATGGAACATTGCACATTTATGGATGATTGAAATGATTTACCTATATTCAATATTGTGTTATGACCCCATGTAAACAAAGAAAGTTGATTTTAGCAAAAAAAAACACAATCAAAAACAGAATAACCAAAAAAACAACTCGACAGGAAGAGTCACCAGAAAAAAAAAATAATAAATAAAATTAAAAACAAAAACAAAACCTGTATTTTCCTCAGTTGATTTTTCTTGTTTTTCTTGTTGGCGTGTTGCTTTCTTTCTGTTTTTTCTTGTTTTGTGTTTGTTTTTTCCTTGATTTTGGTTTTCTGGTTTGTTTTTTGGTTTGCTCAGGTTTTTTTTTCTTTGAATCCCTATATTCTCTGTGCTGCTGGACTCATAAATATTGTCTGTGATTTTCTATATGTTAAATTACCAGAAGTTACCTCAACTGTCAAGTCAGCGCCAATTTGTGCGCACCAAAAATATGATCAGTTTCCATGAATTTCGGGGTACATCATGTTCGAACGAACCTATTTTCTTCCGAACATACATGAAACTATCACAGCCTCCCATAAGTTTTCCCATCCCCCAAACATCCCCAAACCATCCCCATTTCCAACCAACCAACCCAGGTACAAGAGGGGTAAATGGGATAACTATAGTAACTATAGAAGTAACATAACCCATTTACCCATCTTTACCTCCTGTTTTCGGCCCCCAGGGTCCCATCATGTCCCATCATGTCCCATCCCACTGGACCTGAAACTCTTCAAGTTGTGGACGATTCGATCCTGTAGACTGATATTCTCTGCCTTTGGTGCTCGATCTTTGATCCAGGTATCCTGCAGGGCTTGTTCCGCAGTGTACCTGAGAAGTTGCCCCACCGGAAGGTACGGAAGGTCCAGGTGGTGAAAATGTGAGTTGCAAGACGGACATTCAACAAATTGATGATCATTTCCATACTAATGTAATCTAATGTATTGGGTAATTATATGGTATATGGTATAAAATCTTATATAATGTGTAGTGATGTAGTGTGTATATATTCATCAAGAACCACTTGTCCAAATCATTTCCCATACGGCTTCTTCAGTCGCACCTGAGCTCAGGCTCAAACTTCAAAAGCATTCCAATCAGTTTCTTTGCATCCTGGGAAGTGCGTATGTTTTTGGGGCCATAATAAAGGGGATCATATTAGGTTGAAAATATATCAATTAATATATCCATTAGATCACCATCAACATGTTCAATTGTTTCGGGGCGTGCCGCAAAAATAATGAAAGAACATAACATAAAATAACAAGTTCCCCAGTCAGGGTGGATAAAATGCCGATGGGAAAATGAACAATCATTAATTCAGTAAATCCAAGAATCTTGTGAGATATGCCTCCAATACTTCGGCTCAAACTGATATGTGCCTTTTCGCACTTTGCTCAGCACTTCCTGATCCGTCTTGCCATAGAAGGGCGGGTAGCCACCTGAATACGCGTGCTGTGCGCTTGCACTTCTTCAAACGTTTGACAAGTTTGACTGACGTGAGGAAAACATGCCCCAGTTGCCATTTCCCAGCAACCATTGCATAGGACAGACTTTGGAGTCAAAATTCATAGCAGTTACGCGTTGCTACCCCTTGAAAGAAGATGCGGGCAGGGGTTGTTCCGCCACTTTGGGAAATGAAGCAGAAAGAAACAGTTGAAACTACCTAACAGCGTACTCTTCCTTTGTCTGGATTTGCTGAAAGATAGGATGGGAGGCCAGGCCCATCAACATCAAAAAAATTACAGGGCAGGCTATTATTTATCGTCACATATGGGATGGGACAATGTGTCTATATATGCTATGACATGCTGTGCATGTATACATATAATCATAAATATACATCTACCATATGAAGTTGTCTGAACGTATAAATCCGCTGGTTGATCATGGGTGAAGCCCATTTTCAGTCACCTACCTTGGAAGTTTTCGCAAACTGCAAACTGTCACCGATTATTGGGGATGGTGAGCTTTGTATATGTTCTCCATGTCCCCATAAACAATTCCAGTATTCCATCCTATAGTATATCAGTATATCAGTGTGTATATATATATATATAAATATCAGTATATTACCCCAATTTGATCGGGGTTTTCTGTGGGTTTTCCCAGCTCGAAAGTTGAGTTCCGAGGTGCAAAGCATGGTGTACATAATGACTCCGCAGCTCCAAAGATCGCAAGAACTGTCGTACTTGCCTCGCTTCCAAGGGCTTTGACGCTATGACAAGGTGTCGTGTGGGGATCCAATGCCAGTTCGGATGCTATTTCTATTGGATCCAAGTGCAGTGACCCTGAAAACCCGCAGGATGTGGTGCCGAAATGCCTGCAATAGATGTCCTAAGATATTCCCTTCAGATTCGAAAATCTCAATGCACATGATATAATCTTCCTGCATGGAATTTTTGGTCTTTGCCTGAAAATGGGCGAATCCACTGGTGATCATCATTAGAATTAACGTGGGAAACCTAGTAAAAACTTACCATTTGGGATGGTGTGCAGAATCCATTTATGGATATTTACAATGATTTTGGGGATGGTTTATTAATCTTATCATCATTGTCATTATCAAGGGTTTTTTGGTGTGCCACATGATCCTTCTCAACATTGGTCATCTTGAGGGGTAAGCCATGGCTGCTCAGATCTGTCCGGCCTTGCAACACTTGTGGAGCTACGTAGTACGGTGTGCCCGCCTTGGTGCTCATCGGAACCTGCAGGGAGAAGCGATCGCTGCATAGCGATCGAAGCAGCCCTGAACTGTGTCAAACAGGGCAATAATGCAATAGTAGTGGCTTTTCTGTAGCAATAGTGGTGGCATAATGGGATAAAACATGATCAAACTTCAGTGACTTCGTCGTCTCTTTGAGTCTTCCGTTTCAGTTCCTGTGGCCGTACAGCATCCCGTGGATATCAGCCTGCTGCATCCTGACCCTGACCTATAAGTTGTCCATTGATCCAGGTGGCCCCTTGGTCGAAGCATTTGGACAAACCAAAGTCAATGATCTTCAGCAGGGTGTTGGCAATGGGCCCTTTGGTCCTCAGCTCTGCCTTTTTTTGGGCAGGAATAAGGGCTGGAGGGGTGAAGATGGCCGTCTGAAATCTCCCAAAACCCATTGAATCATTGATCATGTCCAAACAATATCACTTGGCTTTGAGCCTTAGATCAGTTTCAAGACCAACGGCCATACGGCGTGGGAAAGGCATGGTTAAAGATTCTCTCTTCTCAAAAACAAATGGGATCACAATTGAGTGACCACTCTCAGTTCGTCCAACCAATTCACCGACCCAGCGCCTCCAGAGGTTTTGCCCAGACACAAGTCCGCAATGTTAAGGGTATAGACACATCTTAAGACAGACCCAGACATCAGACTGTTGATTATACTTATACTACCATCGTATCCCATGAAATATCTCGCTACAAGTTCTTGATTTTTCCACCCCCATCACTTTGTTGGTTCAGGGGGGCAAAGTTGCCTAAGTAGAGGCAAAATCCCCAATTTCCCTTCCCCACTTTCACTTGTGGCAATGAGTTCCCTATCCCCATGTACCATGGTTAAACCATGTTAAACAAATATATGGGGATGGGCTAAAACCTACTATTACATACTATTACCATATCTGGGTGGAACAACATGGAATAACCATCCATTTTCCACAGCTAAAATATAGGGTACCTGGGGCACCAGAGTTCGCCAGGCATCAGGAAGAGGAAGTTTTCAGGTTTGAGATCCCGGTGGCAGACCAGACGCTTATGCCTTGGAGTCTAGAAGTAGCTGGATGCTCAAAAAAATGTCACTCAATGGAAATGAAATTCGAAATGACCAACCCATCAATACCAATCAGACAGAAAAACAGAGTGATCAGAAAGCCTCAGCTTAAACAGTGTTGATCCAAACACCCAAAGTACGTTTGGGGGCTTTGGATAAGGTAAATATAAAGGTCACATGACCAATTTACTGATCTACCCCCCAAAAAGTGGAGATCATTTACCATATTTCTTTTTCCCCACCCACCCAAGTTTTTTCCCCACCCACCATCATTTCGCTATGTCCAAGAGGCATGTAGAAGACTGCGCTCAGCATCTGCTGCACCACGATGGCGGCGTCCTTCTCGGTGAACTGTCCCACTTCGATGATGCGATCGAACAACTCACCTCCGGTGCACAGCTCCATCGCCTGGCGAACGGGCGCGATAGCCTGGCAACCGAGAAAATGAGGGGTAAACATAGCACCCAGAAAAATATAGAAAAATGACGCCCATAAAAATGCCTTAAAATTGAGGTGAATCCTATATAGTGCATTATAAATTATAGTGCACTAACATTCATGTGGTCCATGCCATAAGCCATCCATTTACCCTATGACCCTATGACGTACTATGTAAGAGGTATTTAAAAACCACGTCTCCAAAAGTTTAGCTGCATTCCTCATCATACCAATATCACAAACCATATCTGGGACAAGGGTCACATGGACTTAAGAGCAATCAACAACTAATTAGTATTATGACTAGCCTTGGGGTCCCTTGGAGTGAGAACAACAAACCCAGACCTCACTTATACCTCACTCTTCGAAGGGAAGCGAGCGGGCCATCTCTTGGCGATCGCCACCAAGGTGCCAAATAGATATGTTTTCGATCTTCGAAGGTTTCGAAGAGTTTGATGATATTTGGATGGTCCATTGACTTCATGATCGCCTCAGAAGGCAGCCGAAAAAAGATGGGGATTTTTTTTAGGTGCCTGGATTTAAGTGCTGGGTATATGGGATATTCTCATTGAATAATAACCTGATAACATATCTAAAATGCCATAAGTCAACGTATATGTATATGTATGTATATATATATATGTGTGTGTGTGCGTGTGTGCATCTTATATCTTATGGATATATGAATCATGAACGGTATATCATAGATCTTGAAGAAACATAATACAAATATCAAATGCTATATATTATATAACGTCATAAATATATTTTTTTTAAAAAAAAAACTAGCCATATCTATTAATGAGAATCCAAAGGCTACGCCTGGCGCTCCAACAACCGCTCTCCTTTTTTGCCCAGTCACAATTTCCTGCTGGAAGCGGACCACATGCTTCCTGGGCAGAGAGCCAACAAACCCTTGGATTCCCCGGTGGAAGCAAGGGGATCAAGGAGGATGGAAAGATCTGAGAATCTGGGGGCTTGAAACCTATGTGCTGCGCATAAAACAATTGCCATGGATAGACGTTGGTGGCATACACCGAGAGGAGCTCTTCTATCCGATTTTACCAAGCATGGCTGGCTGGAAAACCCTCAATTTACGCTGATGTTCCCGATTCAAACCATTTGGAACGTCTCTGTTTATAAATATCTATGGGTGATTTCCCAGCCATGTTTGGTTTCCGGAGGGCTCGGAGGGTATACTAATTCCACACATCCTTCCAGCTGCCAAGAGTCATGTTGGCCTTGGACATGGTCTTGATGGCACGCTGCGCTTTCGTGCTATTGTGGGTGCCGATGGCTACCTGATGGATGCTAGTTGGGTCGACCAATTGATTGAGGGCAAAAATACTTGGCGGTTCACCCCAGTCGGTAAGTTGATTGTAAGACCAGCTATAACTGGCCCAATGTTACTTGCCCTGCTTGTAACTGGGACTATACTTGATCCACCCATGGGGAAAAACAAACATCATACCACTGAAACCGGCAATAAGCGACTGAGCCGTAGGTTCCCTCGCCAATCTTCGAAGACTGCAACGTGTACATTGTCTGGATGTCCCCAGCATGACTCCTCAGTGGGTGCCAGACTTGCACGCAGGTCGTTTGACTCCGGAAGCCTGCTGCACATCCAAATAATGAGTTGAATGGATGGAATGCAAGCCCGGTTCACTCGTGTGTAATATTTAAAAACACATATATATATATATATATATATACACATGGGATACACACACACCCACACATATATATATATATGTATATATAACAATTAAGATACTTAAGATTAAAACATCTATGATGCATGTAATATAACATATGTATATAATATATATATATATATTGGATTGCGCATGCATGTCATATATTGTCATATCATGTTTTGTTCTGGATGTAGCCTTTGGCCCACCGTCCATCCTCAACGACGCCACGATGAATCGTGACTAACATAGCCATGGAAAATCCATGAAATTTTTATGGAGGTTTCTAGCTGGGCAAATCATCTATTTCTATGGGCCATCCATACCATGGCTATGTTAAATAACCAGAGGGTAATCCAACAGAACTGTGAAAATTACACTTTTTAAACTCAAAACATCTACAAAGTTTAAATGACTTATCTCTGCATGAATATATTAACATATAAACCATCACTATCACCAATATTGCCATACATGGACATGGGTGGTCTAATTGCCATCCCCAAACGCTAGGTCTTTTTTTTTGGTTTTTACCACCAGGCCAAATCCCTCGGGGTTCAAGAGCAGACGGGAATCCTCATGGCCCCTGCGTCCAAGTGCGTTCAAGAGGCACAATGAGTTTACCTCTGGCAAAACTATCCGCTTTCTGGTTATTTCTCTGTTCCTCAGACTCAAGAAAAGGTGAACCAAAGGTGAACCGGGTTTTGCCAAGAAAAGGAAAACAATGTTAACATGTTAACAATACCAGCCATGAAAATGCTGCATAGTTGAAAGCAGCAACCATGTAGCAAATGATTTGTAATTTATTTATCGAATATTCATCAGCCTGAAACCCTCTGAAGATCTCTAGATCAATAGCCTGGTATACCCTGGCCAGATCCAAGGGATTCCAATGGCATGCTAGAACCCTGCCATGTGGCTGTGGGTCCACTGATTGAGCCTACCTATCGGATCTATCGCTTTCTCATGTCCAATTTAAATTGTCATGGAATTGTCCAAGGGATTCCAAGGGAAACTTCCGCTTAGTCAGAGCGACTAAGATCACTTCATGGGCAGCAGCCACGTGTTTCTTTGGCGCGGAATTCGCGGGCTCATGGACAATCACGTGCCGCTGGATGTCCTGTTTTCCTGCCGGATCAAGCACATGTCATGTCCGGGGAAAGCATTTTGGGGGTAACCAGGATTCCTGGGTGCGAGTACATCTCGAAGTAGAAGCACGCGGCCGCCAACCCAAGTTTTTGGAGATATTTGGCCGCTTTCATCCTAAATCTCACCCCCCAAAATTACGGCGGGTCCGCGAGTATTGCTTCTCTGGCGCACCATCTTTCCAAAGAAGTTTACTGGTGATACTGGTGATATTTTTCCATTGCCAGGTATGATTGACAAAGGCGGCCACCTTGATTCCATCAAATCAATTTTCCAAACTTCTAAAGGGCGACGTGCAAAAGGCCATCAAATCCCAAACGGAGGGTCCAAAACTTGGAAACGCATTTTAGTACCCTGCCTATGCATGCACCCATGGTTTTTGGCGGCCCTGCGCTCTTGTGTCGCAGGTGGATACGTTTATCCAACTTTTTCGTAGGGCCAGCAGAGCCAGGGACTGCGGGAGACCGGGCTTTCATCCAATCCCATCAAGATTGATGGCTCAAATCAATTCATCATAAAAAAGCATTTTAGTTATACCAATATATGCCACCCAAAGAAAAGGCAAAACTCATTGGAAGCTTGGGTTTCCAAAATAGCTATGGAACATAGCCCATTTATAGATGGTTTACCTATGAACATCTCCATTAAAAATGATTTACACAAGATTTCCAACTTAAAACCCATTAAATCACATGTTTATATATGTTTATCACATTTTCCCCATAATTAGTTGCTCTTTTGTATATATTTTCTATTATTTTCTATCGCAAACTATGCAAAAACCAGGGGGTACTTGAGGCTGCACATCACGCCCAAGCCAGGTTTGGGACTCGGTATCTCGGCCCTGAGTTGTTCCACCAAATCCTTGGGAGTTGACCATAGTTGACCTTTCAATGAACTGGGCTTCTGAATTTGATTGGCTGTTATGGCTGTGATTGGTGTTTTTTTCTGTTCGGGCATGTTTACTTGCCAAGTTTTTGGTTCACGTCTAAGGGTGGTGCCAAGCTCGATTGGAGCGTCACGAAGTCTTGCTGCTGGTCCAGCTGCAGATTTAGCCTAAGCTATCTTCATCACAGGTCACAAGTTTCCTGAAGTTTCTTGTGGGTCATCAAGTGGTTACCAGAAAAAGTGCGCCTGTAACTTCCCGATGCTTCCCTGCCATCAACTGGTCCGAAAGAGTGTGCAGACCGCAGCGACAATGGGATGATTGAGGTATGCCCCCATGCTGTCTACCCAGTGGGTACGACAGGAAGTAATATGGCGACAATGCCGATGGATGCTGATTGCAGTGGAGGATTTCCAAATATATAATTTGAATTAATTTGATTCCTTGGGGATTGCCCGGGGGTTCCTGCAGGACTGCCGCTGTTTTCTTCCCTCTTTGATCGGTGACAAGCACTGATGTCCCATGCGGCAAAACACTTGCAACAGGGCCACGTGCCTTTCACCCTCTAAACGTTATCATTCCATGCATACGTAGGACTAGCATTAGGCCTTTGTGAGACCACCACTCCGTGCCACTTTGGTCCTCGTGGACTTCGCCATGGACGTCATGCATAGGGCAGTCCATTCCAAAAGGCTGTGGCTGCGCGATTGACATCACCATCACAGCGGCTCAGCAGGCCGTGCAGCGTTTGATCGGCGGGGCGAGGGCCCACCTTCTGACGCAGCTGCTTTATGGCCAGGCGCCGCTTGGATTTGGCTTCCTCCACCTCCATTGGGAAGTCAGAATGCAGGCTTGAAACATGTTGAAACCCTGATTGTTTGGCACATGTTCACTCCATCCAAGTCAGAGATATAAGGAAAACATGGGTTTTGCCGCACGAATTGCTGCATGACATGGCACCAATGGACCCACAAATTTGAGATAACAGTGTGCACACACACACATTCCACATATACATACATACAATTACATACATGCACAATATGTATATATATATAATATATATATATATATTAATATATAACTATAATATACATATGCATATATACATATACACGGGGATGCGTGGGCGTGTTTCAAAAAATGGAGATGTGCGTGATTATGTGTGTAAATTGAATTGTTGAAAGGTGGACATGATTAACGAACGGCTTCAAACAAACCCACATACGGACGGGGACTGGAACCTGATAGCTGGCTGTATCTGTGCAATGATATTGTCAGTCGATGTCAACGCAGTAAGCGAGGGCAAGGAGGGATATCATAATGCCTGCTACCCTGAGTCTCTCAAATAAGTAAATTTACTCATACAAGGATTTACGTATATTTACTTTTACTAGTAAAAAAAAATCGGTGGAAATTTAGGCAATTTTTTACATTTACATTTTACCTAAATTGTTACTTATTAACCTAAATTGACTTACTAATATACCTAATTTTTTAGCTTGTTTTTTTCATGATATTTTGCATGGGTTTTTCTTGCAAAAGTTTCCATTTTTTTCAGAACTGCAATATGGAATGCTATTTTCTATTCACTGCCATTGCATCACAGTACTTGAGAGTTGGTTCTTCTACTTGAGTTGCAGTGTTGTTTGTTCTGTTCATGTGGGCTTTGCAAGTGCATGCATGTATGTGATCACTTTGGGATACTTATGATCATTAGCACTTGAGAGATACCTTGAGAGTCACATTGAGAGTTACCTGGTGACATGTTGACAAATCTGGAATGACAAATTGACGAACCTAAATTCTTAACCTAAAGTAAATCCAAGGAAAATGTAAATTTACATAAATTTACTAATTTGGGAGACTCAGGGTACAGTTGGCCACAATGGGCATAGGGGTGAGCAACATGGAGCAATGATGAGCAATGAATACTTCCCAAGTATGTATATTATTATATGTATATTAATATAATTGGAAATTCCCCCCAAAGCAACATCTTCAAGTTATAAACTGCACCCAAGGATGCCCAATTTAAAACTCACCACTTCACTTCAAGCGATCCAGCCTGTCGCGCTTCAGCCAGTGCCCTCATTTGTGCCCTCAGCAGTTCGCGATGCTGCTCCCGCTCATCAGATAAAGCAGAGCCACACTCTGATCCCGCTGAGGCTGCGGAGGCAGAGGCTCGGGTGGGGATTGGCAGGGTCTCCAACTCCCCAAAGAAACGAGCCGGCAGAGGCGACTCCACTAGTGGCGGAACGATCTGTTCCAAAATAGCCTTGCCCTCCAACCGTCCTTCTGTCAACTGCTGCGGCTCCATTCTTTTCGAGAGCCCATCAGCCTCATCATCAGACTTTCTGGCTTCATCTCTGGGTCCTTTGGGGCTCAGCAGCTCCATCAAAATCTTCCCATCTGCTTTCCCCTCCTCTTGAGGCACCAAGCCAGGTGCGGCTTCAGGGTCCGGCTCCGCCTTTCCCAAGGCCTCATCATCACTGCTACTGACATCCACCAGGGGTGAGGTGCTGGAGGAAGCCGCCACCTGAGACAAGGCCACAGCCAAGTGACGCGCAGGACCCTGCGGCTTGGCTTTCACAGGCTGTGTCTGTTCCTGCTGCCGCTGCTCAGCTAATTTCTTCATGGTCTCCCGAAGCTCCTCCTTGTGGGCCTTGCCTTCGGCTTCACGTTTTGCCTGGCGCTTCTTGCTCTCCACCTGGCGCTTGTGGAGACGCCACTGCTTTTGGATGCTGCGCGCGGCTTGGGGTTCGATGTGACCACGAACTCCGTCGCGCATCTGCTCCAGGAGGACATCCATGGCCTTAGGCATGGCAGCTGTCATGGCTTTCGGCGTGGAGTGAAAACAAATGAAAACTATTGAAATCCAAACCATAAAAGCAGCAAGGTGACCCACTAAAAGTCCTTTGATGCTGCCCAGTGGCGCGGAGGGTCTTGACCCGCGCTATCTTGAACTCTCCTCGCTTTTCCAACCTGTTCTGGGAACTTAAGGCCTGGAACAGCACGGACTTCAAGCTCTTGACCGTCAGGCAGGTGACGTCTGTCTCGACTGCCTGCAGCTGGAGACTGATCTGAAAGGAAAACACATTCACCATCACCACCCTACGAAAGGAAAAAAACAGTGGGTGAGCTATACAAACATCGCAAACATGATCGAGCCATATGAACATGGCTTTGCTGTGCGCTTCTTAAGAGCACCTGGAGAGCTGGCAAATGACAAGACTACAAGGTGATCGGCATAGCCACCCTTTTGAGGGTAGCCTGCTGGTTATATCTCCCGTTTCTGTTTCATGGAAGTTGTTTTTCCTAGCTTGGTTTGCCCCATTCGCCAATACTGGAGAACCACACCATCGACCGTGACAACAACAGTTTGTCACAACAGGGATGCAATTATCTTCCTTGAAACAGGGATGGAAAACAATGGAAAACATTAAACAGCCTAACGAATCCACAGACCAGAAACTGCAAATTCGAAAAGGCGTATGTTTCGCATGTTTCTTGGCCCATAGCCCATTCGCCATTCAATGACCGGTATGTCCACTCCCCCTGTTGGATGATCCTATTTTCTGATATGTTCTGTGCAATTTAACTTTGCCCAATAGCCATTGAAATCCCGTTGTGGGGTCGGTTCAAATCCGAAAAAAATATGCTATTAATTATGCAGTTGTTTATTGCTGGTTGTTCTAGCCTTGCCTTAAAAGTCGGACGTGTCTGTCTTGAATCTTCAACACAATTATTGATTGAGATTAATTATCATAAATTATCATCTATATAAATTATGTTTTGGTTCTTTCTTGCATTGTCACTATCATACATCATTGGTGGATTATCATGATCATATGATATCATCTGACATCATTGATTTAGATGAATAATATCATCATTGTCAAGTGTTGTTCCCAAGTTAATTTGAATTTTTCGTTGTTGGGAGCATCGTATTATCAAATATTCTAATACTTATCATCCCTATCATGAATGATCATGAAATATCATCCCTATCTTAGTCGTTCCCAAGTTCCACCAAGTGTTCCGAGTTCCCAAACTCTGAGGCCCGCCTGAGACTTCTTCTTCTTTTCTGCTTTGGCCCCGCGCTCTCCACGCTCTCGTTTCGTGACCTCCTCTCTCTTGGGCAGCACATCCTTCACGTGGGTGACCTGCAGAGCCGGGGCCGTGACCTCGCTGAATTGAGGCAAAAAAAACGAGGTGCAAAGTGATCCTATAGCCAATACCATCTAGAAGATTTAGATGCCTTAGAATATCTTAGGTATTGATTTTACCACATGATAATATGTTACACCCAAAAACATCAAGGAAGGTGTGAGCACTGAGATGGAGTTTGAGGTAAACTGAACCCGTTGTTGCAGATTTTGGAGGCCGTCGTCTTGGAGAAAGGTTGGAGGCATTCTTGGGGCTGTTGGTAGGTACTCCTCCTCTATGTCACAAAATGTGGGTATCGCAAAATCCTCCAAAATTAGACTATTTTTGTACTGAAACCCATGGTGATTTGGGGATCCCCTATTTTAAGAAACCCCCATATGTATCCATATGTTGATCTTTGGTAATAAGCTTTCTCGCCAGGTTACCCCCTTTGTGCATTTATAGGACCGCCAAAATCAATATGTTTGTGCAAGTTTGGGCATGTCTTTGGATCTTTGGCAAATGGGCACCCACAAATTCGTTGGGAAAATTGCAACTCGAGCGGTTCCCAAGTAGTGCCCTTTGGTTTTGTTTATCCGTCCCAACCAGCTGGAAGTTGTTTCCCACATCCTGCCTTGAAGCCCAGGTATTCCTTGGCAGACTTTGAGGGTACAGGTGGCACTGAAACACGTATCTACGGTATGTGTATATCAAATGATGTCAATATGCACGTGCGCCTACCTACCTACCTACCTGCCTGCCTGCCTGCCTGCCTGCCTACCTGCCTACCTACCTACCTACACACATACACACATACACACATACACACATACACACACACACCTACCTACCTACCTACCTACCTACCTACCCACCCTACCTACCTACCTACCCACCCACC